>Ga0307508_10005983_pt1 | contig 11473 bp, 12 predicted proteins | sample 9_EM_MG_FD_203089 | JGI IMG/M metagenome (GOLD analysis project Ga0307508, IMG submission 203089) | Populus trichocarpa ectomycorrhiza microbial communities from riparian zone in the Pacific Northwest, United States - 9_EM | ecosystem: Host-associated > Plants > Roots > Unclassified | place...
CTGGCTCTGCATCAGCGAGATGTCGCCAAGGCTTCTCAGGCACTGCGCAGCCCCGAGTCGATCGCCATTGTCGATGAAAACCAATCTTGCTTCCTCCAGCTTCGATCGGGCCCCCTCATACTGGTCCTGCATGTATAAGATGTCGCCAAGGAGACGTAGGCACCTGCCTTTGATATGTTGATCAAGGCCACCCATGTCGGAGGACAGTAGCATTTTCAGCAAGTCCCCATTAGGGCGTGTCCTATACAGAAATGAAGAGAAGGCTAAAACTGCATTCGCTAGGGCAGCAGGATTCTTGTGTTGTTGAAGATGAGGATGTAGGACAAAGGAAATGTTGGAACTGTTGACAGTAAGCAGCTTGGAAGCCAAGACAAATTCAGCATCACCGGGTTTGTAATGTCCGTGAGTATGTGCGAGGTTCATATACCAGGTTTCTATTGGCCGCAAATCATCGACCTGTAGATGGCTCTGTTGGCGCACATAAGCCCGAATTGGCTCGAGAGTGGTGATCCATCCGGGAGTCGGTGAATACGTCAACGATAAACGCTGGAGAAGAAACTCTGCAGCACTCAATTCCACATCAGAAAGTGACATTGAGCTGCATGCTTCATCCGAGATACCAGCGGGAAGATGGCTCACGACACCAAGTAGTCGCAGTGCATTGCCATTCCCTCGCATGAGCGGTGAATCCAAGGAAAGTTTGATGGATACGTCAATGTTGTCATCCGCTTCACCACCACCGAGTTTCAGCAACTCTATGTGCTCTCTCTCCCATCGACTACATAGAGACGCAGTACTTTCTCCCGTGATCTGGCACCTCCGCGCGAGTAGATTGACGGCCAATGGCACGCAATCAACCATCTTCAGCAAATTATCCAATGCCACATCGGGCTCGAGATCAGTCACAATTTGGAGGAATGCATCTCGAGCGTGCTGCAAGGTGAGCGGGCCTAGCAGAGGAAGCGGATCCCACACAGTCACGTTTGGTCGTTCAGTACCACGAATCGTCAGAAGTAAAGCGACTGGGCGTATGCTGCAAATATGACGAAGGATTGTGCGTGCGCGGGGCTGTACTTCAGGGTCAAACCAGAATGATTCCGCATTATCTAAGATGAGCATCGAGGGAATGTTCTCTGCCTTCAGTTTGTTGATCACTAGTTTCAAGGCATCGCCTGCGGTAATGTCCACATTGAGAGATGACGCAATCGCGGAAAGAAATGTCGACGTCGTCGTGACAGACTGACACGGTATAAAGAAGCGTCTTGTGCGCGGAATACACGTATCCAACTCGGTTGAATGGAAGATCGCGAGAGCTACGGATGTTTTCCCAATACCACCGGGCCCGCCTATAACAAGCCGAGCGCCGGCTCCCGATAACGCTTTGGACCTCATAGCTTCCGTGATTTTCTCCACATAATCGCCTCGACCGAAAAGGTGTAACGGTGGAGGAGGATACGACAAATCAAGAAGGCTTTCGTTGCACGTCAGGCACAAGTTGCAGAACAGAGGTTGGTGATACTCACGAAAGTTGCTCCACACGCGAGACTAGGTCATCAGCTTCCAGGGCTTGTGACTCGGTGGTTGATTCGGCGCGCGATGGCTGCGGCGCCGCACCTATGACCGCCCCCATCAATATATTAGCGATTGCGATTGAGCAGGATTAGAGCTGACGTACCAAATGCAGATGCAAACCTATTCCGCACTCTTTCGCGTACCTCGGGCGCCCATTCGGGGAAACAAAGTTTCCCGTGGAGGTACGTCCCTCGGCCTTTAGCTTCTAGTGACTCAAGAATGACAGATGCCATTGCCCAGCAGTTCTCCTGCAGAATGTGTTAGTGTGAAGGATGGAAGCAGGTATCGGAAGCGAGACTCAGGGAGGGATGCTCACCTTTGTCAGTCTATAATCGGCAAATTCAACTCGTATGGCGGCCAACATTAACGCCAATCGATCCAGACGAATGGGTTCATCCAGTTTTAGCGCACTCTCTACTTCCCTCCTTTTGCTAGTCGCTAGCAGGGAGTCCTGCTCATACGACAGTACAGCCTAAAGTTATTCTTGGGTTAGTTTTCATTGCTGACTAGACGCGATATCTTATGCGATCGCTTGATTTCGCTTTTCCTCCCTGTCTCAGGAACCTGAATGCCGATATATGCCGTTCTGCCCTCCTGTCTATGCGGATGTAATAGGTGCAGACAGGAGAGCCCGTCTCGGATCGATGTTTAATCGCGAGGATGACATAGCGATGATGAGCCCATGTCGACGGATCGACATAACCATTGACCCTTATGACATAGCCCCGGGTCTTCATCGCGTGGTCGCGCTGGATCTGTGAAATAAGTTCGCGGAGATCCATCTCGTTAGTGCCAGCAGGGGGCACAAGGGGCGGTGCAGCCGCCATTTCGCCCGTGTTTATCGCTGATGCAAAAGCAATTGATTGGCTTGGCTTGGCTTGCCAGTGGTCCTTGCTGGTATGCTCAAAGGCAGGAATTACGTGTGTGGTGGATGCTGTGCTGTTGTGAGCTATTGAGATCTGGCGTCAACCCGCACGAAATAATCGAGGTGTAGAATAATTTCGAAGTTGAAAACCTCGTCGCGAGGTACGACAGCATGGTGAATATGGGAAGGGCCTTATAGGGACGCAATGTAGCTGGCGATAGACTAATCGTTGGGTCGTTGGTTTAAAACATACCCTGCACGGCAGCCACCGTAACGGCAGCTGCAGTGCTGCAGCAATGCATATGCCGACAAAGGTGAGGTCTGGCGAGAATGTTCGGGGAATATTGGCCTTCGACAAGCTACATCGCAGCGTAGTTTGAAAGCAAAAAGCGTGCTGTGTTTCAAAAACCATTTGCTGTCAATTAGGCAAAAAATAGCACGGAAGAAACTGACTATTAATAATCCATGATGATACTATGCAAGCGCAACCTTTTGGCTGTGGAGCGATTATCGTATTTGAGGGGCTTCATTATTCGTATTAGGACATCGAGTGTACCAACAACTTGAAAACTAAAATGTGCGCGAGGGTCGTAATCTCCAACTTGCTGACCAGCTGACGTACAACTCACCAGACTCCCTGGGAATAGTGCTGTTGAAGGCCGGCACATATTGCGAAAATGAAAATAAGCGTCAGCAGTCGGACAACCGAGGCGCTGGCGGCAGGCGCAATGTAGCGATCACAATTGGCGAGCCACCAAGTGTGATGGCAACAACAATGATCAGCCATCCCACAGGGTAAAACTCAGGGTCCTAGCGATGACAAAAATGTATTTGTGACGTGCGATTTGGAGTCAGGCCGGGGTTCACGAACCTAAATGTTCCAAGGACACCACCCAGAGGCTCGGCCATAGTGCTCCGAGCCAAAGCGACGGGGCCTCTCAACAAGATCTATATCTACTTGTAAATATCGTAGCATCTGCGATCATATTCGCCACAAGGACACTCTGAAGTCGGTCGAGGCTGTCTCCATGGGTATCGTATCCCATTAAATCTTGCTCACCACCACGATGTACGCTGCTCGGGGCACGCTTAGTCTAGTTGGGACTCAGAAAAACGAACGATTGTTGATGCCGCACCGCCCTTGGGAAGCGCGGTTCCTAAAATGGAAATGATCACAAGCCCAATCAGCTATCCCAAACTTGCTGTCACCTCGACTGACTGGCTTCCCTGGCGCACTCGTGCGGTCTCCAAGCCCCTCCGCGTGTGCCATTGTGTCCTGTGGTGAAGTCAAGTTGGAAAAGGCCGAGAACTGCGGACACGTAAGAACATTGCATAACCGCTACACAATCTACACAATCGCGAGCGCATTGCGCTTCGCGCGCAACGGACGTTGAGCTTGGGTGGGTGGTGCCCTGTTGTCGTTTCGTTCCTGACGGCCACGATGCCTGGTGGGTATCATATGAGAGAGCGCGATTGTGCGTACTTTTTAACCCTGGTGGCGGTCTTTAGAATCTCGCCGCCTAACACTGCGCCCAAGGTTTCCGCCGCTCTATGCAAGGGCGAAGGAGGAAGAACCATCAGATTATGATATGGACACGCTTTCTGAGGGTGTTGTGCTTAATCTGACACTCGTTGGTATGTTTGAACTCCCCGCAACCCGATCCTCTTAAACTTACACTATTGGTTATAATAGGGGATGGTATCATCAGCTCCGTGTATACTCTACCAGTTCAAGTTGGTGGTGATGGAAATTTGTACCCTCTCCAGATCGACACGGGCTCCTCTGACAGCGTGCGTTTCGATGGATAGAATACCTGTTCATGAGGATGCTCATGCGATTTTCTCAGTGGATTGTGTCCTCTTCGTGCTCCTCCCAGTCATGCACATCATATTCCGGTCCAAAATATGATCCCACGGGATCCAACGACGCCCGGTTTACGGGGGACTCATTCGAAATACACTATCTTCAGGGTTATGCCTCCGGGCCAATCTGGTGGGATGGGTTTACCCTGGGGCCGTATGCACTGCCATCGCAAGCCTTTGGTGCGACTATTCATAATACCTCACTTGCCACAGCTGTTTGTTGATACATTTTTACCTGCAGGTGCGGTCACGACTGTCGAGGATGAATTGATGTCATTGGGCTTCTCTGGTGTACTCGCCTTGTCCTTTCCCTCAAACTCAAAAATCGCTCAGGAGATTCCCCCCATCAAGGGGGATACACCGGATGGCGCACCAATTGTTTCCAACCTATTCGGATTAGGCAGTTACGGCCCAAGGGAACATTTCTTGTCGATTCTGCTCGAGCGGCCGGGGATGTCCCGAGTTCCCTCCGTGCTTGGTATTGGCAGACATCCATCCGAGATTCTCCCCAACATAACGGCTTACGGAAGCGCATGGGAATCTGCCTTACAATTTAACAGGGTCATCATGTACGAAGCTGGTACGCTGTTCTGGGCAGCGCCACTCACAGGCATCACGGCATACGTGAATGGGACTGCTGTGAATATCCCAGTCGGTGCCTCCGCCATTAACCCAGACAGCGTGTATCCAGTTGCTGTTTTCGACACTGGGACCCCGTACATTTTTGGCCCTGTGGATATCATCAACGCATTGTATGGCGCCTATGGTATAGGACCTGGCACCAATGGTCAATGTAGGTACCGCCTGACCTCCCATAATGTCCTATCGCTGAAATTGATTTTTTTAGACTATGTGCCCTGCTCGACACCCGTCAACATGACCATCTCCCTTGGCTCGCAGACGTTCCCTATTCATCCGCTCGACGTTACTTTTGTGTCTAAATCTGTCGAAAAACCAGACTATTGCATGAGTGCTGTTCAAGCGAGCCCCAGTCTAACATATGCGGACTTGTGAGTATTACCCTCGTAATGTTGCTTCCCCCCAGTTTGTGACATCTGATCCCCCCGATCAAGCGTCCTCGGTGCAGCTTTCATGCGCAATGCGTACACCGTTCTGTCGTATAATCGATATCACACTAAGGCACTTGTCAACATCACCATTTCTCCCGAATACGCCGCCTTCGCTCTCCTCTCCATTACCAACATCACGCAGGCATTGGACGAATTCAACACTATCCGAATCGAACATCGCTCTTTACCTTCTTCGTCCGCATCGCCGACGCCTGGGACAAGCACCGATGGAAATGGGTATGGGAAGCACGGCCTCGGGAAATTGTGGGCTCTCATAGGCATAATCATCGCTTTCGGACTCGTTGTCGGTGCCTTCGTCACTCGGTGGTGGATACGGCGCAGTCGTGCCATCAGACGAGTGTCCGCCGCGGATGTCGGAAGGGCGTTTGCGCATGGCACCACCAATACTGAGGTCCCAGTGCCCATTGCACTCGCCGTGCTTGGAGATCAGGGCATTAAGTCTTCGAAGAAAGGACGACCGGTTGATGCAGAGGAGCAAGATGAAAATACACTCCATTCTAGACCAGCTGCCAGTTTCATGACTAGCAGTACGAATACCCGAGTTGGCGAATGGATGGAGCCCGATTTTGCGGAGATGACGACAAGCGGACCAACACCCCACAATGAAGAGGGCGAGGATCGCGGCCCATATGACAGTGCAAGAAGTCGCACCAGCTGGTCACGCTCGCGTGGTCCGTCTATTTACGGAGGGTCGCTATCGGATCCGACCATGCTCGTCACTGACACCTCCATGCTTACCAACATTCCTACCCTGGATGAAATTACGCCTGAAGTCCTCTCATCGAGTCGTTACCCTACCTTTGCACGACATCACCATCACCATCCCCTTCCGCATCAACCTCCGCTGGCCACAGTTCCAATTTACGAGGCTCCTACGCCTCCTGAATCCGAAACAACACATCATCCCATATCATCCCCTCCCTCATCACCATCTGGGCCAGCATTGCAGCATCCACTTTCCCTTCCAGCAGCAGACAGCATCTATGTTGATGGGACAACGATTCCACTACGCCCCCTTCCGCCTCTACCTGAGCCTCACTCGCGTATCCATGATGACTCCGCCCCTGTTGTTGATTCATGACGGCCACCCGCCCGCTTTCGTTTACCGCTATCCATTGCATGCCTGTTCGGTTTTTTTTTTTCTGGGAATACACGATATGTTGCCCATGTCCCCCTTTCTTTCATAGGTTTGCTCCCCCGGAATATCTGGTGCATTTCTAGTGTGTATTCGTATGTATCATATTGTAGCATCCTTTTTCACGTCCTCCCGCTTTTGTATGCGCGAGTTGTAATAAAATTTCGCGGGGGACGCGAGACCGCAATAGGTCGATATCTTGCACTACATGTACATGCAATGCAAAAGACTTGACGCGTCGGGAAAATACAAACCCACAAAAATGGATTGCAACACGTTAAACAAGCAAGGGCGCTGTAAAGTATGACACTAGTGGGGTAGACCGCACGGTTCAGTCGGCCGCAGATAAAAAAAAACTAGTGATGCTCCGGTTCGGTTCAGAACCTATAAACCGAACCGAACCGATAACGTTGAACCTGAACCAAACAGTGGATCAGGTTCATCTTGGCACGTATCCGGCCTCGCTAACGTCACAATAAAATTCTGGACAAACAATGGAGCCGTAATTGTGGCCAGAATCACGGTGAAATTCCGTGGTATTATCACGGGTCCCATGTTTGCAAGAAATTTTATGATTTGTGATATTCTTGTGGCACACCTTCGATTCTGGAAAAAAAATGACGGGGTTCACCAAGCACGAATCCCCTTGATGACATTTCTGGACGTCTACTAATACACAAGACATCACCTGCCTGACTTGACATGCAATTGCAACAGTTATTCAGTTCTTATGGCATCGGAGTGAGCTTCACATTCTGGCCACTCCTGGCTCATTCTGTTGACGTTGGCATCGTTGTTGTCATATGGTGGCTGTGTCGGTGGGACAATTGGCGTACAATATTTTGTGGTAATCTCCTGCATGCGCCGGTTTCATGCATTGGGTCCCGAGAAAGTAATGGATAAGAGGGTCATAGTGAGCCAATTGTCCTGACGCTGTCACGACGCTTGGGTAACATGTCACACACGTCTCAATCACTAACCATTTGCGTTGAAACATTTTTGTGTCAGGACGTTTCTGTAATGTTGTGGGTGTCCGTCCAATTACGTATAATTGACCATCTGTTACGTCCTATGTGAGCAATATGATATGTTGATGCAGGGAGTTGCTGACCAACAATATGTCAACATTCATGGGTCATTACTCCAGAGCATGTGTGGAGCGATGGGAAGTGCCGTATAAGACAATATATATAATTTAGAACGCAAAATATATGCCATATCATGCACGCGCCTCAGGAAATAGTGGCGGGCGTCTCTTGCTCGAAATGGATTCACCGTCTCGTGTCACTCCATTCTTGCAAAGCTCTTCCGTTCTATCTATCACTCAGGTAAACATTTTGGCGTGGTAGTTCACCATAAATTTAAGACATTGATCTTTTGTTTGATTTGGGGGGTTTCTAAAAAATACCGTGACTAACCCCATATTCGTTGTACAGGCACACAAACTATTACTATACTACAGTAGTGTGACTCATGCACACCGCAGAACTGTGACAATACAAGAGTGGTTCAAGACCGAATTTTTGGCAGATGGTCTATTGCATGGCGTTGAGTTTGAGTATTGTACCACAGATCGTATGCTCAGGCACTGTCGTTGAATGTAGCTGACAATTTGGCTTGGGTGATAAGAGCTCTTGGGGCGTCACCCTGGCAAATGGAAATAAGCAGGAGCAGTGATAAGTATCTTACCCAGCACATGAATTGACGAAAAAGCGAAAAAGAAAAAAAAAAAACAATCGTTCACGTACCCGAGGCATAACGATCTCTACAAGTTGAATGACATCCGCACGACCAAAGGCCTCATCTTTGAGTAAAGCTTCGAATTCGGATCGAGTGCTTACTCGATAGCTCTTATGTTTCTGTAGCGCGGGGACGTCCACGGCAAATGCGTTAGCGGGATGAGCGTTTGCATCTTCGCAAGGCGAGAGTAAATCAAAAAGTTTCTGATGGTTCCAGCGCGCAATTTGATTATAATGTGCACTCGGGCCCCGGATTTGGCGCTCAATTTCGTATCCGTCGCTGAAGATATCGACTGAAGGTCAACAAGTGAGCGCAGAGGCACGGTTCAATGTAAACACATACTTGTTCAGTATAAATAGGATGGGTTTCAACCCCAAGCGGATCATGGTGCCGATCTGGGAGGATAGTGGTTAATTTGAAAGGCGTCTGGAATCAGCAAGATGCAACGCACTTCTTGAACCGTCATTTGCAGGCTCCCGTCGCCGACGAATAAGCACGTCCGACGACCCTGTTCGCGCGCAGCGAGTGCGGCTCCAAGAGTTGCGCCTACACTCCAGCCAATCGATCCCCACAAAACTAACAAGCAAGCAATCCATCTTAGTAATATCCGCGCCAGTATACCTTCAGCAAAGACGGACCCTGCAGCACTAGTGTGATATTTTTTGGAAGCGTCGAGTCCAAGATACCAAAGCTGCTGGTGCCCGTGTCTCCGACAATAACGTCGCCCTCCTTAAAGAAACTCGAAAGCCTCGGCCAGAGGTACGCGTGCGAAATTATCTCGCTTCCATTCTCACGTTTCCGAATATTCTCCTCCGCAACGCCAAGTTGTATCTGGTTTTGAATGTGTTTCTCGGAAGGTACAACATTGGCAAGTCGGCGTTCTTCGGCAGCAAACGAATGCGCGTTCTTGGTGTCCTGACTGTGCTCTTTCACATAAGCCGCAAATGCTTCTTTGAGTCGAGGCAGGATTGCTCTGAGTCCGACTTCAGGGTAATCTAAAAATGGAGCAACTTGGTGTGGTTCTCGACAGGCAAGACAAGGCGGGGATTCAACGTACGAGCATATCCGACGGTTGCGTGCGATATATGCAGTTCCACAGTCTGCGCGCATTTGATGCCGTACGAGAAACTGCCAGTGTTGAAGTCACTCTGCATAAATCAATCATTGAGTCCATGTTTAACTCCATGACGCTGATGATGTTACCTTGAGGGGGCCTACGTCAATGACCAGGTCAGCTCCTGACACGAGTACTTGGACCGAAGGAATCGTGATATTCCCAGCATACACCTACAAGTGTGCAAGTGCCTTTGTGGTCAGGGCTCTGGTCGAATCGATAAGAAATACTCACGCCACCAAATTGTGGATGATTTTCGTCAATCGTGCCCTTGCCCATTGGGCTTACGAAGACAGTCATACCCGTTGCCTCCACCAGTTCCATCACTAGGTCTTCCACACCGATACGCTCCGCAATGGCATCCACAAGGACGACTGGGTTTTTCGCTGCAGCATAAAGTTTCGTAATGGCTCCGACTGCCGCTGTGAGTACCTCGGGATCTGATGGAGACGGAAGAGGATGACTAGAGAGGAGTGCGGGGTGCGGAGAAGATGCGCTTGATGGGAGTGGGTTGGCAAGAGGTTCTGAGGAAATCAACGGGTGAACGAGATTCGTCGGAACTAGGAAGAATAAAAGTTGAGTAGCAGAAATGACGCAGCAAGCATAAACACTCACGTGTGAGGTATGCGGGACGACACTGGGTTTATAAATTCAAAACTATATTCTGGACTCGGAGACTTCTGACGGAACCTACCTCTGTCAAAGCTGCGATCAAGGTGTCGTCAATCAGCTTGGCCGCGGTTTCTCGTTTCGCCAGAGCTGATGTCCTGCAAGAGATGTGTAATGACATCTGCTCGAAAGTGTGGAAGTCTGGTGGGTTGGAATGGATTTCGTCAGAAAAGAGTGAGCAACCGCCTAGAGTGAGAACTGAAACTCGCTTCCGTCTCCCAAAGTGTGACTGTGTGGAAGATAATTGAGCTGTATTCATCTCGTCTCAGCTCAATGGGGAAGCTCACTGTAGCAAAGCATGTTTGTCTTGGAGGCTGATGTGGGGCACGCCGACAAGATGAAGGACGGGTATACGTTCAGAATAACACCCGGCTATGAAATGGACCCGCTTAAGGCAACTTTCAGCTTCGTTCATAACTGGAACGCACCGACTCCATTCACCGCGCTGAGTTCACCAACGCCAAACGTCGTCACCATTGCGGCAAGACCACGCTTGACGCGTGCATTGCCGTCCATCGCATATGCCTTTGGGCCAATAAGAACATGTTGAGTGGACCTCGGAGTTGAGGAAGAGAGCATAATGTGTCTGTGAGCTGGCCCTTACCCACCGCATTGAGTTCGTTCGCGTTTCCAACCCATTGGATCGTTTCGTGGGCTTCAACAAGGTCGAGAAATGCCTACATTGGAAAAGGTTTGACAAGTATGAGCTGAACTATACAACATTCGTACATATCGTCGTTACCAAGTTGAAATCACCGGGAACACCGAACAACGACGTCACTCCAAGTTGACTGAGTCGTTCGAGGATGTAATCGCCTATAGAGATCTGAGGCGGATAGCTTTTCTTAGACATTTAGATGAAAGGTGTCTGTTGAGATCGAGTTTGATCCTTTGGAGGTCCTTGGAAATCGTTCCTTTTATAAACATTCGGGAGGCATCGGCTGGGCGTCGCGGCCGGGCCCGGAGTAAATGCGCCGGGGATTCGGTCCGGGTTTACGGGCGGAAATACCCGAAGAAGTCGGTGGGCACCTGGCGACATCGCGACATTGAAGACACGACGGTCTGAAAGCAATTTTTTGACCGATTGAGCTGTGCTGAACGTGGGTCATGGAATTGACGCGAACGGGCAATGCCTATGCAAGGCAGGGGAAGACAATATTAATGCGCAATATTAGTGCCGATTCCTAACACGCTCTAAACACGTGGAAACAAACCAACAAGTGTCTAGCCTGGGCACTCTAGTCTCGTACCCAGCCGTTCTATACCGTGTTTGCACCTTGTTGATGTTTGTTGTTGGCGGTGCAAAATATAAGGTTGGGAAAATGCGAAAGTTACCACTCTCGGCCAGCGCTTATAGCCGGTGACCCTGAGACTTTAGGGAAATTCTGCCATCGCACATCGCATTTAAAAGTTAAATGCAACAG
>Ga0307508_10005984_pt1 | contig 11473 bp, 9 predicted proteins | sample 9_EM_MG_FD_203089 | JGI IMG/M metagenome (GOLD analysis project Ga0307508, IMG submission 203089) | Populus trichocarpa ectomycorrhiza microbial communities from riparian zone in the Pacific Northwest, United States - 9_EM | ecosystem: Host-associated > Plants > Roots > Unclassified | place...
TGGAAGCTTAAAGTGAGCAGACAGAGATTAATGGAGGTGGTGAGGAAAGTAAGAAAGATGCGTATTGTTCTTCTTTCAATTATGTACACCTCTTCAGAGAGATTCTTGAGAGCTGGCTCACGTAGTTTTTTTTGGAAGCCAGGACTCTATGTAACTTTCCTAAGACTAGAGAGACTCTTTTTGCATGCAGTTATTTCAAGGCACACCGCAGGTTGCACCATAACAGAAACATCTTTTTTGATGTTTTTGTTGCTAAAACGCAGGTGCAACCGCAGTGCTGAGTAGCTTTTTTCAAAGAAAAGTCAGAATAATAGAGTGATTTATCTACTTTTTTCTCCTCTTGGGCATGACCCTACTTAGATTCCAAGCTCCAGCAGGATATGGAGTTGATGAATGGATAGCAGACACCCACTTTCGAAAGTGGCTAGAGCACATATATACCTATCTCTCCCCACCCTAGCTCGAAGGGACTAAAATCTCCTCCACAATAAAATAAAATAAAAAATATATAAAGAGGAGACACAATTAGGGTTGGCTCTGAGCTAACGCCTAATCCTTTGTTGATTGTCATATTTCTTCATGGTAGCAGGTATAGATCAGTATAGATGGAGGTGGGAGTTGGGACCATGCATGTACCTCTGTATTAAGACAAGACATCAAGATTAGGGCAAGAAAAAGGAGTCGGATATTGGACCAGAAATCCAATACAGAGTCCCACTATCCTCATATTCGACCTTGCAATACTTCTCTCTTTTTATTAAAACCAACTCCCATATGACTTTTTAATTTTCTAAAGATAGCTTTAATACACATCTTGGTCAAGCATATATAGCAAAATTTTAAACTAATATTATTAAACTTGGTATGGTAGGCCAACTCGAGATCTAGTTGATCAAAACTTGAATCGATCTAGGTTTATTAAAAAATAAAAATTAATTTGATTAAAACTTCAAATTAACTCGCTGAAACCTGGTACTCATGGTTTAAACAAATGTGATGAAGCTCTTTTTTGTTTCTTCAAAGGTTTGTATTCGATTTTCTTTTATATATATGTAAGAAAAAACCCTCCAACTAATTAAACTATTTAAGCAGGGGTGTAATATTACGAGTATTAATTAGCTGTGGAGATTTTCCATCTCTTGCAATAGATTATGAATCAACATGGATGATCTTCAAGATATTAATGATTAGTTAAAGTATTTCTGAAACCGTGAAAGGATCCCTTGATTGCTCACGGGAAAGGACCAAGCATGACAATCAAAGGTTAATGAGAAGCCTTTTTCTCCATAGAATTGATTGGAGAAGACACGTGAACGTTCATGAGACAAAAACTAAATAGATAAAAAAAGAAAGATTAATACATAATAAATCTTGTTCTAAATGTTAACCACCACTCAGAGCATGCCAGGTAGAGCTACAAGACTCGTGCTTAAGACTCTTTAGATGCATGCCATCACATGTTTTTCTCCTTTCCTCCATGCATTCAAAGCTACAAATTAAATTGCGTCCATCACGAGCAGAGAAGTCAAGAGCAAAATGACTTGCAAAGGGAGGGGCTAGCTAGTTGTGGTGTAGAGCTGCTTCCATGTGACTTTGTCACAAGCATTAATGCCTCGTATCTGTATGTATTAAACACCCTCAAGAACCAAAATCTATGTCGAGGATCAGTCCTTGTGAAGAGATATCTTTTCATTATCTTACGAGAATCTGAGCTAAAAAAGAAAGGGCTGTGTCTGTCTCCCTGCGTGTGTGAGAGAGAGATAGAGGGAGGGAGGGAAGTCATGGAAGGTATGATTTCTAATAGTGTCCATGGAAGAAGACCCACTAGGGATTTAAAGTGGAAGAATTGGTATGGCTTTTTGCTATCGGCCATTTCCTTCTCTAGTGGATGGTGATGGTGGCAAGGAGTGGACAGACCCCGTAAAGATAGGGTCTTCCTTACACTTTAGCACCCAAAGGCCAAATGAATACAATTAGAAAATTAACAACGAGCTTGCTTGCGAGCTCTGCATGTGAATAGCACTTGTATAGCAAAACAAAAGGTTCTCCATTTTTGTTCTCGGAGTCTACTAATTGGATTGGGATGCTGTCACTATTCTTCCATATGATTCACTAAATATTTTTTTCTTCACTTTTTCTACCGTCCATTTCTTCAACTCTTCTTGAAAATCCATGACAGATTGATGTCCTTTTCCACATTTAATTTCCCCATTTTCTGGTGGTGTAAGTGTTGCAGCACTGCATAATACAGGCTCATATGCTATGAACAACAGATGTGCAGTACTGGTTATCTTTTTGTGTTCCCTTTCACCCCTACTGGCCATATGCCGCTGTAGTTGACTCAGCAGGCAAGATAGTGATCCAATAAATGAAGGGCGATAATTTTTTTTTTCTTGAGCTACATAGCAGGGACCAAGCCAGAACAGGAATCCAAATGGTTAATGCAAATCCAATTTAATAAATGTTCAAAAGAGATAGTAATCCCAAGCAACCATTCTTCAAAGAATTAACATCAATCATGTTTCAACCATTGGCTCAGGGCCGGATGTCTCTGCACGAGATCTATTTGATTGACGAACAGAGTTGAAAAGGATGTCCTTGATAACCTAGGCATAAAAAGGAAAGAAAGAAAAAAAAAATTAGCCTAAATAATAAAACTGTTCAAAGTTAGGTAGGCATCTAAAAATTGGACCGGCCAGTTACCTGTGACATTAGACCATGGACCTGCTCCACAGTTATCTTAGCACTATCACGAGTAATTTTTGCAAGTTGAGATTCTTCCTGCAATTAAGAAAATTATAAAAATCCAAAATAAAGTCAAAACCGGAGAGAGGCAGGACCGTAAATGATAAAAAGAACAGATGTTTAAGATGCAAAAGTAACTGAATAGAACAAAAGAAATGTAGAATTGAGAAGAAGAAAATGTAAGGACGCATGGGACACAGCTAGCACCCATTAAGGACATGGATCCTAAGATGATAATTGAAGATGGCAAATCTAAGTAATAATTTATCTTCAAGTTGTAATTCATATAAAACAAAGTCAGTCTTCTGTGCCCTGCCTTGTCCCCAACAAGTAATTACAACAAGAGAAAGAGGTGGATGGAATCTTTGGCCAAAGAAATTTCCATAATGTTCCTATGTGTGGAATTTGATGTGATTTTTTTCACATACATGACATGTTAACATTAAACATAACTTATGCAAGCCAATGTCCTCTTAATGAGGGTTAAGCGTTTTCGCTGAGCAGAAAAGAAAATAAAAAAGTTTCATGACCAAAGCAATGTGCGGTAACACATCTTAAGGTAAATGTAGTGCATAGTTGTATACCCACATGCGTACAGTTTAAAGCAGGTACAAAACATCTACATGTTGAATGATGGTGACACGTTTAGCGGCTGTCTTACAGTTCAATGGATATTTTTGCCAACACTGTTTGCATCAGTTTCTACTGATCAATGCAAGAAAACTGAAGCAACCCTCTCGGTTGAATGCATCAAATATACATTTTTAGGCACATAGCATGTCACTTCTCACAAATAATTATCTATGCAAAAGACAAAACATTCAGCAGAACACAAACACACACAGAGCAAGCCTTATGTACTGTTCCTCTTGTTGAGATAAGGGTAAATAATCTTTAGAGGCGTCCCATCAGAAAAGCACTATTTAGTTTTGCATGCCATATAAAAAAAAAAATACCAAATATAATGCATAATAGTCACTTGGAAACAATTTATGTTTCACAGAAAGACGTGATTTTTTGTGGTGCAATTAGATTAAAGAGCCTACATTAGCAGAGTTAACAATCATACTTCTGAATTAACATAGATATAACGATATCAATGAAAAGAATACTCACATCTTTCTTTCTTTGAGGAGCCATTAATGGTCCCAATCGAGAATGTGCCAATTGATTCTCTGCATGCTCCAGCTTCTCAGCTGCATGGCAAATGGATGATTATTTTCATCTCACATACAAGCTACTGATACTCGTGGACTTTGAGTACCTGGTCTTTCAACTATTTACAGCTATACTCTTCTCTAATCATGACATGAAGTAGAAGAAAATTGTGCAAAATAAATATAAACCAAAAACTTTGAAATTACCTAGATCAGAAATTTGCCCCGCAACATAGTCTCCATTGCCCAAGAGAGGTGAAGATGAAAGTGTATTCACCCAGTATTTGTTCCACAAAAGATCCAAGAGGTGGCAATCGAGAGAAGATTTGAAATAAGTTATATCCAAAGCATAATACTACAAAACAAAGTAGCATTAGCCAACAATGGAATACTATGAAACCATAAGGCCAAGCAGTCAAGGCCAGTATAATAACCTGTTTGCAATGAACTCCAAAGTCCTCAATCTTATTAAGAGGAATAGTTTGGTATTCAGAAACAGGATCATCTGGAGGTTTGTATCCTTCTGGATATGTCCTGAATGCCCCAATCTCAACTTTCCCCGCTGAGACAGTCCTTGTTGGATCAATAACAACTGCCAAAAACGGCTCCTGAAATTGCTGGTTAAGCATTTGGGTTGAAACATCAATACCTGAAAGCCAGCATCCATAGCCAGGATGTGAGTGATACCACCCAACAACATTCTCCAAACGTCCAGCCTGCATAAACACCACTTTTTTGTCAAAAAAAGGCCCAAGTAGATTGGAAGCAATGGAAATAAATGGATTACAAAAAAATCAGATTAAAATAATGCTTCTATGCACCTTTAAAAACTATTAAAAGTAGTCCATTTATATGCCAATACAAAATGTGGAACCTTGTGCGCCACTGTTCAATAATTAATTCCTACGCTTTCAAGTAATAACATGTAATAAGATTCACATTTTAGATTCAGCTAGTGGTGACTAAAGCATAACAGCAAATCTATCCATGTTTAGTGTTCCCTTGAATCTAAAAGATACAGAAAAGCCAAGCTACTGAGACTACATGAATTTCCCTGAAAATCAACTCATCAACTATCAGATATCAAGGTTTCAGACATAAAGCTGCAATGTGTGCACACACGCATTTGGCTAACAATTAAATTTGGGCTACCAACTATTTTGAACCAAGTCTTCACAGGATTTAGCTTCAAGTTATGGTTTTTCATTAGGGATTCCACACACACTTCACAGGTATAAATCTAGAATTTTCCTTTTCCAAACATATAAAAATTTGACAATGCAACCATTCTCTACACATAACCAGTAAAGCCCTAAACCCTAATCAGCCAAAAGAATCATGTAAAATATACACACAACTTCATTAAATCAAACCATGCCCATATCTTACAACCACGTTAGGGATGCAGCTATTTTCAAACCAAGACTTAGTTGACTAAAGGTCCAATTAGGGTTTTAGACTGCTTCATGAAATCAAATTAGCAATTCCACAAACACTCTAAAACCTAGTTTCTACATTTTCCTCAAAATTACAAAATTTCACCAATGCAACCATTCTCTGCTCTTAATAACCACAGCAATACAAACGCCAATACCCTAAAAAATCCTCTAATAACAGAAAAGGTAATAATTTTATATTCTGAGACTGATCCTCAATTCAATTAAGCTCCAAATCAGGGTTCAAAACACTCACTTTTCTAACTCAAATTATAAATTCAAGGTTCCACTCCTCCTGCCAAATCACAAATTTCCAACAATGCAACCACTCTCTGCACACATAACCACCACAACAATACAAACCCCAAAACCCTAATCACCCAAAAAAAAATTAAAAACCAAAACCCTTATAATCCAAAATACCCCCTCCCAAAAAAAGAAAAAGCAATGATCTTTAAATTGAAAACCCAAGAATAAAATAAAAAATCAAAAGCAATAAGCAAGCAAACCTGTTTATTAGTCTGAGAATAATCAACCATATACTCATAAGCATCAGCCTGAGCATTAACCCTCGTCTCCGTCCCTTCGACAGGAAGAGCAAAAGCATCCATAACAATAATAGAATCCCCATCAGTTTTCCCTTGCATTAGCCCCATAACTTCAATAGTCCCGCCTGATCGAGCATGGACAACCATCTTTAACAAAGCAAGAGCAGAGATCCTCACTCGTCTAAAATAATTCGGATCGTTCGACCACGGTTTTTCTTGCAGGAACTTCGCTTGTGCTGCATCATCGTAGTGAAAAATCGCGTCCGATAAAAAAGAAGTGCCTGTTGCTATTGTTGGGGTTGATGTGTCGATGGTTTTAATGTTGTTTTCGAGCTCCCAGGTTTTTTGGGCTATCGAGGAAGAAGAAGAAGGATAGGGATCCATGGAGGTGTCTTTTCTGCTATTTTGAGGAATTTTTCTTTTAGAGGGAGGAGAGTTTATGTAAGAGAGGGCATAGAGTGTCGATTGTACTGGTCAGCGAGCGACCGGTCGGGTTGAAGGTTTATGTAAGGTGGGTCTGTTCCTGAATCCGGCCCGGCCCGTATTAGGATAACTTTTTTCTCTCTTTCCTTTGAAGCTGGGAAATTTTTTAGGGGAGGTGAAGATAACAAAAAAAAAAACTTTTAGAGCGTAAAAACTTAAATTTTATTAGTTTAGATTTTAAAATTTTAATTTTTTTAGAGCAAGAATTATTTTTCTTGCAATTTTATGTCCTATCAGCCATATATATATATGATTCAGTCAAATTTAGATCAAATTATACAAAATTAACTAAATGGATTTGATTTAATTGAAAAAATCTATTATATAAACTATTTAACTGGTTTAATTTCAAATATAGTCTAATTAAATATTTGCAAATCAAGTTTTTAGATCAATTCATTGAGTGTGAGCTAGATTTAATAAATATAGTTTGGGTAATTGAGTTTATTTAAGGTACATTTTGTTTACAATCATGCACCTAAAGCATTAGTATTCACTTCTTCTTTTTTCTTTTTATCATATATAGATCCTAAAGTTCATAATTGATGCTTTATGTACATGATTAGGAGAGTAAGAAAATCGTATTACTACAAGGATAAGAAACTACTCTAACCTTCTTTAATAACGAGGTATTAATGATTGAGTTTGCCTTGATATAAAAGGTGACTCGAATATCACTGGTTATATATAAGAAAATATTGCTTTGAGATTAAGGATTAAGGATTAATTACACTAATTATGATGTAAAATCATGGATTATTTATGATTTTTAAATTATAAACGAAAAAACAGATACAAATAGCAGAGAAATCCTGGATTATAACTATTCGTAAGGTAAGGATTTTATTTTATGTATTTATCTATCATTTTCTTCAAAGTAAATTAGTAGCTAATAAAATAGACTGATTATAGGCTAAACCTAGATAGAAATGTCATAAATGTACAGGTTGATTTTATCAAACCTTTGATTAATAGTTTAAAAACGTGCGAGTTGTCGTTAAAAAATTTAGCTATATTCCAAGAGGGTAGTGTATTTTTACCTTGAAAAAAAACATACGAGGAGCAAGTATTAATCTGCGCATGCGATGCAATTTCTATAAGTTGTATATAACCTGCAATGCCCAAGAAAGACTTGACTGTCAACTATGAAACGATAGGGTTCCAGCCAAAGAATCAAATGAATTCAACAGATGCCAAAGATAACCCAGGAAAAAGAAGGAACAGCCAAAGAGGCCAAAACATATCAACTTTGCTACAGCTTGCAAATCTTCTACCAAAATAAATACCAATTCCTGACTACAGCTTGCAAATCTTCAGACATGATACCATGAATCAATGTCTGGACTGGAAAATCAATACCTAAATTTAACAACTACTGAACACCCGATTGAAGAGGGAAAACCAGCGTAGTTTAGCATTAAACGAAGAGCTATATGAGCCTCGCTATACTTTATTGTTTCCCTGTCATGGCACTATCCTCCTCCCTTTCTAGTCTAGTTTACAGCTAATTTTACACTAGAGTACAAGGACATGATTTAGCATTATTTACCCCGTCCTCTGCCTCTCCTATTGTCTCTGCTCCTAACGTTTCTTCCTTGCTGCTTGGCACCAGTTGTCCTGGATACCGAGCGGCGTTTTGGATTTGGTCGAGCCACAGCCTGTACTAACCCTCCCTGGTACATGCTGGAGCTGTCTTCAGAGTCATTAGCAAAACCAACAATTTCATTATCGTTTGGCACCTCCATGGAAGCCTCACTCAGAAGCTCGCAGGTTTCCTCTCCAGGAGCAGTTCTTGTCACCTTGTCATGATCTGGACCAACTAAACTGTGTTCTTTGCCAGACAGCATAGACTTCTGTTCTCCGTAGTGTACTGCAGGCAAACTGAAAGAGGAAAATGAAATTAGTAAAAATCACAGTAAGCAATTAGCAGAGGAAAAAGAAACCCCGCCACAATTTTCACCTGTATGCTGAAGAAGGGCAGCCATTGGTAGTAAATGCATCATCTCTTCCAGCAACTTCCTTGGATGCTATATAATTTACTTCAAGTAACATTGAATCTGGGATTGTATCTAGAGAGGATCAGCTAGAGAAAAGGTACTACTTATTGACAGACAACAGTCTACCACAAAAACAAATCACGCAATAGAAAGTTAGGAACATAGTTTAACAGAAAGAGCTTTTGAACAGGACATTATGTAAGACCATGTTTCCAAATTTATTCAGCTTCCAGTATACCCTGAAATCCTAGTATTTATTCAGCTTCCAGAACACTCCAAATTCTGATTTGTGGATATAGATAAAACAGAATTGATGCACGACTCTCATATTATACATCCTAATCACTCAAAATCAGAAACGTACAGTGCAATTTCTGAATCAATCAAATCAAACAGAAGCAGCTTTTAACCTGGCAATCAAGGAACGGATAGACTAAAATCCTCCATACATTGTCAAGTATGAAGCTGCATATTGTCAATAAAAAGGTTCTACTAGAATGCTACCAGATTTAAAACTCTTGCCTCTAACAGTTTCTGCCATGGAGCTTGAAGGGTGGCTAGTCTCCTCGACGTCTCCAAGGCCAGGAGCAGCAATGTTGGCATCAGCACTGTGACATAGAGAGAAGTGGAAATCATGAGAAATGACGATAGAGCTCTTCATAGCCCATAGAAATACAGAAAATCTGGGAAAAGGGGAAGCTAACCTTTGTTTTACTATCACTTCTTCTGAAAGCTGTTGTTGCTGTACATGGCTTGATATCGCTTCAGAGCCATCTGGCAAGCCTAAATTAAATGGCTTCACTTAGTCAGGAAAGAGTAATTTCTAGAGAACAAAAGGAGGGGGAAAAACTCTCATATGTTATGGATAAAGCACCTGCCCTACACTCAATGGTCGGTGTTGATCCCAGATCCTTCAAAAACATATTCATAAAAATGTCAAAAATGTCAAAAATGTCAGAATGAGATTGGTTTAGTTTTAGTAATCGATATTTCATTTTATTTTCTTATAAATTAAACAGGAAGGATATCAAACAGATAGAGAAAGAAGAAGAAGAAGCAAGCATTCCATAACCCTATTGCTTTAGCTATAGGGAATTGTAAAAACAACTTTTGTGATTCCTATGAGCAAATCACAATAAAATCAATAGATATAACAAAAGATCAAGTAAATTTTTTTTACTGAATTCCCCATCCCACTTCCAAAGTACCTGACTTTTTTCAGGAACAGAAGTAGCTGCATTAGGTGGAAAAGCTTCATTCTGCAACTTATCTTGTGCCATCTGAGAATCTGAAAATGCAGAAAAGGAGTTTTCATTTCCCCCCATTCTTGGATAAAAAGACTTTAGCCAAGAAGGCTTTATTTCACAAAAAATTCACATGTTATAGCACTATTGATCACAGCTACAGTTAAAATAGTTTCCCTCCGACAAGTAAAAAACACACCTGTCAAGCCAGAAGTAGTTGCTGCACTGCCCCACGTCAAAGGTACATCTACTAATTGTGTAAAGTTGGAAAATTTATCTTTAGCACCACCAACTTCTCCAGTACACAATAAACTAGGACCTCCTTTATAAACTGAAGCTAATGCAGACCAATCAATTTTGGAAGACGGTCGAGTCCTTAGCATCTCTTCAGTTGCCCTGGATCTCACTTTACGTAGTTCTTCCTGAATATTCCACGAACCAGTGACAGGGGAATCCCAGTTCAACTGCTTTCAAGTTACATCATATCACAATAAATTAAGCTGCACAGAGCAATAACCTTGAGAATAAGCAACCATTGCACAAAACCACACTTTTTTCCTATTTCTTCCTCATTGCCCTCAGAGGCCATAACATGGTTCTGAAGGTAAAGGAGTTGGAGAGTTAAGAGAAGACACTTCTATTAAAAATGCATGAGGGTAGGATCTTTATATTCTTCCCTCCAGTGCCCCATCATGGCCTCAATAGGGTCATAACTGAGTAACAGCCTTCAATTTTGTCCCTAGTTTTGTCCTTTCTACACCCACAAATTAAAATAGAATAATAATCCTTATGAGTTCCTTGCTCAATTTCTTTCCAATAAATTCAAAAAAAAATCAATCTGTTTGAATTGAAACAGAACTAGCATTTGTCCAGGTCAGGTTTTACCTTGTAGCCATAAAAATTACTTGATTCTCCAGATAGTCTCGTTTCTTTCCTGATCCCTACCTTAATTACTAGTGGGCATATATTTTATCATCAGGTAAGAATATGATTGTCTAATAAAACCATGACCGAATCACTAAATTGCATTTCTAAGTCTAACTGGTAAGAAAATATGCTTTGAAAGTTCATAAAGATCAGATCTTACTGTCAAACTCCAAGACCCTCACACCATAACAAAAGCAATAAAAGGGCTTATAACTATACCAAGTAAATGGAGAAGAGAGAGAGAGACTTCCAAACAGCACCTTTGATGGGGACAGTGACTTGCCACCAACTGAAAATGGTGTTGCTTCCTTAAAAAGCTCTTTTCCCATTGATGATGGGGATTGCAACTGGATATGGTTTGTGGAAGGAGAAGCCCATAGTGGGCGAGCTTGCATGTAAGATTTGGCCAAATCCACTGGTGAACCTGCTTCTTCTTCAGTAACCTGTTCAATAAAAATAGATAGTCAAAAGGTGGTGTGCACCAATTAGCTCACAGCAGTTGCAGAATAAAACAAGCATATTAAGGTATTTGCACAGTTTTTTTCAGTTTCTTGGTCTAGTGAAATCAGAATCTACAAACAAGAAGATTGAAAAAAAATCAATGCACCTGGTTCATAATAGGAAGTTCGATGACTATGACAATAATTGGTTAATGGATAATAGCAAATCAAAGTATTCTGGGAGCCTATACATTTCAACGAGCAATAATGGACACATTTCACAGAAAAGGAATTTTACAAAGACAAAGGACCTGCCATGATATGTAACAATCCAACAACATGCTGACCCGTTGTGAGATAGGATTATATACAAACTACATCATTATAATCTAAAGCCAAAAAATATTTTGTATTTTTCATAAATCCCTTATACCAGGATTACTAACATGTGGAGCAGTGTTGAGAGTGCAGATTCCACACTCCACTGGCTTTGAAT
>Ga0307508_10005985_pt1 | contig 11471 bp, 16 predicted proteins | sample 9_EM_MG_FD_203089 | JGI IMG/M metagenome (GOLD analysis project Ga0307508, IMG submission 203089) | Populus trichocarpa ectomycorrhiza microbial communities from riparian zone in the Pacific Northwest, United States - 9_EM | ecosystem: Host-associated > Plants > Roots > Unclassified | place...
ATTAAACCGAGCTGAGGGAATGCTGTCTGCTCAGAGTTTTAGAGGTTGGGAGCGTCTAGGGAGCTAGAGAAAACGACCCCCAAAGAAACCAGTTTGGGGACGTCCCGGTCCGGGTGAAGGTGGTTTCTTCGTTCCCTGTCTTCGATCCTACTTAGGCAGGCTCGCAATGATCAAAATTGGTCGCAGGCGAGTAATGAATGAATAAAAAAGGAAGCAAACTAGAGCTCATCTGCGGATTGAAGTCCCATGTTACGGACAGAAACCAAGATGGTTTCATGAACGTGCGGTGTACCGCCACCAAGTCCTTTCTGTGACGAAAGGCAAGATGACTAGAGATTGGACAAGTAATCCTGTGAATGCGGTGTGTCTCCAGGTCAATGACCAGAGTGTGTGCCGTCCCAGCATTGCTCCACCTCAAACGTTCTAGACAACCAGCAAGCTGCTGATACTGTTTCGCTCGATCTACAACCGTCTGTCCAAACAAGTGTTTGGCTCTGCGTGCTGCCTGGTTGCTAGCACCAACATGGTATCTTAGCTGTAGGACAGCAGTAATTTCCTACTGTCTAACCCGAAGGCGGCTCGTTGTGGCTCCCCCTACCCTCCTCCCTGGCCTACTTCTAAATATGAATCGTACACTCCCAGCCTCGTTCCTATCCTCATTCCTGGGGAAAGCTCGTCCCCCAGCTCCTCCGCCTTCTGCATCCTGCCCGCCTTCTGCCTCCTCTCCTCCGGCTTCTCTTCCCGTTCCCTAAGTCCCCCCTCGGTCTTCTCGCTCCGAACACCCTCCTCAGGTGTGTCGTTATCCGTCACCCCACATCCGTGGCCGAAAGGAAGTCCGAGATCGCCGGACTGCAGCGTTCATCCGCAAAGAGATCCCAGATCTCACCCCGCTATTTCCTTCTCCCAGTCTGCCTCCTCACCTCAGCCCACAGAATCTTCCACTGATGGCTCCAGTGCGCGAAGCACTTGAAGGGATGATCACGGGTCTGGGTCTGGCACGGGCACCACCGACGTTTTGCTGTGGGGTCTGCTCTTCGTCAACTTGACGTACTGGCTAGTGTGACATGACTGGCCTTCAATTGGTCGAATCTCGTCGCCAGCCGCTTGCTGGTCTTCGCCGGCGCCGAGCCCAGTTTCTGGCACACCTTCCGCTGCCGACAGTACTGGCATTTCTCTCCAGTGGTTCGCAAATCAGCCTACATCTTGGCTTCCAGCCACCTCTTTACCGAGACGTCTCGCTCGAGATGTGAAAGGGAGCTGGGGAGAGGCATTGGCCGCCTGCCACACCGGTCGGTGTATTGCTTCCATTCCACGCCGCGAGCATCAGACTTCTCCGCTACGAGCTTGGCCCACTCTCCAGCGGTTTCGTTTGCGGGGGCGCCCTGGTGAGCTGGGCACCATCGGAGCTCAATGGTGATGTCCGGTCGTGCCCTCCGAAGCGTCGCAATGTGCCCCTTGGCCTGTGTTGCATACCTACATCTGTCCGGGTTAGGTTCTTCCGAAGCCATGCGTTTGACGGCAGCCTGGGCATCTGTGAAGATTGTAACCCTCTCCGGTGTTGTCTGGCGCCTTGCATCTGTTTCCAAATCCCTGGCGAGGGCGGCACGCTCCGCGCCATAGGCTCCCTGGCTGTGGCCCATGTAGATTTTGTCGCCCACCCAGCGTTGGCCGTTCTGCTGCGCGGGAGATTTCATCGAGGCGTAACTCCGTGAAAGTGATTAGGCCTAACGGCAGTCAGCTCGGTGGGGTAGGAGGTTGAGGATTGTTAAAAAATAGCGCTGTCACACCTACGTATTTCCTATGTCATCCTAGGTCATTGTTTGTCATTGTGGGTTAACTTAGATATGTTGTGGTGGCGGCGCGGCGTGGGTGCTGACGGCACGGCGTGGGTGCTGACGGCACGGCGTGGATGACGATGATGATGCTTCATTGATCGTGTGCGACCCTATTGGATCATGACGATATTATATACAGTCCTTTCCCGTTCGCCGTCCGCTGCGCCCTCGAACAGTCCGCCAGCGGCTCGCGGCGACTCCCCCTGCCCCCGCCCGGCCTGTCCCTGGATAAGGAAAATAGAGAAAGACAGTAGGAAAGGAAAGAGGAAGGAAAGAGAGAAAGACAGAAAGAAAGCGTAACTAAGGGGACTGTGTATCTCCCTCCTCCCTCTCCCCCCCCGGGTCTGGTGGCCCCGTCCTCGCCCCCACCCTCGTCGTTCTCAAGAAATCCAGAACTGCTCCAGTGCACCGCTTGTCCGCGAACATTTCCCTGATCGTGAACCGGTTCTTTCCTCTTCCTGTCTTTTTCCGTATCTCCGCCCACATTATCTTCTGTTGCATCCTCCACCTGTCACAGTTCTTGAACAGGTGTTCCCTTGTCTGCGTCCTGTACCGGCACCACCCGCACTCCGCCGTGTCGGAGTTCTTCGTCCACTTCAGGTATTGCCTTGTGCGGCAGTGCCCGGTCTTGAGTGGATGGTACCTCCCTGCCAGCCTCTTCGGGCCTCGCGCTACCAATTTGTTCTGGTGCATCGTTTTCGGCATTTGGTACTTCCTTCCTCTGACCCTCTTTTTTGACCACATCCACGCTTCTTCCCACTTCTTTCCCGAAATTTCCCGCTTTAGGTTGGCTAGAGATCTGGGGAGCGGCATCAACCGCCTCCCGTATCTGTCCTTATAGCCCATCCATTCGACCCCTCACGGCACGGCGTGGAGGAACTGCTGCCGACGGCACGGCGCGGCGGGTGTCATTGCGACAGCGTGACGCAACAACAGAGGGAGACGTTGCGCGGCGTGACGCAACAGTGGAGGAATAATTGCATCGTCTTTCTCCTTTTTTCTCTTATGTCATTCTCTCTCAGACGGCTATTTATGTAACGTTCTTTCTGTACGGAGAATTGATACGGTCTTTGTCTTCAATCAATCGCAAGCTCTCTCTCTCTCTTTCTCCCGAATCGAATCTTCTAGTTTCCAAACGACCCCACTTCCGCAGTAGTTACGCTCAACTACAAGGATGAGAGCACGGGCGTGGGAGGAGAGTGTCCATGTCGGTTTTCAGTGCTGAGGTTTGGGACGCCGCACTGGACTGGGAGCGAAAGGGGTGGCGGCGGGCTAGCTGCGAGGGCATCACTGCCGTTATCTAGATTAGGCAGATGCGGCATCAGTGAATTGGGAAACCTAATGACGACGCAACAGTTGGGTGCCTGCCCGCGTGGGCTGCGACGGCTGCAAGATGCCGTTGACACTGCGCGAGCGGGGCCGCACGGTCCAGTCTCGGCTTGGGGAACACACTTGTATTGTGCATCTTACGTAAAGCGGACCTCGGGAAGAGGGAATATCAGCGCAACAGAAACACCGCTGCTCACGGCGCCACCAGCTTCTGTGTAGAAGGACCACATTACGACAGACCAAGAGCAGCCTACGGAGAAGATTCCACTGCGTTCGTTTTGCACGTCGACAGCCAGCGCATGGAAACATCGGTGCTTGCATTTCTACGTTCTATGGGACAACGAACTGCGGTGCCGGGGACAGCCGGATCTTCGGCATCCGGGCGGCGGGGGACAAAAACTAAACATGGCCATCGGTGTACGAGTCAGAAGCACTTCCGGGCTTCTCGATTTGTCATCACGGGAGAACTGGTTCAAGCTGCGCTGTCCGGGTTGTGTCGAGTGGGTGGACTTTCTTCTTCTTTTGTGACAGACAAATATCCAACGAATTGATACTTCCATCACCAGATATCGTCTTCCCTTTCGTCTATGGTGATCTTTTAACAAACAAGACGTACTCGCGCACGGGTGTGGGTTTTGGGTTCTTCACCATACGACGATTAGGTACGCCGTGACGTAAGTCAGTATTCTGCCATCCGATTGGAATCCGGTTGGGCTCTGCTGCGCAGGCTCACCCGCCGCACTCGTAAGATTTATCTTGAGAATGCCATCCTGCAATCGTGTGATTTGGATGGCGGTGGCAGTGGCGGTTACATCCAGCGACAGCCACAGGACGAATCCAAGGGTGCCGCCGTGAACGCTGTTACCTGGAACCTACCACTGGCGGAACACAATTCTCGGCCCGCTCATAATATACAGTACTAGCCATCCCGCTCAGGCCAGCCCATTCACGACGGCCGAATCCCCACCTGCTACCCGACTAGCAAGCACCGAATCCGCGACGTACGCCGCGGAGGAGGTCGCCGGGTTCCATCCCCCGCACCGAGCTGGGCTATCTGGAGAAGTGGTCGTCTCTCCGCTGCGTCGTCGAACGCTTTACGTATCCGACCTATGGCGGCGAGCGGCAAAAGCGAATGATCTTCGCGATTGCGCCTGGTGAATGTCTGATCTTCTCGAGTCACATGTGCTATCACCTGCCCCCATCTTATCTGATTTCATCGCATCACGTGCCTTATCGCTAGATCACTTGGCGAGCTGCCTCCTCCCACTATTTGGTTTCACTCTCGAACACTTCACACCTAACGGACGAGCACTGCAGCCCTCAACCAACTGGCCCGCGGAGAATAAACAGACCGAACCCGCACGGATTCACGAAAACGGATAATGCCTGCGCGTATCTCTTTTGTAATTCACCCTGCCCTTCTGGCGACGGTCGCGTTGACCCTTCGAAGAGTGCGAGAATCGGCTAACACTGCAAGGTGCAGTACCGGCCCACGGGACAATCGCGCCGCCAAGCGCGCCAAACCCACGACAACGACGTGTTCGAGGGTCTCCCGGTGCGTAGATGGCACCGCCAGTGGGTCTCCGTCGGCAGACCCGCGTCGACGGTCGTCGCGCCGCAGCCGGAGCTGCCGCTGCCGAAGGACGCACACCTCCTCTCGGCGACGTCGCAGGGCCTCCTCGCCGCTGCGCGTGCGGGCTCGAGCCCCGACGACGTGCCCAAGGCCCGCGAACCCCAGCACGCCGAGCCGCTGTTCCGCATTAAGCGCTGGGTCCGCATCGCGAAGGAAGACGAACCTCCGGAGCCGGTCTACCTCGCCAAGGTGCCGGAACCGGCTGGAAAGAGGGCGGGCGACGCTACCGTTGCGAACGGCACTGCGGACGGAGGCGGCATCTCGGTCGGCAACACCGGCTCGAGGAGACGCGTACCTCCTCCGCCCAAGAAGAAGAACAAGCGCCCTGGACGCAAGCCGGGTTTCAAGAAGTCCGTCTCGTTCGCCGAGGGAGAGCAGTCGGCCGATCCGGCGCAGGGAGAACAGCAGAAGCCCATTGCTGATGCCGATGCGATGGATGTAGATGTCGCTACCACAGTGGAGCCAGTGCCTCAGAACGCCGTCACCAAGGAGATCGAGAAGGCTGCGGCCATCACCGAGGTCGCCACCGAGGTCGCCACCGAGGTCGCCACCGTGGTCGCCACCGTGGTCGTCACCGAGGTCGTCACCGAGGTGCAGAAAAAGGATGAGGGCTTGCACCACTCGCTTCCCCCCAAGCCGAACTTCTAAGCGTGGGTGTTTGGTGTGTGAGATGCGCTCTCCGTGAAAGTGTTAGAGAGTGCGAGTTCTGCTTGTCGTTTCGATTGTTGTTCATAGTTCCATGCTTGTTTCCTTGCGGTGGAATTGGCTCTGGCCTCCGGCGCCCGTTTTACTTTGCTCGGGGTTGCGATTTTCGATTCGTTGATATGCACGATGCTGCTGTAATCCGCATGGTGGGATCTTTGTGACGGCTACATGAAAGATGGAGCAGTAGTTAGACGGGGGATGTGCACCCTCTAGCAAGTATTCTTCGTCTCGGTTGTCATCCATCTGACAGTTTATCGTGCGAAAAACTACGGTTTCGCACTCGAGATGCCCGCTCGCGTGCCCCCCTGGTATTGTGTTACGCGTCAGCCTTTGTCTTAGCGCTTCCCCCGGGGATGAGCCGATGCCCAGCCCTCCACGTTTTGCGAGCACTTTCCACATCAGCCCCGCGATCCACAACCACCCACTTGCCAGCACTGTGCAGTGATTGCCTTAGCTTCAGACGCACCTCTTCCTCCTCGACGATCCGGTCCCGCTGTCTCCACGGATCTCGACCACTGCCCTGGCACGAACCGGACGACAATGGCCGGCCCACCACCTGTCAACTTTGGCGAAGAGCTCAAGGTACGCTCCCGCGAAAGGGATGGGATGGTTCCGCATGCAATGCGCTCCTGCAACCGCACCACACCCTGCCCTGGCGGACCCCGCTTTCATATCCAACTAACGCTGCGCCGGTGTTTTGTCTAGGACTCCTTTAAACCCGTCAACGCCTGGGTACGCACCCACTCTGCCCGTCAAACCCGCCCAGTCTCCCGCCGCACAGCTAACATTCGTGCGTTCGCGCGCAATAACACAGGTCGCCAACGGCATCGCATGGCTGGACGACATTCAGGCGTTCTACCGTGAGCGCGCCGTCATCGAGAAGGAGTACGCCGCCAAGATCAGCGCGCTGTCGAAACGATTCTACGATAAGAAGTCGAAGAAGAGCGCCTCCCTCACCGTCGGTGACACGCCCTCGCTGACACCGGGGTCGCTGGAGAGGTGCGTTGGTAGCGGGACACATTCCCGGCGTATGTGAGTGGGGTGGGGGGGGGTGACGTCGGCTGACACTGGTCCCCGCGAGTGCAGTGCTTCGTTGACTACTTGGGCTACGATCCTGACGACCACCGAGGCGCTGGCGGCGGAACACGATACTTTCTCGACCGCGCTGAACACACAGGTTGCCGACGTGCTGAAGTTCATCGCGACGCGGTACGAGGACTACAGGAAGCGCTACGAGTCGCTGTCGCAGAAGCTCGCGAGCGAGAGGGATTCCGTCTACAGCGATCTGAAGAAGGCGAAGAACGGCTACGATGTGGAGTGCAAGGGGGTTGAAGAGAAGCGACAGAAGGTCGACAAGAGCTACGACTCGAGCAAGGCGAAGGCGCAGCGGTCGTACGAGACGGAGCTCGTCGAGATGAGCAATGTCAAGGTGCGGGCACCGGGATTCGAAGGGATGCGCGAAATGCGTGTGCTGATTTGCGGGTGCAGAATTCGTATCTCATCCAGATCCAGGTCGCAAACCGACACAAGCAGCGGTACTACCATGAAGACCTGCCCGAGATTACCAACGTATGACACTCATCCACCTAATTGCTGAGCGGGACTGTGACTGACCGCGGACAGTCGCTCCAAGACCTCAACGAGACGCGAGTCGCGAAACTGAACTCCCTCTGGACGTTGAGCAGCAACATCGAGACAGCTTGTCACCAGAACTCCATCGGCTACCTCAATGCGCAAGTCTCGGAGATTGCGCGCAACCTTCCCGTTCTTGATTCCGGCATGTTTCTGAAACACAATATCGCTGGATGGACTGAGCCGGCGGACTTTTGTTTCGAGCCCAGTCCTATCTGGCATGACAACCCCGACATGGTAGTCGACGAGTCGGCTCAGGTGTACCTGAGGAATATGTTGCAGAAAAGCCGAAAGGGAATGGAGGGCCTCAAGGCGGAGGTCGACAAACGCAGCAAGGAGATCGAGCAGCTATCCGGAGGATGGAACGCCATCAAGCTCGACGAGAGTCAAGCACAGAAGGAAGTTGATATTGTTCGGGTATGTTTACAACCTGCTTGAAGTGATGTGTAGCTGTGGGCTGACACCCCCAGGGCCTGGTTAATTCCCAAGAAGAAATCCTACCTCATGCTACGAAGCTCCTTACCTGTCAAGTTGAGGTCGACGTCATCGTGAACGCTGTCGGCGATGTCGCCCGTGGCATCCAGTCTCACACCTTCAAAGCGACGACGTTCAAGATCCCGACCAACTGCGATCTTTGCGGCGAACGAATCTGGGGACTCACTTCCAAGGGCGCAACATGCACTGACTGTGGCTACTCTTGTCACTCGAAATGCGAGATGAAGGTGCCGGCAGCGTGCCCTGGTGTCTTGGACAAGGCCGCCAAGAAGGCTCTGCGCGGGGAGAAGAAAGCAGCATCGGCAGCCGTGAAGAACGGCGGAGTGAGCGAGACCGATCCGTCTGGAAGCGGCGGCTTGACGAGATCCAACACGGCGGCCTCGAATCTGACTGTTGGAGGCCGATTGGGAAGTATGTCAGGGAGATCTCCTTCGATCTCCGCCGCTTCCATGACATCCGTCGTCTCTCTCGCCGCTCCCCCTACATCAGACACCGCGCCAGCCGTCCCACGCATGACCGCACCCATCATGGCGCCCCCACCAACTCGCCGCGTCCTCGCTCCCCCACCGGACCGCTATATTGCCCCGCCGCCAGCAGAGCTTGCCGCAGACAACTCACCACCCGCCACACCGACGAGCTCCATCCACGCTAGCGAGCCTCAAGAAACCGGCAAGATGCTCTACGCCTTTGCAGCCGACGGAGAAAACGAGCTGCGCGTGTCCGAAGGCGTCGTCGTCACCATCCTCGAAGACGACGGTAGCTGGATGACAGTCCGTCGCTCCGACGGCAGCGAGGGTCTCGTTCCAACCTCATATGTCGAGAAGATCGTCGTCGCGCCTCCCACACCCAAGGTCGGAAAGCGCGGCCCGCCACCACCAGTCAAACCGCGTGGGGCGAAGAAGGAGAAGAAGGTCCGTGCACTGTTCAACTACTCGCCTACGGGAGAAGACGAAGTTGCCATGCATGTGGGAGAGGAGTTCGTCGTGCTAGAACGGGACGTTGGCGGCTGGGTCAAGGTTAAGTGCCCTGACGGAGAGGGCTTGGTGCCCGGGACGTACATTGAAGACGTTTAGACCGCTCTGTTGTTTTGCTTGTGGGGGTATGCTCTGTTGAGATGCGGATTTGGCTTTGTAGAGTAACCGATACCGACCGCGATTTCCTGGGGTGGTAAGACCGTCGCCATGGGACTGGGGGGCATCATGATCGTGATGGAGTTTGCTACCGTGAATTAGATGCTGTGCACGTATCGCAATTGCTACGCGTGGTTATATATCGCGCAATGTTATATACTGTTGTTGAAAATGGACCATCCTACTCGTTGGAGCAGGCGCCCGACGTGAAATCGCCGGTCAAGAGAGACGAAAACGGCTCACCGGTTTGCGATCATACTGTCGAAACAGAGATCCATTCTGTGCCTCCTACCTTCAAGTCGCCGCCACTGTTTCGAGAGATGTCTCTGTCCTTCCACAACTTACCATAGTCACTACCGACACTTCACCGCTGCAACTCATCCCTCTCCCTTCGCCCATTTACCTCTCTCCTTCCCACTTGAGCCGGATCCCTCTGATGCCAGCCGCCGTTAGAGCTAATCCACTGCACTCTCTTCCCCCCTCGCGCTTTGATGGCGGTCTCCTCTCCCGCTGCCCCGCAGATTCATCTCACTGTGGGAGGTGGCTCAACTGACCCCCTGGGTCGCGTAACGCAGCATGGGTTAGACAGCGCTTGCTACGAATATATCCCTGCAGATATTACAGTCAATGGCGGGCGACGATCGGGAAGCGGTAAATGCGGTTGAACACTAGCGCCACGGACAAACGGAAGGTCGGGGGGGAAGTAGTACGGCGAGACTAATTAATTTTTTGGTCTCAGTACTCGCATCTAGAGTCTTCGTAAGAACGCAGCGAGTCCAGACGAAGCTAGGAATTGAGGGTAACAGGAGATTTACACTCTCTGAAGGGCCTAAGAAGCAACGAAACCGTCGAAACTGAATCCTAGCCGTTTTATGTTGAAAATTGGCCCGGAGAAGAGATTCCGGACAAGAGGTTCTGTAGCTCCTGTTAGCAAACACTGAGACTAGGAATTCAGTGGAGTTGTCACGAGGGTTGACGAATCAAGGTGCGAGCGTTTATGAGTCGACAGGAAGAAACCGCTCTTGATTTCTATTACGTTTATCCGTACCCGCATGCGACCTAGCTAGATCATGGCGAGGTGCTCGATTTCTATGTAATGCTTAAGTAGAGTATCGAAAAAAAAGGGGTAAAATAGACATTGAGCGGACACCACGGTAGTAAAGTTACAGTCACAACACTGAGTCGGAGAAAGAAAGTGTTGTTCAAAACCCAGCCTTGATAATGAGTTGACGTGGCGTTCGGAGATTAGGCAACTCACCGAATACCTCAACAACACCGTGTCAACACTAGATCTACTATAAACGAATCTAGGTCACATTGCTTGATATATCACTTGCAGTTTTACTGGCAATCTTTGATCTGAAGAGGTGCCCAGCGTACTGCACCGCTGTGTTTCGAGGTTGCGTGCAACTTGGCATTTGCTAGCAGTTATTAAGCGTTATTAGTGAGTATAAATATAAGTGTAGAGACAGGATGGACCGGCAGCAGCAGTAACTGCAGGAGGAGCAGCAGCTCAAGGAAACCACGGAGGCACTTCTACAATGGCGTCCCGGATACACTTCTCTTTCCGTCTCCACGCTATTTTTTTACTCACAGCTGTCCATGAAATATCACTGGTGATCGTACCGTCCTTCATCCACGACATCAGGACCACCACACACCCTGTATGAAACTCAATACCTAGAATCGCCAAGACTTTCAACCGACCCACCAAATTCCACGAGCACTAAGACTTCACGGACATCACGATGTTTTTTTTTTGTTTATTCATTACTTACGTGCGACCTATGAGGTCATGGCGAGGTTATGTACAGTCCGTTTCCTGTCCGCTGTGCGCGCAGTGGCGGCTCGTTGCTAGCACCCCTACACCCTCTGCCCAGGCCTATCCTAAGAAGATGTGGTTCACACCAAGGAGATTTACAAAAGAAAGAAGAGCGAGCATGAAGGACAAAAGAAAGAAGGAAGGAAAGAGCACCAAGTACCTCCCCACATCTAAGCCATTCCTGCGGATACCATGAAGTCGGGTGTGGGTAGGAACAGTGGTAGTCCCTCCCCATCCGGCTCCTCAGCGCTGGCTCCTGTCAAGATCCTGCCTCGACTTCTCCGTTTGTCTCGACAGGCAACGTAGGCGGGGTCTGCAGCGCGAGCGGTCCTACTCACACTTCCGGTGTACTCACACTTCCGGCATACTCACACTTCAGGCGTACTCGTACGCCTTGCATAAGCTCGGTGTTCGAGTCGCGGTATCCGTCACGCCCGGCGTGGTCTCTTCGCGGCTCTTCTCACACGCCTTGCGTGGGCTCGTTGTTCTCGCGGTATCCGTCACGCCCGGCGTGGTCTCTTCGCGGCTCTTCTCAAATGCCTTGCGTGGGCTCGTTGTTCTCGCGGTATCCGTCACGCCCGGCATGGTCTCTTCGCGGCTCTTCTCACACGCCTTGCGTGGGCTCGTTGTTCTCGCGGTATCCATCACGCCCGGCGTGGTCTCTTCGCGGCTCTTCTCACACACCTTGCGTGGGCTCGTTGTTCTCGGGGAGTGGTGGTCGCAGCGCCGGTCACGGGGATAGAGAGGTAGGTCTGTGGAGAGAGATAATATGCAACTTAGATCTATTGCGTTCAGCACTACAGGCTATGTACGCTCCACCTCACCATACCACCCCCATGGGGTTCCCATCTTTCCAATACCGCCCAAAATCACAAAACAAAACAAACAGC
>Ga0307508_10005986_pt1 | contig 11471 bp, 10 predicted proteins | sample 9_EM_MG_FD_203089 | JGI IMG/M metagenome (GOLD analysis project Ga0307508, IMG submission 203089) | Populus trichocarpa ectomycorrhiza microbial communities from riparian zone in the Pacific Northwest, United States - 9_EM | ecosystem: Host-associated > Plants > Roots > Unclassified | place...
TTAATCATTTGAGCATCAATTAAAGGAGATAAAGCAGCCGAAGCTTGATCATGAAGGTAACCCACCTCCATAGAAGTAGAATTGAAAACCTTTATAGCATACTTATCACGAGGGCATTGTTGATAACGTACAAGTGTAATCAATTCATGGTCACTGAATACTATAGCAGGGTGGTTTCTGAGGCCCACAATATGGGTTATAAAAGAACAAACATGGCTGGTTTTATACCGGATTTGTTGTGAAGAAGAATATTTCCAATCTTCAAACGAAGAAGAATCTGGACGAGCATAAAGATTCATGTATAGGCCCAGTGCGTCTTCTTGTTCTTCCTTTAATTCTGCTTCCATTAGAGAAAATGAAAGAAAGATTCACTCTTTTCTTTTTCTTTCTTTAGTCCGTGAACAGAGGGAGAGAGAGAGAGGTTTTGGGTGTAGAGAATGTGAGGGGAGGAGGTAGAGCCGTTATATTTGATAGAATAGAAGCGCAAAAGCGCGGGCTGGGAGAGAGTTAGTTAAAGACAGTTGGGATGTGTAACGGGCTGGGCCTTTTGGGTCAGGGTCTGGGCTCTCCCTTGTCTATTTTTTTATTCATTATATTTTCTTGTGCACTAAAAATTATACATTTATAAGAAAAAACGAATATAGTTTCATTCTTTTAAATTGTTTTTATTTGGAATTCGAGGGTTAAACAAATGATCAGTTCTTCTTTTCTAGTCATTCAATTTTTTTTTAAATTAATTCTTTTACATTGTTTTTATTTGAAATTTGACTTAATAGTTTGTTTTTGTTGTTTATATATATATGAATATTTTGCAATATCAAAAGGAAAATTTAGTGCTTGGTTAATGTCTAAATTAGAAAAATAAAATAAAATTTTGTTCATATAAAACAATTAAGCCTTCATGGAACAAAATTGAAGTTAAAATAAATATGATGGGTTGAAGTCAACAAACATAAAAATTTAGCTGGCATGTGCATCACACGTATCAATGGAAGCTGCCACTTTCTATCTTGAAATTGGTCCGAAAGGATTGCTATCTGTCCAAATATTACGAAAAGAAAAGAGAGAGTAGCAACCAGAGGGCGTTCTATGTGAAACAAACTACAGATGGGATTGCTATCTGTCCAGATATTATGACAAGAATGCATGTACTGTGCCTAAGCACTAAACGCGCTTTCATTTTGATCAGGTCCAGAAGGGTAAGAGGCTACAGAGATCATCTATGCTAACCTCACGTCGTTCCTTCTGTCCTTGCCTTCCGAAAGCTTCACTTGCCAGTTTCTTCCTTTCTTGCATCTCCAATATCCTTTCTTCAATGCTATTTTGAGCAATTAATCTAACAATTCTTACATTCTCCTTCTGTCCATATCGGTGAACGCAGTTTATTGCCTGCTCCTCATCAGCTGAGTTCCACCATGGCTCCAAGCAGCTATGAGGTTTATGCCGAATACTGAAGTCTTGAGACTGGCAAGCAGAACCGTGTCTGGTCCTGCAGATCCAAATCCCTTGATTATTTCGGCTTGTCCTCTTTCATCCGTTGATGCATCCAACCGCAACGTATTGATGCCAGCATCTTTCAGCGGCTCTTCCAGAACATCTTATCGAACAGTGAAAAAACTACTGATTTACTGCTTGAGTTTACAACACTAGTGTGATGTTTTGAAATAAATGAGTAGGAAAAGGCAACTAAGCCTTTGAAGGCTTAAAAGTGGTATAAATGAATAAGGGGTATTGTGGTAATTTAATAAAACTTGATAAATATAAATAGAAAAAAAGAAAGAGATATCTGAAATTAAGAGTGAAAAACTGACAGGAGAAGAGAAGAAAAGGGAAAGAAGAAGAAGAGAAAAGAGGGAAAGATAAGGGAAGGAGAAGAGAATTGGAGAAAATAATTTTAAAGGTAAGATTTGGGTTTTGAAATGTATAAATGTGTTTTCTTTAGCTTTAAATTTCTGTTTTGTCGAATGTTAGGGTTTTGAAGATCTTATTTTGGGTTGATTGATGAATTGATTTGAATGTTATGGGTTGATTGTTATGAGTAATGAATTGTTTAATTGTTTTTGAAAGATTGTAGATAAAGATGATGATTTTGAGTTATGATTTGCATAAATGGTGAATTTTGAGTTAGGATGAATTATGAACATAATTCCACTATAGTCATGAATTTATGATATTTTTAGATTGATCCTCCAATTTGATAAAGTTACAATTTGACATTTAAAAATATGATAAATTCTAGATTGATCTCTAGCTGTAATATTAGCTTTTGCATATTTGTTTGATGAATTGAGGGTTATTTAGTGAATTATTATCAAGTCTTATTATTTGTTTTATTATGAATTAGATTTTGGAAAAACCATTTAATTTTGGGGTTTTGAAAAAAATAACTAGTTAGTTCAAAAACATATAGGGTTATAGGGTAGACCCTTAGTTAAATGTATTAAATAGGTTGTATATTCTTTCAAGTCGTTTTTGAATATGTTTTCTTTTTATTCAAATAATCCTGATATTCTATCGGTGGGACATTAGTATATAGGATTTTTTTCGGTATCTGCTTTCAAGTTCTGTTTGCTTTCGAGTCAGGTGAGTGGATAATTTTTCATATGTATGAGAAATATTATAAATATTTTCAGTTGTTAATATGAATTGGATCATGCTGCTTGATAATATATATGTTGATTATTATCTTTGTTATAATAACGCATGATCAATTGTTGAATCTGAATTCTTGATATAAACTAATATATATTTTGAATTGACTTCTGAATTGATAACTCCTCATTTGATTGATGTTATGAGTTGAGCCTTGAGATATGAATATGTCTGTTTGATTATGATTATGAATATATGGTATGCCAGTCAGAATATCCATGCTAACAGGGTAGTGTTATTCTTTGTGCACATCGTATCTGAATCCTAGTTGGTCGGGGGAGTCACCAACCTGTGTGGACTGATCATCCCATAGAATGGAGCCTCATGCTCATTGCATTTTGATTTTCTGACGAGTTTTACCATATGATATTCTTGTTAAGGCCTATTTGAGAAACATTCTTATAAGAATCTAAAGTCATAATTGAATATATATATTCCTCATTGTTGTATTACCTCGTGTATGTATATTGAATATTATCTACTCACTAAGTTGTTGAACTCACCCTCTCATTATTTATCTTTACAGGCTTATAGTTTGTTAGCGGGTCATTTTTGTTAGACTTTCAGAACTTGCTCTTTTGGTTGAAATTTGTACTTTTTCTTTATGTCTAGTTAGTGCTCCATAACTATGAATTTGTATTAACTCTTATATTAAAACAATCAAATTATATTATAAAGTTAATTTTGTTATTAGCGCTGCGTTGAATTCTGATTAACTTATTTAAATGATAAGTTAATATGTAAGTTTAGGTTCACATAGGCGTGGAACCTTGGAGGGAAACCTTGCCTATATGCCGGTCATGGATCCGAAATTCAGGTCGTGACAACTAGATTCCTTCAAGAGTTCTATGAGAGTTGAGACCTTAGAAGGAGTTGATCATGATGTTTTTTTTAGTGTTTTCAGGATTGGAAGATTCTCGAGGGGCTGAGAACAGGCCGAATCATCACATAACTTGCGAAGTCGGAAAACTAAAAAAAGCACAAATGAATAGCGGCTGCGTAGTCTATCAGCAAAAATAAAGTAATCGACAAAATCCTTGGAACTTGATTCCATCCGATCATACAGTTCACGTTCTTTTCCAAAAAGTTGTAAGGAAACTGTCTCTACAGTTTTAGATGGCAATCCATTTAAAAGCTTGTCTTTTATTCGCCGCAGAGAAATGGTTGCCATTAAAACCTGAAATTGTTTTAAAGAAAATCATAAAAACGTAAAAGAATCCAGATGAGTGGTACTACAAGAGATCCTGGATACTGTAATCCTAATATTGCAGAATGCATTTGTCTATTCCATTGTCAATACCTTAGGGTGGACACACAAAGTTTCAGAGTGCAGGAATTGAATATAATCAGCAGCATGATATTACCTGCAGTAGGTTCTCATCCCCATCAGCAAGTGGCTGCAACAGGCCTTGCCAGTAGCGTTTTATAGAGAGTGGATCTAACTGGAGAAAGGCCAATATCAGGGAAAATAAATCAAACAATCCATTCTGGATGTGTTCCTGTAACAGCCCACCTCCTCCTAGCAGTAAATTTAGTGACTGCCCGACTTCGCTTGGCATTTGCATTCTTAATCACATGAGCCTCGTCCAAAATGACTCGCCACCACTCGATCTTCCTCAAAGGGCAACGCATGCGTCGAAAGCACTCATTAGTCAAGGTTCTATATGTGGTCAACACCATATCATATTTCTTAAGGTCCTCAACATCCTTCGTCCTGCTGTTTCCATAATGCTTGTATAGCTTGTGTGATCCTTTATGAGTGTGTTCCTGTAGTTGGCTTTCCCATGTTGAACACACGACAGAAGAGCACACAATTAATGTTTGCTTAGCAACCAAAGCACTAGAAGACTCATCAGCCATGCCCAAAGAACTTTATTTCGTATTGCTACCCAAAAGGGTAAGTGTTTTATGTCCTCCAGTTCCCAGTCGACTCACCAGGCCACCCCTCTTCTTCTCACTAGAAACAGACATTACCCTATACCTTTTACCTGTCGCTTCAGGAAGGGTGCCAACCTTATCAAAAGAAATCAAAGAAAGCAACGTGAGAGTCTTGCCCAATCCATGATCATCAGCAAAAATCCCACCATGAAAAGGCTCTGGTCTCCTATCCGTTTGATGCATTGTCAAAACATTCAGATGCAACCCAAAAGGGGACAGCTCATCAGACTTCTCTTTATTCACCAACTACCACAGCCCCTTATTTTGATGATCAAGAAGTTCAGCTTTAATCACATTCTTTGGTGGCTCCAAAGTCCCCAATTTCTCTATCCTACTTTTTTTCAAGCCCCAAATCCTCATAAGACCAAAAACTAAGAATTTATACTATAAAAATTATACTCCATGAACCAAAATCAATGAAGTGTTGATCTAGCGGTTAAGACACCGTTATATCCCTACAAGGATGAGAACACAAGTTCGATCCCCAAGAAGCGCATTTGTTAAGAGGGACATCTACGAACTCCGAATAGGACTAGTCTCACCTTTTAAAAAGGGTGTGATACCCGGGTTAGCACACAAAAAAATACTCCATGAACCAAAATTGATTGGTTGGTATTATAGAATTTATTTGTTTAGTGATCAGTGAAATTGTAATTCTAGCAATTTAGTCTACAAAAAAGATTTTGAAAACATAAACAAGGAAGTTGACATTCTATCATTTCATCCTTATTTGCCACTGTTTAAATTAACTGATAAAATTATTTGTGATAATGTCTTATTACTAACACTGGTTTATTATCCATGTTTGATCCTGATCTAAAACATGGTGTTTCGGAAGATACCATCTTAAAGGATGGATCTAAGAGATAATGTTTCAGAAGATCCTGGCTTTAATCCATTGCCTATAGCACATGCTGAATCAGCAAGTTCAGAAATTGCCTGTGAGCAGAGAGCAAAGGGCTCTTTATAGAAAGGTTCACATTAAAGGAGAACTTAGTAGCATTTCCTTTCGAAGAGGATTGAAAATGAATTATTCTTCTTCTTTTTTAGTGCTAACTGATAGAGAGTTCAAACTAACGGTTAAGAAGAATTGCAGCAGAGAGCAAAGTCTGAAATCATTAGCAAACCTGTAACTATTAAGCAAAGAAAAGAAACTAACAACCACTGGCACCTAAAACAAACTACAGATGGATTTCTATATGTCCAAAAAGTATACACTCCAAAAAAACCAAGGTATACTCATCAGAATAAGAGGCGACAGAGATCAAATATGCTAGCCTCCTGTTGTTCACTTGGTCGTCCTTGCCTTCCAAAAGCTTCATTGGCCACTTTCTTCCTTTCCTGCATCTCCAATATCCTTTCTTCAATGCTATTTTGAGCAATCAATCTAACAATTCTTACATTCTCCTGCTGTCCGTATTGATGAACACGGTTTATTGCCTGTTCCTCAACCGCTGAGTTCCACCATGGCTCCAACAAGTAGACTTTGGAAGCAGCTGTGAGGTTTATGCCGGTTCCTGAAGTCTTGAGACTGGCAAGCAGAACCGTGTCTGCTCCTGCTGAACTAAATTTCTTGATTATTTCAGCTTGCCTTATTTCATCTGTTGATGCATCCAACCGCAATGTATTGAAGCCAGCATCTTCCAGAGGCTCTTCCATTAATGCCAACATCTTATCAAACAGTGAAAAAACTACTGATTTACTGATTGAGTTTACAACCCTAGATTCCTTCAAGAGTTTTATGAGAGCTGAGACTTTGGAAGGGATTGTTCTTGACAGTTTTTTAGGGTTTTCGGGATCCGAAGATTCTGGAGGGGCTGAGAACAGGTCAGGGAAAGAAATAGGACGCCGACAATTTGGGCAGGTTTGTTCGGTTACTTTCTGTTGTAGGTGATGGCAAATGCACTTTTTGCAAAATATGTGCTCACAGATTGTGATTGTAGCCTCAGTTGGTGGATCAAGGCAAACCGTACAGACAATATCTTCACCATCTTGAAGCCCATCGATCATCTTTCGAAGCAATTCCGGATGTTTGGATCCATCTGCTTGGAAACAAGGATCAAATAGTAAGCACGCTATAATCATACTGTCAGGGAAAAAATGTGGCAAGAACTTCCACAATTTGAAATAACTGCAGAAGTTTTGTAAGACTCTTCGGTGATAGCACTGTCTAAAAAACTATCTTCCAAATGACATCGCAAGAGTTTCTGGTTCTCTAAGCAATTGAAATTGCAAAAACCAAATTGAACAAAAATATGAACAGGCAGAACTCTCCAATACCTCCAATATTGTCAGAAGGGAGCAATGATCTGAGATCCATAGAGCACAAGGCCGAGTCATTACATAACTGCCGAAGTTGAATAACTGAAAAAAGCACAGATATATAGCGGCTGCGTAGTTTATAAGCTGCAATAAAATATGCAACAACATTCTTGGAATCTGCTTCCATCTGATTATACAGTTCACGTTCTTCTCCAGAAAATTCGAAGGAAACTGTCTCTATAGTTTTAGATGGCAATCCAACTAAAACCTTGTCTTTTATTCTCCTCAAAGAAATGGTTGCCATTAATTCCTGAAAATTTTTAAAGAAAATCACAAAAACACGGAAGCATTCAGTCGAGTGGGACAAGAGATCTGCATACTGTAATCCTAAATATTACAGATTGCATCTGTCAATTCGATTTTCAATACCTTAGGTGTACATAACATTTCACAATACCGGAATTTAATATAATCAGCAGCTTGATATTACCTGCAGTCGGACGAACCCTTTCTCATCTCCATTAGCAAGATGTTTCTGCAACAACTCTTGCCAGTAGTACTCTGTAGAGAGTGGATCTAACCGGAAAAAGGTCATCAGAGAAGATAAATCAAACGATCCATTCTGGATGGGTGCTCCTGTAACAGCCCACCTCCTCCTAGCGGTCAATTTAACAAGTTCCCGACTTTGCTGTTCATTTGCTTTCTTCGTAATCACATGAGCCTCATCCAAAATAACTCGCCACCACTCGATCTTCATCAAAGGGTACCGTTTTTGCTCACATCCATCAGCAACCAAGGTACTATATGTGGTCAACACTATATCATATTTCATAAGCTCCTCTGCATCCTTCGTCCTGTTATCCCCATAATACTTGTATAGCTTGAGTGAACCTTTTTGAGTGTGCTCCTGCAGTTGGTTTTCCCATGTCGAACACACAGCAGAAGGGCACACGACTAGTGTTTTCTTAGCAACCAAAGCACTAGAAGACTCCCCGGCCATGCGCACAGAACTTTCTTTTATATTACTATCCAAAAGGCTATGCATTTTTTGTTCTCCAGTACCCTTTTCACTCACCCTTCCCCAATTCTTACCACGAGAAACAAGCTCTAACCTGTCCTCCTCGCCTGTTCCTTCAGTAACATTGCCAACCTTATCAAAAGCAATCAAAGAAAGCAAGGTCAGAGTCTTGCCTAATCCATAATCATCAGCAAAAACCCCACCATGCAAAGGCTCTGGTCTCCTATTCGTTTGATGCCTCGTCAAAACATTCAGATACAACCCATCTTTCACCACCCAAAAAGGGGGCAACTCATCCGACTTCTCTTTATTCACCAACCACCACAGCCCCTCCTTTTGATGATCAAGAAGTTTAGCTTTAATCACCTTCTTTGGTGGCTCCAAAGTCCCCAATTTCTCAATCCTACTCTTTTCTTTAAGCCCCAAATCCTCATATGAACCAAAACTTGCACGAGGTAGTTTATGTAAAAGCAAGTCGAGTGGCAAAATCTCTTTTCTAACACCCTGTACATCAGCTGCCTTTGCAAGGATTCTAACTGCACAAGGAATAGACATGTCATGTCTAACTTTTGAAAAAGCCACCTCACCTTCAAGATTAATTTTTCGAAGATCAACTAAAGGAGATAAAACCTGAGCAACTGGTGTAGAAAGGTACCCCATTTCTCTAGAGCTAGAATTTAAAACCTTTATAGCATACTCATCATAAGGGCATTGTCGATAACGTACAAATCGAAGCAATTCATGATCATTGATTTCTGCATCTCTAAGGCCTACAATAGTGGTGGTAAAAGAACAAACAAGGGTGGTTTCAGTCCGGATTGGTCGTGAACCAAAAGATAGCCAATCTTGAAAAGTAGATGGATCTTTCCAAGCATCAAGATTCATGACAAGTGGTAATTGTTCTTGTCGAATTTGTTGATATTCTTCTGTTGGAGCATATCGCCTATCACCAAAAGCAAGCAGAATACGATATTCTTCTTCTTCTTCTTCTTCCATTAGAGAAAATGAAAGAAAGATTCTGCCTTTTCTTGTTTCTTTCTTCAGTCAGTGAACGCAATGAGAGAGGGGGGTTATATTTGTTTGAAAAGCGCGGGTTCGGAAGCGAGTTAGTTAGTGACGGTTACCGGTAGGATAGGATAGGATGGGCTGATTGGAATGGGGAGGACCAAATTGGGCTTCCTTTTTTTAATATTTATAATATTAAAACACATGCAGGAGCCTATGAGGCCTTGAACTCCCAGAATACAAAGACAAGTTACAGCAGTTTACCGCTCTAGTCATTCACAAAGCAAAAGCCATTAAAAAGGAGATTCAGACTTTTTGGCTAGCAATCCACCTACAGCATTGAAGCGGGTGGAGTTTTTGAAGATAAGTTAACAAACTCCAGGGCCTGTTCTCGCACTTCAGCTGGGTAGTCTGCAATACTACCAATTCTCGGGCCAGCTCCAGTTGACCACTTGTTAAGATCAAATATAGTTGCCTTCGGTTCCTCAAGACCCTCCGACAACGTCCTTTTGTTTTCATCTCTGGTTTCCTTCTCAACTTCTTGTAGTTTAGAATCCTTCTCTTCATGGGGAGTTCTCATCGTAGGAGGAGGCTCTAAGTTAATATTGGCAACTTCCATCATCTTACCGCTCCCACTTCCACTCAGTTTGGCTGCATAATCGCTGGCGCTGGAATATTCAATAGCCTGGTTTACCTGCAAAAAGAACAGAGATACCAGAAACATAACACGAGAAAAAATAATTTGCTACCATGGATAACAGCCCAAGCCTTACAGTAAAGTTACCTGGACTTCATCAAGATTCACTCCATTGTCCTTGAAAAATGATAGAAAGCTTTCAAATTTTTCTTGTGTTGGTCGGTAATGTCCACTCATTGGAGAAATGAACTGCAGAGTTAAAATCAATGAAGAAAACATCCCAAGAATTCGTCAACAGAATCTCCCAAAAAAGAAAAATAATTTCACAAAATCTTTCAAATAAAATTCCTCAAAAAAATTTTATAATAAAATCACTCTAAAATATATATATATATAGTAACATGTCTCAAGGGCTTCACTGATAAAAGTTTTTCTACCATGCCTACAACACTACCAAAAATCAATGAAAACTAGAGAGGTTTTCTGCTTGGTCAAGCTATCAAACTTTATTCCATATTTCTTAAACCCGACTTAAGAATCGACCCGGGTCATGGGTCAAGTTTAAATCTCGAATCACCTAAGTCATGAGTCAACCCATATAATTAGATCGGGTCCACTCTCACCGCACCAATAATCCAATACGCGGTAAAGCTAAAAAAAATGGATGCCAGAATTTAATAGGGACAATGATACTAACTTTCGTATTTCTTAAATCGACCTGTATACAATGTGTAGAAAATTCAATACCCATACTCCATTGGGGCAACATTATATGTCCAAGAGGATTTTTTATTAGAGAATATATTATAAAACTATTCTTAAAACCTATATTCTTTGTGGATTGATTGATAAGGTGTCCGAATTTTAATGATTAAGTTGTCAATAATTCATAAATTTTAAATTCAAAAAGCATTATTGCAAGTTAAGATGATTTTCTGACTTTGACATACCTTAAGATTTCCATTCTCTATGATCACCGTTCCAGCAGCTATAGTAGCACCTCCGGCCAGGAAACTCGAATGATGGAACTTGCCCCTCTTTTTCTGCAAGCAGCAAAAAATGCATCAAGATGCTTATGAATATACAAGAAACAGTAGAGTTAAAGAGAAAACTATAGCTATATCAATTGTTTCTGCACAATTTATGACCTCTCACCTGTCCAGCATACAGTCTCTTAGCGGGGCTCAAAACAAATATCCACTTTCCCTTTGTATCAACAAGATTTCTGGACTGTTTGTGAAAAAACTTCCCTTCAATGATGATGCATTCATATTGTTCTCTTTCCTTCTGATTCGCAGAAAGAAATAGATGGCATGCAGACTGTTAGGAACTTCAAAAAAAAAAAAAAGAATTTATGACTCAAGCTATAATTATGCTGATAATAAAAAATTGCATACAGGTCCTAGATACTTTATGCTGTTTTCTTGAAGCTTTGACCTAGGACATTCTTCAACTTCAACCTCTTTGCCATCTCCTACATCCAACCTAAAAGAGTAGCAAGCTTGAAATCCAAAATGTCTTATGAAATTAAGAAAATTGTAACGATGAAATAAAAAAAAACAAAAAAAAAAAACTTCCAATATCAGAAGATGGAAAGGAAAGGTACATCACCAGTAAAAAAAAGGCTGACTGGAGTTTGTCTCGGACCATTTCTTGAAATACATATACAAGAATGCCCCGTAACGATGCCTTGGATCAATCTAAATTAATGTACAATTATTTAAAAAAGATAAAAATAAATCACAATATCAGATTTCAACAAAATTACTGCAAATTAATATCAATAATCCAAATGATAGAATAATTATTAAGAAAAAAAATGGAAAATTGGCAGTGCGAAGAGAATGTAATTACAGCTTCAATCCAATGTTCGAAATACAATTTCTCTGATTCTGCGTTTTTGCTTAGGCCCTTGCCCACCTGCCATAAAATAGTCCAAATTTCCACGAATTAAACATA
>Ga0307508_10005987_pt1 | contig 11471 bp, 10 predicted proteins | sample 9_EM_MG_FD_203089 | JGI IMG/M metagenome (GOLD analysis project Ga0307508, IMG submission 203089) | Populus trichocarpa ectomycorrhiza microbial communities from riparian zone in the Pacific Northwest, United States - 9_EM | ecosystem: Host-associated > Plants > Roots > Unclassified | place...
GCCGAACCCGTCGCCGCCGAAGCCGCTCGCGCCACCGAGACCACCCTCGGCGCCCGCGCTGCTGCCGCCCTGGCCGCCGAGGCCACCCTCACCGCCTGGCGCGCCAGCTGAGCCCGCGGCACCATTTCCCGCGCCGCCGCCTTCGCCGCCGCCCGCGGCGCCAGCACTGCTCGCGCCGCCGTGCGACGTCCCGGCGCTGCCGCCGTGAGCTGCGCCCGAGGACCCACTCACGCCGCCGTGAGACGCGCCCGACGAGCCAGCTTTGCCGCCGGCGCCGGCCCCTCCGTCGCTTAGATCCTCCATGTCATCGCCCGTGCAAGACACGGAGAGCAGCGTGGCGACGGGCAGGGCGACTAGCAAAAAGGCGGAAAGTTTGGGGCGTCGAGCAAGCGAGCTGGTCATCATGACCGGGCCCCTGCACTAAGCGAGCCGCCGAGCTTTTGCCGTCGATGCTCCTCGAACGAGGCCGCGACTTTGCATTTAGGGACACAAGCGCGCCACACGCGCCATCCGTGTCGCCAGCGGAACGCAAAACAGGCGATCAGCCGAAGCTGACCGCCTGTTGCTCTCGTTAGCGTTGGCTGGTGGTTACGGCTTGCTGGTCGCCGGAGCCTTCTTTTTCGGCTGGTCGAGGGACTTGGGTGGCGCGACGACCGTTTGGCCGCCGGGAGTCTTGACCATCTCTTTGCCCGTCTCCGCCTGATCTTCGATGTGGAACTCGACGCGTCGATTGAGCGCGCGATTCGCTTCGGTATCGTTAGGCACGAGGGGAGTGGTGAGACCCATGCCCTTGGCGACCAGCCGATCGGCGGCGATACCGTGACTGCTGAGCCAACTTATCACCGAGTCCGCACGCTGCTGCGAAAGCTTCACGTTGTAGGCGGCGCCGCCCTTGTTGTCGGTGTGACCTTCGACCCGCACGCGCTTGATCTCGGCGTGGTCCGCCATGACTTTGGCGACTTCGGTGAGCAGCGAGTCGCTCTCGGGCTTGATCTTGGCCTTGTTGAAGTCGAACTTCGGCTGCTCCAAAATTTGGATCAGGCCATTTTTGATGAAGACTCGCGGACAGCCGCTGGTCTTCGGATCGTCCGACTTCGGACCCGCCTGATCGGGGCAGGCATCGGCGTCGTTCAAGATGCCGTCTTTGTCCCGATCGTTGTCGGGGCAGCCGTTGGTCTTCGGGTCGTCGGTCTTGATGCCGGCGACGTCCGGGCAGGCGTCGTCCTTGTCGAGAATGCCGTCACCGTCGCGGTCTGGCGGGCAGCCGTTGGTTTTGGGATCATTGGTGCGTACGCCCACCACGTCGGGACAAGCATCTTCACTGTCGGCGATGCCGTCGCCATCGCGATCGGGCGGCGGTGGCGGGCAGCCGTTGGTGGCGGGATCGTTCGTGCGCACGCCCATGACATCGGGACAAGCGTCGTCCCTGTCCGCGATGCCGTCGCGGTCGCGATCGGGCAGCGGCGGTGGCGGGCAGCCGTTCGTTGCGGGATCGCTCGTGCGCACGCCGGCCACGTTCGGACACGCGTCTTCGTCGTCGTAAACGCCGTCTTTATCCAGATCGGAGCGCTCCGGCTCCGGGAACCATTCGAGGCCGAGCAGCCCGCGAAAGCGCGCTGCGCCAAAACCGTGGTCGACTGCGCTGCCAGCGCCTGCGTTCACGCGAATGCCGGCGCCCGCCTTGAGGTGCGCGCCGAACAGCATCTCGATCGGTGTGTCGTGCTTGTGCACGCCGTCCGAGATCCCGGTTCTGCCGTAGAGCTCGGGGCCGATCAGCAGACGCTTGTCCACGAGCCGCAAGCCGGCCGCGCCCCCGAAGGTGATGTTGTTGCCGAGCCGCGTGTCGATGTACCTGATGCGCAGCTGCGAATATTCGAAGCCGCCGCGGGCCGCGTAGGCGAACACACCGGCGTCACCGGCGATGTCGAGATGTGGATCGAGCCTCACGATTTCGTCACCGGTGAACTGCTCGCGCTGGCCAAGCGGAAAGAACACCGAACCGCCGACCGCAACCGTGATCGGGTCGCCGTAGACGCCGGCGATCCGCAGATCCAACGAGGCTCGGATGTCGCCGAAGCTCTGTTGGTGCACGGGCGGCAGGTAGTCGACGCCGTTTCGGGTAGCAGGGTGGCCAAAGGCATGAACCTGGATCGGCACGCTCAGCCCGAGGCGCAGACGGTCGGCGATGACCAGGGCGAAACCGGCGTGAACGAGCACCTGATTGCGCAGCAGAGAGGCGCGAATGGTGCCGTCCGGATTGTGAGCGCCGACCACGCCCCGGTACCCGTAGTCACCCACGGCGCCGAGGGCGAGCCGCAGCTTGCCCCGGTAATCGTTGGATTCGTTGGCGAACCAATCGCTGCCGCGCTCCGAGGGTTCGAAGGCACTGGCCGCATAGCCAGCTTCCTGGGCGGCCGCGTGCAGCGCCGTCGTGCCGACTCCGGCAAGCACGGTCAGTGAGATCAGCAGGGGGCGTTTCATAAGCGAGGCCTCATTTCTTTCGCCCGCTCTGGCACGATCCGGGCCATCTCGATTCGACTGCGTTCGCATCAGGAAGCGCGCTCTGGCGGCTCACACGGGGCGGGTTTGCTGCTCATTCGCCACGCGTCGCGAAGCCTCGCAGAATGCCAAGCCCCCCGGCCGCCGAGCGGACATGGCGAGTCGTGGTGGCTCGACGGCTGGTCGCTGACGGTGGTGGGTTTGGCCTTCGCTTGTGGTCAAACGCAGTCGAGCGAGGCGCGCGCGCAAATCGGGCGTGGTGGTGAACGTGACCTCGAGCGCGACGCTGGCGCCCATGCCGCTCGTGGCCGTGTACACCGCGAGCAAGCTGGCCATCGAAGGCTTTACCGAATCGCTCGCGTTCGAGCTTGGGGCCTTCGACGTGCGCGTGAAGCCGGTCGAGCCGGGCTACGGACCAGACACCGCCTTCACCAAAAACACGGGCTCGCGCCTGGAGGGGCTGATCCCCGAAGCGTACGCGCCCTTTGCGCAGAGCATTTTCGCGACCCTCGGCCAAGGACCCGCCGCCGTGACGACCGCGGCCGACGTTGCCGAAGGTGTCTGGCGCGCGACCAATGACGTTTCCGGACAGCTGCGATTCCCGGCCGGCGCAGACGCGCTGGCGCTAGCGCTCGCGCGCTGAGCGTGCGCGCCTCAGGCGTTCAGCAGTCCCTTGATGGTCGCAATCGGGGCGCCGGTTAGGTTGACACCGAAATCGCTGACGGCCATGTCGTAGACGCCGTTCATGAGCGTGAAGTAGAGGTCGCGCAGCGGGCGCTTGCCGAGGTCGAGGTGCTGGTCGGTCTTGAGCCTGCCGCCGCCGCCGCCGATCATGAGCGCGGGCAGTCGGTCGGCGGTCTCCATCGAGCCTTCGAGCCCGGCGCCCAAGAAAATGACCGAGTTGTCGAGCACGCTCTGACCGTTGGCTTCAGGCATGCCGGCGAGCTTCTGGCACAGCTCGCCCACCTTGCCGACGTTCCATTGCACGATGCTCGCGAAGTCGTCTTGCCGGCCCTGCTGGCCGCCGCCATGCCACTCGGGGCAGGTGCCTTGCCCGAGCGTCGAGGTGAGGGCCGTGAAGGTGCGCCGGGGAATGTGATCGCAGACGAACTCCGAGCGTTCGTCTTCGAGCATGTAGCTGGCGATGCGCGTGCGATCACACTGTAGCGCCAGCGCGAGCAGCTCATTCATCAAATCGGCGTGCACACCTTTGTCGTACCCGCCGATGTTCTGCCGGAAATTGCCGTCGACATGCGGGAAGACGGGCAGGCTAGGTAGCGGCCCGCAGCTGTCCGCCTGGCTGCTCGAGACGCGCTTTTCGATGCTGCGTACGGAGGCCAGAAATTCATCCATGCGCAGCTTGTCGTGCGCGCTGAGCCGCGCGCGCGCCACGGCGGCGGTCTCTTGAACCGCGTCGAGCACGCTGATGCGCGAGTCGCGGCGTGGCGAGGCTGCCGGGTCGGCGCCGCCGGGCCAAACCCCCACCAACTGCGCGAAAACGTCGGACGGATTGACCAGTTTGTACAGCGGCTTCGTCGGGGTCTGCCAAGAGACGCTGCGGCTCTCCGAGCAGGGTTCACTATCGCAGTAGCTCAAGACGCTCGAGAGACCGATTTGCAGCGAAGCTAGCGCCGTTTGCCCGGCGAACACCGGGTGTGCGGCCATGACCTGGTCGGCGGAGATGCCGTTGGCTTCGGGCACCATCAACGTCTGTCGCGTGCCTTTGGCATCCGTGCACGTGAGCCAAGCGCTCGGCAGTCTGCTGTCTTCGGGCGAAACGGAGTTGCTGCCGTCGGCGTTGAACACCGAGCCCGTCTCCAAGCCGGACACCACCGAGACCAATGACTTGAGAGGCGCCAGCCGGTCGAGCACCGAAGACAGCTGCCAGCTGGCGCCGACGCCCGTCAGCGGCGGTTTCCAAAACTCGGGAGCGCCGCACGGCAGGTAGATCGCGACGAAGCGCTTTGGCGCTGCCGCCGCCTGAGCGCGAGCGGGCTCTGCAAGCGATTCGAGCCACGGCAAGGCGATCGCTACGCCTGCGCCCCGGAGCAGCGCGCGCCGCGAGATGCGACCTCGGGCGGCAGGTTGATTGAAAGCTTTCACCGGGCGCCTCCGTCGCTGCGATAGCGAAAAGTGCGTGACTTTACCAAATGCAAGACTAGCTCGCGCAGCGTCGTGGGCCCGCTCTGCCAAGCGCTTGCCAGCGCTTGCACGTTCGGTCGTTCTGCGTCGGTGACCGCGCGGCCGAAGCCGTAGCTGTAGAGCTTCTGCGCGACGCAGGTATCGAAGGCTGGTGCGGTGGCCAGCAGCTGGCTCAGCCCCGCTACGCCACTCACGTCCATGTTGGCCGGAAGCGCGCTCGAGGCCGGCAGCGCGACGTGGGCGTTGATCGGCTTTCTGCCGGCGTAAATCGTGCGGTAGCGGCCGATGGCGTCGTAGTTCTCGAGCGCGAGCCCCAGTCGATCCATGGCTGCGTGACACGTCGCGCAAGCCGGCTCCGCGGCGAGTCCCTGCAGGTAGTCGGCGATCGTGTCCTCGCTAGCCGTGAACGCCGGCATATCCGCGGGTGGCGGCGGCAAAGGCGCGCACAGCAAACGTTTCAAGATCCAATTGCCGCGCGCGGAGGGTGAGCTGCGCGTCGCTGCGGACGTCTGGATCAAAAAACCGGCAAGTCCCAAGACCCCCCGGCGATCGACGTCTTTGACCTCGATGCGCTGGTTGTCGATGTGGGCCAGCGGCACCCCATAGACCTGACCCAGCTCTTCGTTCGCGAAGTGCACGGTGCTGTCGAGGAAGCCCGCGAAATCCACACCTGGCTGCAAGAGCTCGTCGAAATAAAGCTCCAGCTCGCTGGCAGCGGCGGTCGCCACGAGCGGAGACCAGCCTGGATACAACGTGGGATCGAGCGAGACCTGTGTCAGCTTTCGAGCACCGAGCCACTGACCCGCGAAGTTTTCTCCGAAGCGCATCGACTTCGGATCTTGCAGCAGTCGCTCTACGGCTCCTGTGAGCTCGTCATCGGTCGACAGCGCGTCTTGCGCGGCGGCGTCGAGCAGTGTCGGATCGGGCGCGCTGCTCCACAGCAGGTACGACAGGCGCGTCGCTACGTCGTACGGGCTGAGCGGCTGGCTGCCAGTCGCGGTCGGCACGAACTCCATGCGGTACAGAAACTGCGCGCTGGCCAAGAGCGCGATCAGCACGTCCTGCAGGGAGCCTTGGTGGTCCTCCTGGCGTGCCCGCGCCCGCTGATAAACCTTTTGATACGCTGTCAGCTCTTCGGCCAGCGCCGGTCGGCGAAACAGCCGCAGCGCCACCTGCGAGATCACGCTCTGCACGCAGCCGGCGTCGTCCACGGCGGCGCAGGTCACGATCTGCGGACGCAAGAGGTCCGACGCGAACACTTCGTCGGCCACGTTTTCGGCCGTCTCCAGGTAGCGCAGGTAAAGCTCGTCGCTCACGCCGTTGGCGGCGGAGTTGTTGTCGAAGCCATCCACCTCGGTCGCAAAGGCGGCCAAATCGGGCTTGGTGCTCGCGCCGAGCACGTCGCTCACCGTGGCCTGATATTCGGCCGCGGTCAGCCGCCGCAGATCGCTCGGCTCCGCCCCCAGCGCTCCTTCCATGCCCCCCGTGCCGCCCACTCCAGCTGCTCCGCTGCCCGCAGTGGCGCCCCCGCCGGAGCCAGCGCTCGCGCCCGCGCCCGCGCTCGCATTACTGCTGCCGGCGACCGCCTGACTGCCTCCGCCGCTCGCTCGGCCGGGGCTGCCGCCCGTTTGGCCGGTTTTGCCGCAACCGGCCAGGCCCAGCGCGAGCGCGCCAACACCAGCAACCGCCCACGCCAAGCTCCCAGCGCGAACCACGACCCACATGCATCCGGTGGTGTCCGACGCGGCCAGGGTCCGTTAATCGGCGCGGCCGAGGCTCCCCGCGCTCGCCGCGCGCCTGCCCGTAAATGTGCCCGGCGGTCCGTCAGGAATTGAGCCAGCTGCGGCGTCTGCTTCGGCCTTTTGAGGCAAGATCGCGGCATCGCATAGAATCAAATGATTCTACGCGATCACGGGATTTCGCTTTCGGGAGCGCCCGGGCAGCCCAAGAGCTAGGAACGGCGTGTTCGGGGCGCGGACACGCTTACGGTCGTCGGCAATTTCAGGAAGCCGCCCCTAGGTGCTAGTGGGCTCGGCTACGGCTGAACGACCAGCAAGGTGTCGATCTTGTTGTTACCGCGGTTGGTGCGGGTCAGGCGGTTCACGTCGTCGGCCCAGGCTTGCCAGGCGGTGGCTGCCGGGAACCGCGGTTCAATGTGGATGCCGCCTGGTCGTCAAGGAACCAGGGGCACCTCGAGTTGACGAGCGGAGCCCTGCGAGAAATTAGCGCCGGTCACCCCACGGCGGACGGGCGCAGCTACTTCGCCGGCGGCGCACTCATCGGCAGCACGCTTGCACATTGACGGCGACTGCGGCAGGCGTTCAAGTCGCCGCCGCCTGAAATGCCCGAGCCTTCGACCCACAAGCCACGCATCCTCTTTCTCTACGGCTCGCTGCGCAAGCGCTCCTACAGTCGCTTGCTCGCCGAAGAGGCGGCCCGCATCATCGCCGACTTAGGCGCCGAAGTGCGCTTCTTCGACCCGCTCGAGCTACCGCTCTGCGACAGCGTGCCGCCGGAGCACCCGAAGGTGATCGAGCTGCGCTCGCTCAGCGACTGGTCCGAAGGACAAGTCTGGTCATCGCCGGAACGGCACGGAGCCGTAACGGCAGTGTTCAAGAATCAGATCGACTGGTTGCCGCTGAATATCGGCGCTGTCCGCCCGACCCAGGGTCGAACGCTCGCCGTCATGCAGGTGAGCGGCGGTTCGCAGTCGTTCAACGCCGTCAATTCGCTGCGCCTGCTCGGTCGCTGGATGCGCATGTTCACCATCCCCAACCAATCCTCGGTCCCCAAGGCCTACGAGCAGTTCGAGGACGACGGCCGCATGAAAGATTCGTCCTACCGCGACCGCGTGGTCGACGTGATGGAGGAACTCTACAAGTTTACGCTGCTCCTTCGTGACCACGTGGGCTACCTCACGGACCGTCACAGCGAGCGCAAGGAAGCGGCTGCGAAGCTGTCCGCCGAGCTGGCGGGCAAGGCGGTCTCCTAGCGATAGGCCGACCCGAGCGGCAGCGCCCGCCACTGAGGCTAAAGTTTGGGTCGGTCGGCGCCCGAACCCCGGCGCTCAGCCGGGCGGCTTGATTCCCGCGCGCGGATGCGTCGATAGTTCGAGCCATGATCGCAATCGGCGAAACGCTACCTGAGGCCACGTTGTGGGAGTCGACCGGATTCGGCGAGGCATGTCCGCTCGCGCCTGCGCCGGTTTCGGTACAAGAAGCGACGCAAGGCAAGCGCGTCGTGATCTTCGGTTTGCCGGGCGCGTACACGCCCACTTGCTCGGCTAAGCACGTGCCCGGCTACGTGCAGCATCTGGGCGAGCTCAAAGCGCGCGGCATCGACGAGGTGTGGTGCGTCTCGGTCAACGACGGCTACGTGATGGCGGCTTGGGGCAAAGAGCTCGGCGCCACCGGCAAGATTCGCATGCTGGGCGACGGCAACGCCGACTTCGTGCGCAAGCTCGGCCTCGACAAGGACAGCACCAAGGCTGGCATGGGCGTCCGTGCCCAGCGCTTCTCGCTTTTGGTAGACAAGGGCGTCGTCAAGCAAGTCAACGTCGAGGCACCCAGCAAGTTCGAAGTAAGCGACGCCGAGACGATGCTCAAGCAGGTGTGAGGGGCGCTGCACCCGCTGGCCCGAGCTTCGGGTCCGGCGCCCGAGCTATTTTTTCGGCTTGGCTGTGGCCTTGAGGCCGCCTTTGGGGCGCTGGTCCGGCACTAGGTCGGGGTTCGACCAGTAGTATTCGTTGTGCTTGCCCTCTTCATCGGCGAACCCGGCGGTCTTGATCTCGGCTTCGATGGCGACTGCGCCCTCTGGGACTATCGCCTTTTTCACGCAAGAGAAGAACACGAAGATCTTTTCTCCGGGCTTCACCGCGCCGGCGAAGATGTTTCCGGAGCAGGTTTGCGTGGGCCGCGGCTTGCCCTCGGCCGTCACCTGCAGCTGCTTGCCGGCCTTGTCGTAGAAGTAGACGACGAGCGAGCCGAACAGAATGGGATTGTTGGATTTGTTGGTGACGCTGAACTTGGGACCGTCGTCGGTGGTCTTGCCCGTGTACGCCACCTCCATGATGCGCGAATCGCCGCTCGCCAGGCATGGTTTGTCCGACGTGCCGACTCCGCTCGAGCCCTTGGGGCAATCGTCCCGCAGCTTGGCGGGCGGTGGCTCGGCGCTCGGGGCGGCTGACGGCGGCGGAGCAACGGACGCGGCTGCCGCACTCGGTTTGGCGGCGGCTGCGTCTTTTTTGGGTTCCTCTTCGCAGCCGAACAGGGACGACGCGACGACTAGAGCAAGCAAGAACTTCGATGATCGGGCTTCACGGAGCATGGTGTTTCCTCAATCGCCCGCGCGGCATGCGGCGACGAATCCCCAACCTAGCCCGAGAGAGCACGGCCGAGCAAGACGCCGGCAGTCCCGCCCAAGCGTGGCGGTCGCTGGGCTTTGGGCGGTGTGTGTGACCAAGCTCTTCAGCGAATTGAGGAGTGAAGAGCGGCGGCGCGCGCGTCTTCGAGGACGCGATGCCGGCGCTCAGTCTCCCCCCGGCTTTCAGTTCTTCCACCTGGAGTCAACCTGCTGCTCGAGCGCGTCTCGATCATCGTTTCTCGTGAGGTGAGCCCGGCGAGCCCTCGCTCGCGCTGAGGCTCCACGTCGCGCCGCCCGCGACCCGCACCTCAACCGCACCGCACGTTCGCTCAGGAGGCGGCCAGCTGACTGCCCGGCGAATTGCGCCGCGTGCGGCGCGGATAACCGAGCTTGCGCGTCCACTGCACCTTTCCAGTCTCGGTCACCATTGCCGGCGACTCGGCGTCCTCACGTCGTCAGAGGCACTCAATCCGCATGATCGGATGTGAAGGATTGCTCGCGCGGTGTACATAAAGAGCGGCATGCACACGGGTTTCGCACGGTCGCTGCTCTTGACGTTGGGTGCATATTGCCTCGTGGGGTGTGCGACGGCAGAGCCTGCCGCCGCTCCGGTTCAGAACGGAGGCCGACGCACCGAACAGACCCAGCAGATCGCCAAGGACCAGCGGGCGCTCGAGCATCGACGCCTCCGGCTCGAGCACAAGGTGCTGACTGCGCTGCTCAAGCTGCGCGAGAGCCGGCAGGCTTCGACCGGCGCCGCTGAGCCGACGGACGACGAGGACGACGAGCCGGCGTCGACCAGCGGCTACGAGTGGCAAGTCTTTGGCGGTGCCAGTCACGAGGTGTTCCTCGGTTGCTTGTGCGACGAGCGCCGGTCCGACTCCGTCTTCAACCTGGTCGGCGAGCACGGCTCCGATCTCTCGCCGGTCAGCATTCGCAACAAGTTTGCGCCCTACGGCTCGAACTCCGACGACACGTCGGCCTGCAACGCCGTTGCCACGCATCCGCCCGTGGTGCTGGCTTCCGACGGCAAGTCGCTCGGCCTGCTCACCACCAACACGTCGCTCAAGCGCAGAATCGCGGCGCCTTCCGTCACCGACTGGCTCGCTCGCATGTGCGGTATCTAAGGGCCCTAAGGCTGCGGCGTGAAGTGGACTTCACGGCGTCGCGGCGGTGAGGCAGAAGTGGGAGCCGGGGCCGGCGTTGTCGTGGTAGTCGTCGTCGTACAGGGTGATGTGGAGCTCACCGCCCGCGTGCTCCAGGGGCCAAGTGTGTCCGCGGTTGGCGGCCTCGACCTCTTCGATGGTGCCGCCGTAGCCGACGATGCCGACTTGGTCGAGCCACTGGCTGGTGGCGCCGGTTTCGGGACTGTCACCGCTGAATAGGTGATGGCCGGCTTCAAGCCCGCCCTTGCCGTAGTAGTGCCGTGTCACTTCGTAGCCGATGGCTGCATCGTGGATCTGCGCTCCCGAAACGTAGGTGAGCACGTAGCTGCCCGCGGGGATGACGGTGCCGCTGTCTCCGGTGAACGTTGCTGCTGGGACGTCGAGCCACGGTGACGTTGCGCACCAGGCTTGGGTGACGTCAGGGGCTCCGCCGTCGCCGTCGCCGTCGCCGGCCCCGCTAGCGCCAGCGCCCCCCGCGGCATCGCTGCCGCTGACTCCACCCCCGCTGCCTCCGCCGCCTCCCGTCGCGATGGCGGTAGGTCCGCCAGCCTCGTCAGGCTCGGCGGGTCTCAGCTTGCTTCCGATGAGGATGTTCGGATCGCAGGCTGCCAGTGTTGCCAGGCTGCCCAACGCCAGAAATCGGCGGAATCCTCGGGGCACGCTTCGAGATCCTGACATCTCGCTAGGTCATGGGGCTTCGGCCGCCCTACCTTCAATTTGCAGCGGAAACTTAAAGACCAGCAGAGCCGATGTCGCCGTGCGTGAGCGTCTCCCACGCCATGTGATGGGTGGCGCCGGTTGGGCGGATCTGCCCGAGCAGTTGCTTGGTTTGGGGCAGCGCCTGGCCGAGCACGTTAGCGTAGGCGTTGTAGCCGATGTCCCACATCGGATCGGCGCCGACCGTTTCGATTGTCGAATTGCACAGAGCGCTGGTGGAGGCGCCGTTCAGGTACTTCGAATGCAGCTCCAGAAACGCCGTGAAGCGCGCTTGCTCGGGCTGGAACAAGTCGACGCCCTGAATGCGCGCGGTCTCGGCCGCGTTGAGCAGCGCGGCCACGCCGTATTGAGCATGACCGAAGCCGGGCGTGCCACCGCCCGGACGATCGCGGCACGACTCCTGCGAGAGGCCATCGACGAATTGCTTCGGGTTCCACCAATAGCTGGCGAGGGCCGACGCTGAGCGGGCAGGTTCGCGCGGTGGCTGCACTGGTGAGGCGCCATCTTTGCTCAGATAAATGTACGCGGGCGTGCGCGCTCGCCAAAGCGCGATGGCCTTGTCGAATTCGGTGTGGTCGTCGAGAA
>Ga0307508_10005988_pt1 | contig 11471 bp, 9 predicted proteins | sample 9_EM_MG_FD_203089 | JGI IMG/M metagenome (GOLD analysis project Ga0307508, IMG submission 203089) | Populus trichocarpa ectomycorrhiza microbial communities from riparian zone in the Pacific Northwest, United States - 9_EM | ecosystem: Host-associated > Plants > Roots > Unclassified | place...
GAGGTCATCGTCGCCGACGAACCGGTCTCCGCGCTCGACGTCTCCGTCCAGGCCCAGGTGATCAACCTCCTGGACCGGCTCCAGAGCGAGTTCGAGCTGTCGTACCTCTTCATCGCGCACGACCTGTCGATCGTCCGGCACATCTCGGACCGGGTCGGGGTGATGTACCTCGGGCGGATCGTCGAGATCGGCAAGGACGCCGAGATCTACGACCATCCGACGCATCCCTATACACAGGCGCTGCTGTCCGCCGTGCCCGTGCCCGACCCGGAGGCCCGGGAACACCGGGAGCGGATCATCCTCGCGGGTGATGTCCCGTCCCCGACGAACATCCCGTCCGGGTGCCGCTTCCGCACCCGCTGCTGGAAGGCCGAGGAGCGCTGCGCGCTGGAGGTTCCGCTGCTGGCGGTGCCGGCGGAGTTCCGCTCGGTGGACGGACCGGCCGCGCACGACTCGGCCTGCCATTTCGCGGAAGAGAAGCAGGTCGTACCGCCCGAGGAACCGGAGTAACACGGAGGCAACTTGGCCGACCCGGTTCCGATATACGGACGCGTCAGTCTCTAGAGCGTACGGCCGTGCGGGTGCCGTAAACGGGCCGGGACGCGCCATGTCGTCCCGGCCCGTTGCCATGCCTACGCCATCCCCAACGCCCGCTTCAGGAAGTCCAGCTGAAGCCGCAGCAGGTTCTCCGCGACCGTCTCCTGCGGGGTCATGTGGGTCACGCCGGAGAGCGGCAGGACCTCGTGCGGGCGGCCCGCGGCCAGCAGGGCCGAGGAGAGGCGCAGGGAGTGGGCGACGACCACGTTGTCGTCCGCCAGGCCGTGGATGATCATCATCGGGCGGTGCGGCTCGACCGCCTCGACCAGCCCCTCGTCGTCGATCAGCGAGTTGCGGCGGTAGACCTCCGGCTGTTCGTCCGGGTGCCCGAGGTAGCGCTCCTGGTAGTGGGTGTCGTACAGGCGCAGGTCGGTGACGGGCGCGCCGACCACCGCCGCGTGGAAGACGTCCGGGCGGCGGAGCGCCGCGAGGGCCGCGAGATAGCCGCCGAAGGACCAGCCGCGGATCGCGACCCGGTCCAGGTCGAGCGGGAAGTCGGCGGCGAGCGCCTGGAGCGCGTCGACCTGGTCCTGGAGCACCACGGCCGCGAGGTCGTCCCGGACCGCCTTCTCCCAGGCGGGGGAGTGCCCCGGAGTGCCCCGGCCGTCGGCCACGATCACCGCGAAACCCTGGTCGGCGAACCACTGCGAGGTCAGGTACGGATTGTGCGCGGCGACCACCCGCTGCCCGTGCGGACCCCCGTACGGGTCCAGCAAAACCGGAAGTGGCGTGTCACCGGCGTAGTCCTGCGGCAAAAGCACGGCGCACGGGATCTTTCGTGCGCCCCCCACGGTGAGCGTCACGCGCGGGGTCAAACCGGGATCTTCGGCGTACGACGTGACAGTCGCCAGCTCCTTCCCGTCGCGCAGCACCCGCGCACGGGCGCCCGGCCGGTCGAGGGCCGCGGACACCAGCACGGTCACGCCCCCGGCGCGCACCGCAGAGTGCACGCCGGGCTCCTGTGACACGCGCTCCATCCCGAGCTCGTTCACCCGGTACACATGCACCTCGCCCGTCTCCGGGGCCTCCGCCTCCGCACCGGCCGACGCCGAGACCAGCACGTCGTCCTCGGTGACGTCCAGCACCGCGCGGACGTGCAACTGCGGCCCGGTCAGCGGGCGTTCGCCGACCGCGAGGACGCGCGCGCCGCCCTCGTCGGCGAGGCGCACGAGCTGCCCCGAGGGACTCCAGCAGGGCACCCCGGGGAAAAGATCCAGCCAAATTGGATCTTCGTCCGCGTGCACCATCCGGGTCGCCCCGGTCTCCGGGTCCACGGCGAGGAACAACTGGCTGCGCTGGTCGCGCGCCTGCACCAGCAGCAGCGGCGCACCCGCCGCCGACCAGTGCACATGGGCCAGATACGGGTAGCGCCGCCGGTCCCAGGAGACCTCCGTGCGCGCCCCGTCCAGACTGATCACGAACAGCCGTACGTCCGCGTTGGCGGTGCCCGCCGCCGGGTACGGGACGTGTTGTGGATCACGCTCGGGGTGGGCCGGATCGGAGATCCACCAGCGCTGCACCGGTGTGTCGTCCACGCGTGTGACCAGCAGCTGGTCCGAATCCGGCGACCACCAGAAGCCCCGGGAACGGCCCATCTCCTCGGCCGCCACGAACTCCGCCAGACCATAGGTGACTTGATCCGACTCCGGAGAAGCCAGCACCCGGTCGCCCTCGCCCTCGGCGCCCACGACCCTGAGGGTGCCCTGGACGACGTAGGCGATGTGCCGTCCGTCGGGGGCCGGGCGCGGGTCGATCACCGGCCCGGGGACGGGCAGTTCACGTGCCGTGCCGGCTCGCAGTTCCGCCGTGAAAAGCCGCCCTGACAAGGCGAAAGAGGCCAACTCCACGGCCGCGTCGGTGGCGTGGCCGACGATGCCCGCGCCCCCCTCCCGGCTGCGCTCGCGCCGTGCCCGCTCCTGGGGCGAGAGGTGCTCCTCGGCGCCGCCCAGGAGGGCGCGCGGGTCGGCCGCCACGCGCTCCCCGCCGTCCACCGTGTCGAGCACCCACAGCGAATTGGCCCGGTCCGTGCCGGAGTTCGAGCGCAGGAACACGACACGCGATCCGTCGGGAGCCACCGTGAAAGCGCGCGGCGCGCCGAGCGTGAAGCGCTGGGTACGGGCGTGCCGGCGGGGGAAGGAGTCAGGCTCGGTCGTCATGCCCCGACCATATTGGCCATGCGCCCCCTTGTGCGGCCGTGCGCCGACGGATGCGCAGCCACGGATAGTTATGATCACTACCGCATAGTGGGTATGAACCTGCTGGCTGACGTATGGATTTATCTGCCCCCCTGGTCCGACCCCCCGCGTCCCTGGGATCTTTGGAGGTGAGCCGCCGTGGCACTCTCGATTTCGGCGGTGGTGCTGCTGGCGATCGTCGTCTTCTTGTTGATCAAGAAGTCAGGACTGAAGGGCGGGCATGCCGTCGTGTGCATCCTGCTCGGCTTCTATCTCGCCGCCTCCTCGATCGCACCGACGATCAGCGAGCTGACGACGAACATCGCGGGCATGATCGGCAGTATCAAGTTCTGACCCGGTCGCGCGGGACTGTCGGTGGCTCCTCGTAGGGTGGGGCCATGACGGAACAGCCCGCCCGGCGTCTCCTCCTGGTGCACGCGCACCCGGACGACGAGTCGATCAACAACGGCGCGACCATGGCCAGGTACGCGGCCGAGGGCGCGCGGGTGACCCTGGTCACCTGCACCCTCGGCGAGCTCGGCGAGGTCATCCCGCCCGGGCTGCGGCACCTGACCGGTGCCGCGCTGGGCGAGTACCGGCTGGGCGAGCTCACCGCCGCCATGCGCGAGCTCGGCGTCGACGACTTCCGCCTGCTCGGCGGCGCCGGGCGCTACCAGGACTCCGGAATGATGGGCCTCCCGGACAACGACGACCCGGCGTGCTTCTGGCAGGCCGACGTCGACGAGGCGGCCGCGCGGCTGGTCGAGGTGATCCTGGAGACGCGCCCCCAGGTCCTCGTCACCTACGACGACCACGGCGGCTACGGCCACCCCGACCACATCCAGGCCCACCGCGTCGCCATGCGCGCGGTCGAGCTCGCCGCGGCGGCGGGATGGCGGATCGAGAAGGTCTACTGGAACCGCCTGCCGCGCTCGGCGGCCGAGGACGCCTTCGCCCGGCTGCGGGACGCGCTCCCCGCTCTCCCCTTCGCCAAGTCCGCCGTCCTCGACGACGTGCCGGGCGTGGTCGACGACGAGCTGGTCACCACCGAGATCGACGGCTCCGCGCACGCCGCCGCCAAGAGCGCCGCGATGGCCGCGCACGCGACCCAGGTCGAGGTGTCGGGGGCGCACTTCGTCCTCTCCAACGAACTCGCACAACCCGTCTTCACCACCGAGTACTACGAGTTGGTGGGCGGGGTACACGCAGGCGTCAGGGAGAGCGACCTGTTCGCCGGGATCGAGGGCACGTCATGAGCGACCGTACGTCGATGCTGGCCCAGCCGCTCCAACGACCTTCCGCCGGCCGGGCCGCCGCCTACCTCGGCCTCTTCGTGCTCGGCACGGTCGTGGGGCTTGCCGGGGCGCTCGTGCAGGGCGGCTGGTTCCCCGGCGGGCTGCTGCTCGCGCTGCTCGGCGAGGCCGGGCTGCTGCTGGGCGGGGCGTGGGCCGCGGACAGCCGGGCCGGGGCCGTGGCTCCCGCGGGCGGCTGGATGGTCGCCGTCATCTTCCTCACCGCCAGCCGTCCGGAAGGGGACTTCGTCTTCGCCGCGGGAAGCGGCTCCTATCTCTTTCTGCTCGGAGGCATGGCAGTTGCTGTGATCTGCGCCACCCTTGGGCAAGGGCGGCAACCGAACGGCGATGCCGTCCGACTTGGCAAGTGACGTACCACTTCTCCGCATCGCGCGCGTGCGAGTCCCGTGTGGGTTTCCCCAGCGGTCGTGGGATAGGGGCCAGAAGTGGCCAGTATGGTGGTGCGCGCCGCCGAGCCGCCCGAAGCAGTGAGGTCGAAACGGGCGGTGGAGCCAACCAGGAGAACCTGCCTTGAGTCGTGAAACTGACAGTCCGTCCTCCGGGCCCAACGGGCGCGGCGGAGCCGCCTACCCCTCGGGTACGCCGCCGTACGGGACGCCCCAGGTGTCCGACGGCGGTCCGGACGCGGGCCGTTCGGCCGCGCAGCCGGAGGAACGCAAGACCGAGACCACGCTGACGACCCGGATCCGGATCAACATCCCCGGGTCCCGGCCCATTCCGCCGGTCGTCATGCGCCAGACCGTCGGCGAGACGGAGAGCGCCGGTGACAGCGGTCCGGCCGCCGAGCCGTCGGCACCTCCTGCCTCGATGTCCACCACGGGCACCGTCGAGCTTCCCGCCGAACCCGCCCCGCCCGCCGGGGAGAAGACCAGCGACTGGTTCGCGCCCCGCAAGTCCGGTCCCGCCAAGGGCGGTCAGGGCGGCGGCGCCACCAACGGGGCCGGTCTGCCAGGCGGTTCGGGCGCGGGCGCGCCGGGTGCCGGTACGCCGAGCACCGGTGCGCCCGGTGCCGCGGGTGGTGCGCGTCCCGGGGCCGGTCGGCCCGGTGGCGTGGTCGGTTCCATGAACGTGCCGGGCGGTGCGCGTCCCGGCGGTACGAACGGCGCCGGGCTGCCCGGAGGAGCCACCGGCGGTCCGGTGGCTCCCGGCCACGGCGGCGGCACGGGCTCCTTCGACGTCACCGAGGCCCTGAACGCCGGCCCGCTGGGCAACGGCCAGCGCCCGGGCACGGGCAACGGCGAGCCGCGCCGCGACGAACTCCCGTACTTCTCGGAGAACGGCGGCGGCCCCGGCGGCCCGAACGGACAGGGCGGCTTCGGCGGACCGGGTGGTCAGGACGGCCCGAACGGGCAGGGCGCCTTCGGCACCCAAGGCGGCCAAGGCACCCAAGGCGGCCAGGACAGGCAGGGCGGTCAGGGCGGCTTCGGCGGCCAAGGCGCTCAGGACAGCCGTAACGGCCAGGGCGGCTTCGGCACGCAGGGCGCCCCGAGCGGTCGTAACGGCCAGATCGACTACGGCGGCCAGGGCGGCGGCCGTATCGACTACGGCGGCGGCTTCGGACCGGCAGGTCCCGGCGGCCAGGGCGGACCCCAGGGCCCCGCGGGCCCGACCGGCGGCCCGGTCACCGGTGACGGCCCGGGCGTACCGCCCGCGGGACCGGACCCCTTCGCCAGGGCCGAGGCCTTCGGCGGCGGCGAGTCCTTCAACGGCTCCGACGGCTTCGGCGGTCCGGGCGGCCCCGGTGCTCCGGGCGGTCCCGGAGGCCCCGCAGGCCCGGGCGGCGCACGCGGTCCCGGTGGTCCTGGTGCCGGCGGCCCCGGTATCCCGGGCATCTCCGGCGGCCAGCTCGCCCAGGGCGGCCCCGGCACCCTCGGTCGCCCCGGCGGCCCCGGCACCCCCACCCCCGGCGGTGCCCCCGGCGCCGGCCTCGGACCCGGTGGCGGTCTGAGCGACGACACCGCGATCCTCACCCCGCAGAAGCCGGCCCCCGGACCGGGCGCCCCCGGCTACGGCGCCCAGGACAACGTCTCGGGACACACCGTCACCAGCGGCATCCCGGTCGTGCCCGGCACCCAGACCGACCCCTTCGGACCGGGCGCCGACGGCGCGAAGCCGGCCGACACCGCGACGCAGGCCGCACCGGCCGCCTCGACGAAGTCCAAGAAGAAAAAGAAGGGCCGCAGCAAGCTGGCCCTGGTCGGCGGCACCGTGGTCCTCCTCGGCGTCGGTGCCTACGGCGCCGGTCTGCTGATGAACCGGTCCGACGTGCCCAAGGGCACCACCGTGCTCGGCGTCGACATCGGCGGCGGCACCCGCGACGACGCCGTCAAGAAGCTCGACGACGCCTTCGGCAAGCGGGTCGACGAGGCGCTGAAGCTGTCGGTCGGCGGTGACACGGTCTCGCTCAAGCCGGACCAGGCGGGGCTCCAGCTCGACGAGCAGGCCACGGTCGCCGCGGCCGCCAAGAGCGACTACAACCCGGTCTCGGTCATCGGCTCCCTCTTCGGCAACCACCGGATCGTCGACCCGGTCATGCCGGTCGACGAGGAGAAGCTGACCGCCGCCCTCCAGAGCGTCGGCGGCGGCGCGGGGTCGGCCACCGACGGCACGATCAAGTTCGAGAACGGCAAGGCCGTCGCCGTGTACGGCAAGGCCGGCAAGGGCATCGCCGTCGACCAGTCGACCGCGGCGGTCCAGGAGGCGTACCGCACCCAGGTGGAGACCGGCACGGCCGGCTCGGTGACGCTCCCGACGACCACCAAGCAGCCGACGATCACGAACGCCGAGGTCGACCGGATGATGAAGGAGTTCGCGGAGCCCGCGATGTCCGAGGTCGTCACCATCCAGACCGACGCGGCGCACAGCATCAAGTTCGGCTCGCTGTCCCTGCCGAAGATCCTCGGCTTCAAGGCCGTCGACGGCAAGCTCGTGGAGACGTACGACCTCGACGCGCTCAAGGAGGCGTACGGCACGACCTTCGCCGGTGTGCAGGTCGACGGCGCGAGCGGGAAGCGCGACATCCTGCCGCAGGACGTCGCCTCCGCGCTGCGCAAGGCACTGCGCGGCAAGACGGCGGCGGAGCGCGTCGGGGTCATCGACACCACCCCGAACTGACTCGCGCGGAGTGCCGCATGACATCTGTCATGCGGCACTCCGGACGGCCGACACTGCCCGCGGCCGCACCCCCGAAGCCACCATGGCCGTATGACAACGACAGCTTCGGTGGTCGCGTTCGACCAGGTGAGCAAGGCATACGGCGAGGTGCGGGCGGTCGACGGCCTGACGCTGACACTGCGCCCGGGGGAGACCGTGGCGCTGCTGGGCCCCAACGGCGCCGGCAAGTCGACCACCCTCGACCTGCTCCTCGGCCTCAAGCAGCCCGACAGCGGCAGCGTCCGCCTCTTCGGCACCACCCCGCGTGAGGCGATCGTCGCCGGACGCGTGGGCGCGATGCTCCAGAGCGGCGGCCTGATGGACGAGGTCACGGTCGTCGAGCTGGTCCGGCTCGCCTGCGCCCTGCACCCGAAGCCGTACCGGCCCTCCGAGGTGCTGTCCCGCGCGGGTGTCGACCAGATCGCCGACCGCAAGGTCAACAAGCTCTCCGGCGGCCAGGCCCAGCGCGTCCGCTTCGCCCTCGCGACCGCCGGCGACAGCGACCTGATCGTCCTGGACGAGCCGACCACCGGCATGGACGTCACCACCCGCCAGGCCTTCTGGGCCACCATGCGCGAACAGGCCGACCAGGGCCGTACGGTCCTCTTCGCCACCCACTACCTCGAAGAGGCCGACGCCATCGCCGACCGGGTGCTGGTGCTGCACCGGGGCCGGCTGCTGGCCGACGGCACGGCCGCCGAGATCAAGGCCAAGGCGGGTGCCCGGAGGGTCTCCTTCGATCTGGAGGGCGTGATCGACGAGATCCCGTTGCGGAATCTTCCCTTCCTGACCTCCGTCACTGTGTCCAACAGCGGCTTCGCCGCGGGCTCGGGCCAGACCGTCCGCATCCAGTCCACCGACGCCGACGCGACCGTCCACGCCCTCTACGGCCTCGGCGTCTACCCCCGCAACCTCGAAGTCGCCGGGCTCGGTCTGGAGCAGGCCTTCGTCGCCATCACCGCCGCCGAGGAGGCGAAGTCGAAGTGAACAGCCTGATCAAGCTGGAACTCACCCGCGCCCTGCGCAACCGCAAGTTCCTGTTCTTCTCGGTCATGTACCCGTCGCTGCTGTTCCTGATCATCGCGGGCAACGCCGACAGCACGACCGAGGTCGACGGCACGGGCCTGACCCTGCCGACGTACATGATGGTCTCGATGGCCTCCTTCGGCGCCCTGACCGCGGTCCTGATGGGCAACAGCGAGCGCATCGCGAAGGAGCGCGAGGGCGGCTGGGTAAGGCAGTTGAGGCTGACGGCTCTCCCCGGCCGCGGCTATGTCCTCGCCAAGACCGCCAGCGCCGCCGTGGTGAGCCTGCCCTCGATCGTGGTCGTGTTCGTCGTCGCCGCGGTCGTGAAGGACGTACGCCTGGACGCCTGGCAGTGGCTCGCCCTCGTCGGCGCGATCTGGGCCGGGAGCCTGGTCTTCGCGGCGCTCGGCGTGGCCATCGGATACCTCGCGACCGGGGACGCGGTCCGCCCGATCACGATGATCACCTACTTCGGCCTGTCGATGCTGGGCGGCCTGTGGATGCCCACGACGACCTTCCCGCAGTGGCTCCAGGACATCGCCAAGTGGCTGCCCACGCACGCGTACGCTGCCCTCGGGCAGGCCATCGAGCAGAGCCGCGCCCCGCACGCACAGGACATCGCCATCCTGGCCGTCTCCTTCGCCCTGTTCGCGGGCGGCGCGGCCTGGCTGTACCGGAAGGACACGTTGAAGGCGTGAGCGGCACCGGCGTCGGGATCGGGCAGCGCCCGGAGACCCGCAAGCAGACGATGGTCAAGATGCTGTGGACGGGCATCTGGCTGGTCTATCTGAGCGCACCCGTCTCGGACCTCCTGCACGGCGGCCACGGCCCCGTCGCCGTGGTCCTCGGCTGGCTCGGCCTCGCGGGCTTCGTCGCCTGGTACCTGGCGCTGCTGTTCAGGACCGGCCGCCGCAACGCCGAGAACTTCGTGCTCACCTCGCTCGCGGTCCTGGCGGCCGAGTCGACCCTGCTCGTCCTCACCCTGGGCCGCGAGTGGCTCGTCCTCTTCGTGTACGTGTCGATCGCGTCCGGCGCGGCCCTGCCGCTGCGGCTCGCCCGCTGGACCATCCCGGCCGCGTCCGCCCTGATGTCGGCCCTCTCCCTGGTCGTCGCCGACGGTTCGGACTACATCGCCGCCCTGCTCATCCCGGCGCTGCTCGGCGGCTTCGCGATGACCGGCGTACGCGAACTCGTCCGTACGACCGTCGAGTTGCGCCAGGCGAGGGCGCGGGTCGCCCAGCTCGCCGCCAACGAGGAGCGGCTGCGCCTGGCCCGTGACCTGCACGACCTGCTGGGCCACTCCCTGTCCCTCATCACCCTCAAGAGCGAACTGGCGGGCCGGATGCTCCCCGCCCACCCCGACAAGGCGGCCCAGCAGGTCGCCGACATCGAACAGGTCAGCCGCCAGGCCCTGGTGGACGTCCGCGAGGCCGTCACCGGCTACCGGCGCCCCCGGCTGGCCGAGGAACTCGCGGGCGCCCAGGTCGCGTTGACGGCCGCCGGAGTCACCGCCGCCCTGCCCGCCGAACCGGACCTCACCGGCGTCCCCGAGGAGAGCGAGTCGGCCCTCGCCTGGGCGCTGCGCGAGGCGGTCACCAATGTCGTACGGCACAGTGGCGCCCGCCGCTGCACGGTGGAGCTGCTGCACCGCCAGACCCTGGACGGGGCGCGGCTCGAACTCTCCGTCGAGGACGACGGTTCCGGCGGCCCGGGCGACGGTCCCGGCAACGGGCTCACCGGCCTCACCGAGCGTCTGGAGAAGGCCGGCGGCTCCCTGGAGGCGACCGGCACCCGGCACGGCTTCCGCCTGGTCGCCCGCGTGCCCGCCGGTTCCGCGGCCGACGTAGGATCCGCCTCATGACGAGCCGCACGATCAAGGTCCTGCTCGCCGAGGACCAGTCGATGGTCCGCGAGGCCCTGGCCGCCCTGCTCGGCCTGGAGGACGACATCGAGGTCGTCGCCCAGGTGGCCCGCGGCGACGAGGTCCTGGCGGCGGCCCGCGCCCACGACGTGGACGTGGCCCTCATGGACATCGAGATGCCGGGTGCGACGGGCATCGAGGCGGCGGCTCAACTCCACAAGGAACTCCCGTCGGTGAAGCTCGTGATCCTCACGACCTTCGGCCGCCCCGGCTACCTCCGCAGCGCCATGGAATCCGGCGCCGACGCCTTCCTCGTCAAGGACGCCCCCGCCTCCCAACTGGCACAGGCGGTACGCAAGGTGCTCGCGGGGGAGAAGGTCATCGACCCGACCCTGGCCGCGGCGGCCCTGGCGGAAGGCGCCAACCCACTGACCGACCGAGAGCGAGAGGTCCTGCGCGCTGCCGCCGACGGCTCCACGAACGCCGAACTGGCAACAGCCCTGCACCTTTCCCAGGGCACGGTCCGCAACTACCTCTCCACGGCGATCCAGAAACTGGCGGTACGCAACAGGGCCGAGGCAGTCCGGATCGCAAGAGAAAAGGGCTGGCTGTAAGGGCAAGTCAGGGGCGCGGGGCTGTATCGATATGCGGCTCCGCCGCGTGGGCGCGACCAGCCCCCACTCACCCGCACACGCCACACAACCGCTAGTTCAACCTCGCTCGCGCGGCATGCGCCTGCTGCCGAATCCGAGCCGCCGCAGCCTCGTCAACCGCGGCCACGATCCCCGCATACCCCTCCAACTCCCCGGCCCCCTCGACGAAGTCACCCCGCTCCACCAGCAACTGCGCCCGCTCGTACCGCAACCGCGCAGGATGCGAAGGCAGCGACAACGCCAACTCCACGGCCCACAGCGACACATCCGACCGTTCGGGCCGCGCCGCCGCCCACGCCCGCACGTTGTTCAGGATCCGCAGCACGACATCCAACGGATCCGCCGGACCCAGCATCGACGCGTCCAGCGAACCCCCCGTCGCCCCGGCGACCAACAACTCCGCGTCGCCCCCGCTCAACACCCGCCCCCCGTCGAACGGATCGGCCAGCACCTGCTCCTCAGGCCCCCCGAACCCCACAACGAAGTGCCCCGGCAGCGCCACCCCGTACACCGGCGCCCCCGCCCGTCGCGCCACCTCGATCCACACCACGGACAGCAGGATCGGCAACCCGCGCCGCCGCAGCAGCACCTCGTGCAGCAACGACGACTCCAGCCGCTGATAGTCCGCGCCGGAGCCGCGAAACCCGCACCGGTCCCCGAGCAGCTCCCGCAGGGACACCGCCCACGACCGCGG
>Ga0307508_10005990_pt1 | contig 11470 bp, 7 predicted proteins | sample 9_EM_MG_FD_203089 | JGI IMG/M metagenome (GOLD analysis project Ga0307508, IMG submission 203089) | Populus trichocarpa ectomycorrhiza microbial communities from riparian zone in the Pacific Northwest, United States - 9_EM | ecosystem: Host-associated > Plants > Roots > Unclassified | place...
CTCAGCTCGCCCGGTTGCTCGCCGGCACGGCTCCGAAGGAGGCCCGATGAAGCCGATGAAGAAGATCGCAGTGCTGACCAGCGGCGGCGACGCGCCGGGGATGAACGCCGCCATCCGCGCGGTGGTCCGGACGGGCATCGCCAAGGGGTGGGAGGTCTTCGGCGTGCAGCACGGTTTTGCCGGGCTCGCCGGGCTGGAGAGCCCCACCGACTCCGAGATCGTGCGCCTCGACGCGCGTAGCGTCGGCGGCATCCTGCAGCAGGGCGGCACGATGCTCGGCAGCGCCCGCTGCCCCGGCTTCAAAGAAAAGGAAGAGGTACGGCGGACCGCCATCCGCCGCTTGGACGAGCACAAAATCGAAGGGCTGGTGGTGATCGGCGGCAACGGCTCGCAGTGCGGCGCCCGGGCGCTCTCCGCCATGGGCCTGCCGGTGGTCGGCGTCGCCTCGACGATCGACAACGACCTCTACGGCAGCGAGATCACCATCGGCGTCGACACCGCGCTCAACATCGCGCTCGAAGCGATCGACCGCCTCAAAGTCACCGCCTCGTCGCACCACCGCGGGTTCCTGGTCGAGGTCATGGGACGTGACTGCGGCTATCTCGCCCTGATGGTGGGGATCGCCGGCGGCGCCGAAGCGGTGCTCATCCCCGAGGCGGAGACCGATCCGGAAGCGCTGGCCCGCGAGCTGAGCGATGCCTACGGACGCGGGAAGCGCCACGCTCTGGTGGTGGTCGCGGAGGGGTGCGCGATGAACGCCCTCCGCCTCAAGCAGCACTTCGACGAGCACCGCGAGCGGCTGGGGTTCGAGCTGCGGGCGACTATCCTCGGCCATGTGCAGCGCGGCGGCATTCCCAGCGCGTTCGACCGCCTGCTCGCCACCCGCCTGGGAGCCGCCGCCACCGCGGCGCTGGCCGACGGCCGGCATGGCGTGCTGGTGGGACAGCAGCACGGAGCGATCGCCACCACCCCCCTCGCCGAGGTAGTGGGCCGGCGCAAGGCGCTCGATCTCTCCCTCGTCGAGCTCGCTCGCGTGCTCGCCTGCTGAGCGCGGCGATCCGATCTATGCTATGGATAGCAGATTGCATGGAGACACCGCCATGAGAATCGTGATTGCCGATGACCATACCCTGTTCCGCGACAGCCTGCGCAGCCTGCTCACCGCGCGCGGCTTCGAAGTCGTCGGCGAGGCGCGGGAGGGGGGCGAAGCCGTCGAGCTGGCGCGCCGCCTGAGCCCGGACATCGTCCTCATGGACCTCTCGATGTCCGGCCTCGACGGTCTGGCGGCGACCCGCCTGATCAGCGCCGAGATGCCGCAGGTGAAAGTGATCGTGCTCACCGGCTCGGACGACGACGCCAAGCTCTTCGAGGCGATCAAGTCGGGCGCCCAGGGCTATCTGCTCAAGAACCTCGAATCGAAGGAGTTCTTCGCCCTGCTCGAAGGCGTCGGCCGCGGCGAGCCCGCGCTGACGCCGCTTCTGGCCAGCAAGCTGCTCCAGGAGTTCGCCCGCCCGCCGCGGCCGGCCGCCGAGGCCCACGACCCCGACGCCTTGACCGAGCGCGAGCGCGAGGTGCTCGAGCTGCTGGTCCGCGGCGTCACCTCGAACCGCAAGCTGGCCAAGAACCTGGGGGTGAGCGAGAACACGGTCAAGTTCCACGTCCGTAACATCCTCGACAAGCTGCATCTGCACAATCGGGCGCAGGTCGTGGGATTCGCCCTGCGCCACGGCATGGTCGCGCCGCCCGGCCAGGCGTGAGCGGCGCGGCTTGCGCATCGTCAACAAAACGCTTAAACTAAGAGGCCAGTTCAAAGCCTCTGTGATCCTGAAGAGACCATGAGCACCCAACCGGCTCCTCCCCCCGCTGCCAGCGGCAGCTCCGAGAACGATGCCCGCTACCGGGCGCTGTTCGAAAATCCGGTCATCGGCATCCGCATCTCTTCGGTCGCGGACGGCGGCCGGATCGTCGAGGCCAATCCCGCCTACCAGAAGATGCTCGGGTATTCCGCGGCGGAGCTTTGCGAGCACACCATCTTCGACCTCACCCACCCGGAGGAGGTCGAAAACAATCAGCGGCTCTACGCCGAGATGACGGCGGGACAGCACAGCTCCTATCAGATCGAGAAGCGCTTCGTCCGCAAGGACGGCTCGGTCTTCTGGGGGCGCCTGACGGCCTACCCGCTGCTGGATGCGAGCGGCCAGGTCACCCACCACATCGGGCTGGTGGAGGACGTCTCGGAGAGCCGGCGATCCCAGACGGCGCTCGAAGAGAGCACGGAACGGCTGCAAGCGGTGCTCAACGCGGCTCTCGACGGCATCGTGCTGATCGACCCCGCCGGGACCATCCGGCAGGTCAATCCGTCCGTCCAGAGGATGTTCGACTATCCCCCCGAGGAGCTGTTGGGACAGAACGTCAAGATCCTCATGCCGGCGCCCTGGCGGGAGGAGCACGACGGCTATCTCGCCCACTACCGAGAGACCGGCGAGGCGCGCATCATCGGCATCGGCCGGCAGGTCGAAGGACGGCGGCGCGACGGCTCGACCTTCCCGCTCGATCTCGCGGTGAGCGAGGTGCGCTACGGCGACGAAGTGTTCTTCCTGGGGACGCTGCGCGACATCACCGAGCGCGTGCAGTTGGAGGCCGAGGTCCGCCAGTCGCAGAAGATGGAGGCCATCGGGCGCCTGGCCGGCGGCGTGGCGCACGACTTCAACACCTTGCTCGGCACCGTCCTCGGCTACAGCGAGATGCTGCTCAGCGCCCTGCCGCCCAACGAATCCCTCCGCCATCCGGTCGAGCAGATCCATCGCGCCGCGCTGCGCGGCGCCCAGCTCACGCGGCAGCTCCTGGTGTTCAGCCGCCGGCAGGAGATGCAGTCCCAGGCGGTCGACCTGGGCAAGCTGCTCGCGGACGTGGACGTCATGCTCGACCGCCTGATCGGCGAGGACATCCGACTGAATCGCGAGATCGAGGCGCAGCTCGGCCGGGTGTGGGGCGATCCGGGCGAGCTCCACCAGGTCGTCCTCAACCTGATCGTCAACGCCTGCGACGCCATGCCGCTCGGCGGCACGCTCACCCTTGCGCTGCGCAACTTCATGGCCGATCACGAAATCGCCGTCGAAGGCGGCCGGCTCCCGGCAGGCTCCTACGTCCTGCTCCAGGTGGCGGACACCGGCATGGGCATGGACGAGAAGGTCGTCAAGCGCATCTTCGAGCCGTTCTTCACCACCAAGGAGCCGGGGAAAGGCACCGGTCTGGGTCTCTCCACCGTGCACGCCATCGTCCGCCGAAGCCAGGGCGGCATCGCCGTCGAGAGCGCACCCGGGCAGGGCACCACGTTTCAGATCTATCTGCCCTGGGCCGGCGCGACGGCCCGCGCGGAGTCCGATGCCGCTGAGGCCGCGAATGCCGCCCTTGCCGCCGATGCCGCCCGCGCCGAGACCGCCTCCGCTGCCGCAGCCAAAGGCAAGCCCGGCGGCACGATCCTCCTCGTCGAGGACGACGACATGTTCCGGGGGCTGCTGCGGCAGGTGCTGGAAGCCAACGGCTACAAGGTCCTCGCGGCCGAGCACCCGGCGGCGGCGCTGGAGCTCATCGCGACCCACGGCCACACCGTGCAGCTCCTGCTGAGCGACATGGTGATGCCCGGCGGCACCGGCGCCGATCTCGCCGTCAAGCTCGCCGAGCTGCATCCGAGCATGAAAGCCGTCCTCATGTCCGGCTACACCGACGACGCCCTGGCCAGCCGGGAAGCCGACCTGACCATCGCCGACGCTTTTCTGGAGAAGCCCTTCGCCACGAAGGACCTGCTGCGCCTGCTCCACGAGCTGTTGAGCACGTAGAGCTCAGCCCGTCGTACCGGACATGCCGGGGACGGACAGATCGAGGGAGGGCCGTCCGCCCCGGTTCTCCGCCCGCAGCGTGCCGCTCAGGGTCCGTGCCAGCTCGTTGGCCAGCGGCAGCGCAAGACTGCGGCCGCCGCGCTGGCGGGCCGAGCGGATCCCGTCGTGAAAGGGCTCGAACACCGCCTGGGGCATCCCGTCCGGAAACGGCGGGCCGTCCGAGGAGATGACCGCCCGGAGCCCCTTGTCGTCGATGTCGAGCCGGAAGAAGACCTCGGACTTGGCGTGGCTCACGGCAGCGCTCAACAGCAGGACGAGGATCTGGCGCAGCCGGTCGCGGTCGGTGCGGAAGGCCTCCGGCAGCGCGGGGTCCCGGGAATCCGTCAGGCCGATTCCCGCTTCCCAGGCCCGCGGCCGCACCACCTGCTCCACCTCGTCGACGAGCTTCTCCAGCACGACCTCTTCCGGCCGGACCTGGACCCTGCCGCCCATCAACCGCGCCAGCTCGCCCACCTCGCCGACCATGCCCTGGATGTCCTGGACCACCTCCCGGATGTTCTCCGAGTAGCGTCTCTCCTGGTCGCCGAGATGACTCTTGGGGGCCTCGGCCAGGAGATCGGCCAGCATGCGGAAGCTGGCGAGAGGCGTCCGCAGCTCATGGACGAACGCCGACAGGAAGCGTGTCCATTGCTCTGGAGTCTGTAGATAAGTTCGGTCCCGGTCGTCCATGACAGCTCGCCCTCGCAATGGCCAACGATGTCGGCAGTGCCCCATCATCCCGCTGGCCCCCGAACGGCGAAACGCTCCACGGAGCGGGCAGATTCCTACCCAAAGGGGTAGATTCGCCGCCCCCACCCACCCGGGTGGCTGCGGTCACGGCACGAAACCGCCCTCCGGCATGGCGCAATCAGCATGCTCCGGCCGGTAGTCTTTTCGCCATGAGCGAAGCACGCAGAATCACCGTCGACGGCAACGAGGCCGCGGCCTCGGTCGCCTACCGCGCCAGCGAGGTCATTGCCATCTACCCCATCACCCCGTCGTCGAACATGGGCGAGCTGGCCGACGAATGGGCGGCCCACCGGCGGCCGAACCTGTGGGGCACGGTGCCGCAGGTGATGGAGATGCAGTCCGAGGGCGGCGCCGCCGGAGCGGTTCACGGCGCCCTTCAGGCCGGCGCTCTCGCCACCACCTTCACCGCCTCGCAGGGATTGTTGTTGATGATCCCCAACATGTACAAGATCGCCGGCGAGCTGACGCCGTTCGTGATGCACGTGGCGGCGCGGACGCTCGCCACGCACGCGCTGTCGATCTTCGGCGACCACTCGGACGTGATGGCCTGCCGCCAGACCGGCTTCGCCCTGCTCGCCTCGGGCTCGGTGCAGGAAGCGCAGGACCTCGCGGCCATCGCCCAATCGGCGACGCTCGCGGCGCGCATCCCGTTCCTCCACTTCTTCGACGGCTTCCGCACCTCGCACGAGCTGGCGAAGATCGCGCCGCTCGCCGACGAGGATCTGCACGCCCTGATCGATGATGATCTCGTCAACGCCCACCGCGCGCGGGCGTTGACCCCTGACCGGCCGGTGATCCGTGGCACGGCGCAGAACCCCGACTCCTTCTTCCAGGCCCGCGAGGCCGGCAACGGCTTCTATAACGCCTGCCCGGGCATCGTGCAGGAGACGATGGACCGCTTCGCCGCGCTGACCGGCCGGCGCTACCACCTCTTCGACTACACCGGCCATCCGCAGGCCGAACGGGTGATCGTGCTCATGGGCTCCGGCGCCGAGACGGTCGAGGAGACGGTGGACTGGCTGCTCGCCCAGGGCAAGGATGAGAAGGTGGGAGTCCTCCGCGTGCGGCTCTTCCGCCCGTTCTCGCTCCGCGCCTTCCTCGCCGTCCTGCCGCCGACCGTGCGCTCGCTCGCCGTGCTCGACCGCACCAAGGAGCCGGGCGCGGTGGGCGATCCGCTCTACCTGGAGATCCTGGCCGCCCTGCACGAAGCGCGCGAAGAAGGTCTCGAAGCTCCCGATGCGCGAGTGATCGCCGGCCGCTACGGTCTGTCCTCCAAGGAATTCAATCCGGCGATGGTCAAGGCCATCTTCGACGAGCTCAAGAAGGAGCGGCCGAAGAACCACTTCACCATCGGCATCGTCGACGACGTGACGCACGGCTCGCTCTCCTACGATCCCGATTTCGACATCGAGCCGGCCGACGTGGTGCGCGCTCTGTTCTACGGCCTGGGCTCGGACGGCACCGTGGGCGCCAACAAGAACTCGATCAAGATCATCGGCGAGGAGACGGAGCACTACGCGCAAGGCTACTTCGTCTACGACTCGAAGAAGGCCGGCGCGGTGACCATCTCCCACCTGCGCTTCGGGCCGCGGCCGATCCGCTCGACCTATCTCATCCGCCGCGCCAACTTCGTCGCCTGCCATCAGGTCGACTTCCTCGACCGCTTCGACATGCTGGAAGCGGCGGCGCCGGGAGCGGTCTTCCTGCTCAACTCGCCCTACGGGCCGCAGGAGGTGTGGGACCACCTGCCGCGCGAGGCCCAGGAGCAGATCGTCGAGAAGGCGCTGCGCTTCTATGTCATCGACGCCTATGCGGTGGCGCGCGAGGCCGGCATGGGCGGGCGCATCAACACCATCATGCAGACCTGCTTCTTCGCCATCTCCGGTGTGCTGCCGGCCGCGGAGGCGATCGCCAAGATCAAGCAGGCGATCGAGAAGACCTACGGCAAGCGCGGCGCCGAAGTGGTGCGGCGCAATTTTCAGGTGGTGGACGCCGCCGTGGCGCACCTGCATGAGGTGACCGTGCCGATTGCGACGCCGGAAACGGCGATCCCGTGGACCGCGCGCCACCGGCCGCCGATGGTGTCCGGCGAGGCGCCGGACTTCGTGCAGAAGGTCACCGCAGTGATGATGGCCGGCAAGGGAGACCTGCTGCCGGTCTCCGCCTTCCCGCCGGACGGCACCTGGCCGCTGGGGACGACGCGCTGGGAGAAGCGCAACCTGGCACTCGAGATTCCGCTCTGGAATCCGGACGTCTGCATCCAGTGCAACCAGTGCGTCCTGGCCTGCCCGCACGCCGCCATCCGCGCCAAGGTCTACGAGCCCGAGGCACTCGCCGAGGCGCCGGAGGGATTCCGTTCGCGCCCCTACAAGGCGTCCGACGGTCTCGCCGGCCTCACCTACACCCTCCAGGTGGCGCCCGAGGACTGCACCGGCTGCGGCCTCTGCGTCGCGGTCTGTCCGGCCAAGGACCGCACCAACCCGCGCCGCAAGGCGATCAACATGGAGCCGCAACCGCCGCTGCGCGAGAGCGAACGGGAGAACTACTCCTTCTTCCTCGACCTGCCGGAAGTGGACCGCGCCCGGGTGACGCGCCTCGACGCCAAAGGCTCGCAGCTCCTGCAACCGCTGTTCGAGTACTCGGGGGCCTGCGCCGGTTGCGGCGAGACGCCCTACATCAAGCTCCTCACCCAGCTCTTCGGCGACCGCCTGCTGATCGCCAACGCCACCGGCTGCTCCTCGATCTACGGCGGCAACCTGCCGACGACGCCCTACACCACCAACCAGGACGGCCGCGGTCCGGCGTGGGCCAACTCGCTCTTCGAGGACAACGCCGAGTTCGGCCTCGGCATGCGCCTGGCGGTCGACAAGCACCGCGAGCAGGCCACGGAGCTGCTGCAAGCCCTCGCCGGCCAGGTGGGAGAGACGCTCGCCGCCGGTCTGCTGGCAGCGGAAGAGCCCGGGGAAGAAGCCCTGCGCAGCCGTCGCGAGCAGGTCGTGCACCTCCGCGACAGGCTGCGCGAGCTGACCGATCCGAAAGCACGGATGCTGGAGACCCTGGCCGACGCGCTGGTGGCGAAGAGCGTCTGGCTGGTGGGCGGCGACGGCTGGGCCTACGACATCGGCTTCGGCGGTCTCGACCACGTGCTCTCGACCGGCCGCAAGGTCAACGTCCTGGTGCTCGACACCGAGGTCTACTCCAACACCGGCGGCCAGCAGTCCAAGGCCACTCCCATGGGCGCGGCGGCCAAGTTCGCGGTCGCCGGCAAGGAGACGCCGAAGAAGGATCTCGGCATGCTCGCCATGAGCTACGGCAACGTCTACGTAGCCCGCATCGCCTTCGGCGCCAAGATGAACCAGACCGTGCAGACGCTGCTCGAAGCCGAAGCCTACCCCGGCCCCTCGCTGATCATCGCCTACAGCCACTGCATCGCCCACGGCTACGACATGGTGCACGGCGCGGACCAGCAGAAGCTCGCCGTCGACTCCGGAGTCTGGCCGCTCTACCGCTTCGACCCCCGCCGCATCGCCGAGGGCCTGGCGCCGCTCCAGCTCGACTCGGCGCCACCCAAGGTCTCCGCCCGCGACTACATGCGCAACGAGACCCGCTTCAGCATGATCGAGAAACAGGACCCGGAACGCTTCAAGCGCCTCCTCGAAGCCGCCAGCCACCAGGCGGCACAGAGGTTCGCGATCTACCAACAGCTTGCGGGGTTGCACCTGCCGGGGCCTCTCACCCCCTGACCCGGTTGCGCTCTCCAGCGGTTTCGTGGGTGAATGGGGATGATGACCACGCTCACCCGGCTCGCCAATCTCGCCTGGATCGCCGCCAACTCGGACGGGCACAAGCGGTATCACGCCGCTCTGGCGGACCCCGAGACGGCGCAGCGGGAGGTTCTGCTCAACCTGGTGCGGCGCAATGCGGGGACGGCGTTCGGCAAGCTGCATGGGTTCGCGGCGATCCACTCGGTCGAGGAGTTCCAGGAGCGGGTGCCCCTCTCGACGTGGGAGGACGTCGAGCCGTGGGTGGAGCGCATCGCGGCCGGCGAGGCGGGGGTGCTCACCAAGGCGCGGGTGCGCATCCTGGAGCTGTCGAGCGGCTCGTCGGCGGCGGCGAAGCGGATTCCCTATACAGCCGATTTGCAGCGCGACATCCGGCATGCGGTCGCGCCGTGGATCTGCGACGCCTATCAGCGCCGGCCGTGGCTCAGCCGCGGACCTGGATACTGGTCGATCACTCCGCCGGCCCTGGAGGATGCGCGGGCTTCTTCCGCCAAAACGCCTTCCAAGATCCCGGTCGGCTTCGAGGAGGACGGCGAGTATCTCGGCGGGGTCTGGAAGCGGCTGGCCGGCGCGACGCTGGCCGTTCCGGGAGCGATCCGGCTGGTGCGCGATATCGAGTCGTTCCGCTACGTCACGTTGCTGTTCCTCCTGCGGCGGAACGACCTGACGCTGGTCTCGATCTGGCACCCGAGCTTCCTGACCCTCCTGATCGGAGCGTTGCCTGGATTCTGGGAATCTCTGGTGCGCGATATCGAGCGCGGCACGTTGAATCCGCCCTCGCCGCTCTCCCCGACGGCACGGACGGCGTTGATGAAGTTTCTGTCTCCGCTGCCGGAGCGGGCCGCGGAGATCCGGAATCTCGGCCCGGCGGCTCCCGGCTTTCTGTGGCCGCAGATGGGGCTGATCAGTTGCTGGGGAGATGCCCATGCGGCTCTCCATCTGCCCGAGCTGCAGCGGCTGTTCCCCTCGGCCGAGGTGCAGCCGAAGGGTCTGATCGCGACCGAGGCGTTCGTCACCATTCCGTACGCCGGCCGGCATCCGCTGGCGATCCGCTCGCATTTTTTTGAGTTCCTGCCCGACAGCAATGCCGGAGAGGGGGGCAGGCCGAGACTGGCGCACGAGCTCGAGACCGGGGACGTGGCCTCGGTGGTGGTGACAACCGGCGGCGGCCTCTACCGCTACCGCCTCCAGGACCGCGTGGCGGTGGACGGCTTCGTGGGGCCGACGCCCTCTCTGCGCTTTCTCGGCAAGGAGGGGCACGTCTCGGATCTGCGCGGCGAGAAGCTCCACGAGAGCTTCGTGACCGGTGCGCTGGCGCGGACATTCGAAGGGCTGCACATCTCGCCCCGCTTCGCGCTGCTGGCGCCGAGCGATGATTCAGACAATCCGGAGCCTGGATATACGTTGTATGTGGAGATCTCCGATCCTCCGCCGAATCTGGCCGCCGCCCTCGACGCCGAGCTCGCGGCCAATCCACACTACCGGCTGTGCGTCTCGCTCGGCCAGCTCGCGCCGGCGCGGATCTTCCGGATCGAGAAAGACGGCGTCGCCCGCTATCTGGAGCACCGCCGCGAACGCGGGCAGCGTCTGGGCGACGTGAAACCGCTCGCTCTCGCGACCGAGACGGGATGGAGCCGTGTCTTCCAGTAGAATCAGGGAGAGACGACGGTCCTCCTTGAGCAGCGAGACGGCAACAGACTGGCACCTTCCCGACCGCCTCCAGGCGTGGTACCGGGTGTGCTCGACGCGCGAGCTGGCCCGGGGCCGGGTGCTGCGCTGGGATCTCCCCGGGCGCTCGTTTGTGCTCTGGCGCGGCCGGACGGACGGCCGGGTCCACGCCGCCGCGGCTCACTGCGCGCACATGGGGACCGATCTCGGCTTCGGTGAGGTCCGCGGCGACGCGTTGCGCTGCCCGCTCCATCACTGGGAGTGGGACGGCGACGGTGTCTGCCGTGCGGCCACTTTGCGCCAAGCGGTATTTCCGGTCGCCGAGACGCAGGGCTCGGTGTTCGTGTTCAATGGACCGGTCCCCGGTTATCCGCCGCCCGCGCTCGGAATGGACGGCGCCGCGCCGGCCCGCACTCTCGCCGGCGCGCCGGTCCGCCTGCGCTGCTCCTGGGCCGCGGTGGCTTCGAACGGCTTCGACATGCAGCACATGCAGACCGTGCATGGGCGCGACCGCCGCGGCGAGCCGGAGATCGAACGGCCGGACGCCTCCACTTTCCGCATGCGCCTGGATTTGCGGGTCACCGGCCGCTCGCTGCCCGACCGGGTGATCCAATGGCTCGCCCGCGATCACGTGCGCCTCACGGTGACCTGCTTCGGCGGCACCGTGGTGGCGGTCGAAAGCGACCTCGGACGCACCCGGAGCGCTCTGCTGCTCTGTCTCAAGCCAGAGCCGACTGATCCAACCGGTGAAAGCGTCGAAATCACGCCGATCTTCGCGGTCTTCCCCGGACCGTTCGCGGGGCCGCGGGTGCGCGCCGCCCGTCTTCTCTATTCCGGGTTCATCCGCAAGGACGTCGCGTTCATGGACGGCATGCGGTTCCACCCCGCGGCGGCGGGGCCGGCCGATCCCGTGTTGCGGACCTTTTTGAATTACCTCCGCGAGCTCCCGGCCGAGGCGGAGGAACGGGCGGCCCAGGGCCGCCGAGGAGGCACAGGATGAGAGCTCCCGCCGCAATCTTCGCCGTGCTGATGCTGTCCTCTCTGGCCGGCTCCGCGCAGGCGCCGCCGGCTCCGGCCGTTCCGGTGATGGACGTCCACGACGCCTTGCGCAAGGTCCGCGACGACATCATCGCGGCCATCGACCGCGGGGACGTCGACGCCATCCTGGTCCATCTGCATCCGAACGTCATCTTTACGCCCTTGAACGGCCGGGTCTGTCACGGACCTGCCGAGGTCCGCGCCTATTTCGAGACGATGATGAAGGGGCCGCACCCGGTGGTGAAGAGCCTCCACGTCAACATGGAGGTCGACCGCCTCACCGACCTCTACGGCGACACCGGCATCGCTTCCGGCAGCTCGGACAATCACTATGTCCTGACGAACGGTATGGAT
>Ga0307508_10005991_pt1 | contig 11470 bp, 11 predicted proteins | sample 9_EM_MG_FD_203089 | JGI IMG/M metagenome (GOLD analysis project Ga0307508, IMG submission 203089) | Populus trichocarpa ectomycorrhiza microbial communities from riparian zone in the Pacific Northwest, United States - 9_EM | ecosystem: Host-associated > Plants > Roots > Unclassified | place...
ATCATTCCGGTCATTCCGCAGTCCGCGCCAGGCGGACGCCAGCGTCTCGGCCGCCTCCTCCTGGTCCACCCCGAGCGTCGCCGCCAGGCTCGCGTAACGAACGGCTCCTTCGTGCAACTTGTGCTGCCGCTCGTCGGCCGTGAGCACCGGCGGCGCCGTGGAGACGTAGGTCCCGTCGCCCCGGCGCACGGCGAGGACCCCGGCATCGGTCAATTGCTGGTATGCTTTGGACACTGTTGCAGGATTGATCTGGAGATCCCGCGCGAGATCGCGCACCGAGGGGATCGGCGAACCGGCCGCAAGGGCGCCGCTGGCGATCAGATGGCGTACCCCCTCCTCGATCTGGCGCCAGATCGGCCTCGGATCAGCGGGTTCGATGCGCAGTAAACGGGTCATAGGTGTGCTAGTGTTGTAGCACGCTAAGGGCGGGATCAAGGGTTTGTCAAGAAAGTTGCGCGGGTTTGACCCCTTTTTACCCTCGGCGCTCACCACTATCTGTATAGGCAGCAGTTAGCGGAGCCGATTTCCAATGGTGGGCGGCGGAACTTCGGAGAGGATGAAGCGTATGAATCGTATGCGTTCGCGTCTCGGGTTGCTCGTGTTGTTCGTGCTCCTGGTCGGTCCCGGCCTGGCGCAAGCCAAGCCGTTGGCGGATCAGGGTCCGACGGTCACTCATGAGGCCGGTCCCCTCGAACGAGCCTGGCACTGGGTGGCTTCGGTGCTCATGAAGGCGGGCTCGTTCATCGACCCCTTGGGCGTGAAACCCCCGAGCGCGCCGGCGAGCACGGACCAGATCGATGCCGGTAGCTTCATCGATCCACTCGGCAACGGTTAGGGTTGCGAGTCGAGGGGATTTCTTCCGATCGACCAGTAATTGTAAGATTGTAGATAGTTACCCAGACGTTCAGGAGGGATTCTTATGAGTTACTTGCCGGAGAAACGGTCGGGGGCCCTCGCGCGGGCTCTCGCCAAGAAGATGTTGGCGGAAGGAGAGCACCCGATCTCCCACCGCCGCGAAGCGGACAGAGACGATCCATCCCAAGCTTTGGATGACGAACGATCCTTTGCCAGCTTGGTCCAAGCCGCCTTGAGCCGCACCTCGCGGGCGGCCGATGAGCGTGCGGCGGCTCCGGCGCTGCTCGCCGAGCTTCTGGCTCTACCGCTCCTCGAACGGGAGACGGCCGTCGTCGTCGACCCTCGGTATCAGACCTACGCTTTGGCCTCGTACACCCTGGAGCGCTGCGAGAAAGCGGCAGCCACCTATGATCCCGCGTTGGCACGCGAGCTCGCCCGGCTGGCCCGCGGCATCGCCATGCATGCGGATCCCCTCGCCTGTGGAGGCTCGGCGGCCCTCGCCGACCTGGAAGCGTACTCCCTCGGCATGGAGGGGAACTCTCTCCGCGTCGCCGGCGAGCTGCGCGAGGCCTTCCAGACTTTCATGGAGGCACGGCAGGTGCAGGACCGCGGTGGCGCCGACCCTGACCTCGGAGCCCGTCTCGACTTCGCCGAAGCTTCGCTACGCCGCGATCTGCGCCAGTTTGGCGCGGCGCATCACCTGTTGGACCGCGCCGGAAAGATCTTCCAGTCGCTCAAAGACCGCAACCAGATGGCGCGCACGATCATCAACCGGGCGAACGTCTACATCGTCCAGGGTGAGTTCGCTCAAGCGGCGTCCACTCTGCAAGGCGCGCTTGAGTTCTCCTGCGAGCCGAGCCTTGCGCTCATGGTCCGTCACAACCTGATCGACATCCTCGCGAAGTCTGGCCGTGCCCCCGAGGCATCGCGTCTCTTCGAGGAGAGCCGGGATCTGTATATGCAATCCTCGGATCCCCTCACCACCAGCCGCCGCCTCTGGGTAGAGGGCATCATCGCCCGCGAGCTCGGCGAGGATCTGTCGCTCGCCGAGAACCGCCTGACCCAGGCGATCGATCGGCTCACCACCTCCGGATATGGCCTCGACGCCGCCATCGCGGCCCTCGACCTGGTGGCGGTCTACGCCGCCCGCGGCGAGGCGGCCAAGGTCCTGGAGACTGCCTCGAATCTTGTGCAACTGTTCGAGGCCCGCAACATCCAGCCGGAAGCGCTCGCCGCTCTGACCATGGTGTACAAAGCGGCGCAAAAGGAGACGGTGAGCCTCTCACTCATCGCCCAGATCACCGAGCTCGTGCGGGCCAGTCAGGTGCTGGGTCGTTCCGCGAGCTGATCAGGTTGCAGCTCCATGACCCGGGCCACTGCCGCTCGTGGTTCGGGTCATGGCGTTCCACACCAGTTGTTCAGGTCCACCTCCGCCATGGCGCAGCAAGCCAGCCCCATCCTGCCGGATTACGAAGCCGCCTTCTGCCGTTCCTCCAAGAGGGCGCTTGAGCACCTGGAACGCGTCACCTCCGAGCAAGCCTCCGCGGCGAGCCATCTTTCAGCGCTTTTGGCCCTGCCGCGATCACAGCGCGAAAGAACGCTTCGAGCGGAGCCGCGTTTCCACAGTTATTCCTTCGCCACCCATGCGCTCGCCCGCAGTGAGCTGGAGGTCTCCCGCGAGCCGGCCATGGCCTGGGAGCTCGCCCGCCTGGCCCGCTCTATCACGCCCTACATCGATCCAAGAGCCTGCGGGGGGATCGAAGCTCTGAGCGATCTGGAGGCCTACTCGCTCGCTGTGCAAGGCAATACTTTTCGGGTTCATGGAGATTTCCAGGCAGCCCTCAAAGCTTTTTCCATGGCCCGTTGCATGCAAAAAAAGGGAGGCACCGACCCTGACTTCATGGCGATCGTCGATCTCCTCGAGTCGTCGCTACGACGCGACCTTTTGCAACTCGACGCCGCCCTGGCTCTTCTGGATCGCGCCACGGCGACCTTCGCCGCTCTCGGGAAACAGGACCGGGTGTCGTTTGCCACCGTCAATCGAGCCAACCTCTATATCGTCAAAGGTGACTGGCCTACGGCTGTCGCCATTCTGCGAAACGCTCTGGAGTGGATCTCAAATCCCAGATTCAAGTTGGCGGCGCGCCATAACCTGGCGGATGCCCTGGTCAAGGCGGGGCGCGCACCCGAGGCCGCCCGGGTCCTGGCGGCGACTCATGACCTCTACGACCGCTTTTCCGGCACCTCGACCGACAACCGCCGCCTCTGGGTCGAAGGACTCATCACCCGTGAGCTCGGAGATGACCTCCAGCACGCGAGCAATCTTTTGGAGATGGCGACAGAAGGTTTCAAGACTCACGGCTATGCTGGCGACGCGGGCCTGGCCCAGCTCGATCTCATCGCCACGCGCCGCAAGTTGGCATTGTCGAGACGGCGCCGCTCATCCCGCGAGCGCCTCGCGCACCCGCTCCATCCCGGTGTTGCTGCCGCTCAGCAGGATGCCCACCCGGCGGCCGTGGAATCGTCCTGTGCTCCCGGCGCTGGACAGGACGCCGGCCAGGGCGGCGGCGCCGGCGGGTTCCACGACGACCTTGAGATGCCGCACGATCAGTCCTAGAGCGGCGAGGATCGCGCTGTCCGGGACCGTGAAGACGCCTGCGGCGTGGCGGCGGATCAGCTCGAAGTTGCGGAGGCCCGGCTTGGGGGCGGTGAGGCCGTCGGCGATGGTGTGCACCCGCTCGGGCGGCGTGGGCGTGCCGGCGGCCAGCGAGCGGACGATCCCGTCGGCGCCTTCCGGCTGGATGCCGTAGACGCGCGCCCGCGGAGCCAGGCCGCGCGCCGCCAGGAGCGCGCCGCCGAGGAGACCGCCGCCGGAGGCGGGGATCGCCAGGTCGTCGAGATCCGGAAAATCCTCCAGCAGCTCCCAGGTGGCCGTGCCGGCGCCCGCAATGACATACGGATCGTCGAACGGGTGCACGAGCGTGTAGCCATGCTCCTCGCGCAGGCGGGCGAGCCGCTCGAACGCCTGCGTGGCATTGGTCACTCCGTCTTTTTCGATCCGCGCGCCGAGCGCGGCGACGGCAGTGAGCTTCTCCGGCACCGCCGTCTCCGGCATCACCACGACCAGGCGGGCCCCGGTGGCCCGGGCGGCCCAGGCTGCTCCCAGGGCGGCGTTGCCGGCGCTGACGGTGATCAGACCGCGCGCCACCTCATCGGGAGAAAGCGAACGGATCCGGTTGTAGGCTCCCCGCACCTTGAACGAGCCGGTGAGCTGCAACCCTTCCGCCTTGAAGAAAAGTCGCGCGCCGGCCATCTCGTCGAGGGTATCGGAGCGCAGGACGGGCGTGCGGACCACCACACCGCTCAGGACCCGGCGCGCGGCGAGGACATCGGGAACGTCAGGAAGATCGGGGAGGTCGGTCATACGGCGCGCCTCTACTTCTTCGGGATCTTCCGCGCGCGCTCGATGAGGCGCGTCGAATCCTTCATGCACTCCATCATTTTTTCCTGGAGCGCCTCACCCCGGCCGCCGATGGACCGGGCATGCGCCAGGATGCTCCGCGCGCGGTCTTCTTCGCCGGAGGCGAGCAGGGCCATCCCCAGATGCGTCAGGGTGGTGGGAGAGGGGCCGAGCTCGCTCGACTTGGAGAGGAAGTCCACCGCGCGGTCGAACTCCTTGCGCTTGTAGTGCACCCAGCCGAGAGCGGCGAGCGGGAACTGCTTGATTTCATCCGGCGACAGCTCGACGGAGCGGCGGGCGAAATCGAGCGCCTCGTCCAGGTCCTCTTCCGCCTCCGCCAGGTTGTAGGCCATCTCGTAGTAGGCGATCGACTTGCTGAAGTTGGAGCTCCCCTCGTCCAGCAACCGCAGACCGATGCGGTTTCCTTCGCGGAACTTCCCCTGGCTGCGCAGCGCCTCGATGAGCGCCGCGTAGGCGGTCGCCTTGAGCATCTCGCCGGGATTCAGGTCGAGAACCTTGCGGGTGATGGCCTCGATCTCCTGGCTGCGGTTCAGGTGCAGGCAGAGCAGCGCGTAGGACATCAGCAGCGTCGGATTCTCCGGAGCGAGGGCGAGGGCGCGGCGATAGCAGGAGTGCGCCTGCTTCAGGTTCTCACGGGCGAGGAACTCCTCTCCCTTCTTGAACCAGGCCTCGGCCTCGCCGTCGACGCCGGGGAGCGGCGAGCCGGAGACGCCGGAGAGGTAGCGCACGAGATCCTGATATTGCAGCTTCTTCGGATTCAGCCGCTGTGCCTGGCGGAAGGCTTCGAGGGCCTTGCGCGTCCAGTGGCGGTCGAGGTAGGCGAGGCCGAGGAGGTGGTACGCCTCTTCGAAGGCCGGATCGTGGCGCACCGACTCCTGGAGCGAGTGGATGGCCGCCGAGAGCTTGCCCATCTCGTAGTAGCAGCTCCCCAGCAGGTAGAGCGCCTGCGACACGGTGTCGAGCTCGACGGCGCGCTCCAGAAACAGCACCGCCCGCGCCAGGTTCCCCTGGCCGGCATAGACGGCGCCCAGGCTGAAGTGCGGCAGGAAGCTGTCCGGATAGAGGGCCACCGCGCGCTTCAGATACTCCTCGGCGCGCGTGTGGTCACCCCGCTCGTAGTAGATGACGCCGCTGTAGACGAGCCCTTCGTAGTGCTCCGGCTTGACGTCGAGGACGCGCGAGAAGTAGGCGAGCGCCTGCTCCGTGTTCGCCTCGTTGAAGTGGGTCTCGCCGAGGAAGTAGGCGAGCTCGTAGTTGTCGCGGTCGAGCTTGTAGGCTGCTTCGAGCGCGGCGACGGCGCGCTCGATGTCGAAGGCGAAGAGGGCATACTCGGCGTCTTCCAGATGCTGGAGGAAGAGCTTGCGCTTGTCGCCGTGGTGGAGGGCGGCGATGCGCTCCTTGATCGACAGAAACCGCTCGCGCTTCTCCAGGGCGAGAAGCTGGTAGTCCATCTTGGACTCCCACAGCTCGCTCCACTCTTCCCAGCCGATGAGGCGCTTCTGCTCCATCAGCTCGCGCATCGCCGAGAGACCGGTCTGGTTGATGAGGATGTTCTTTTCCTGCTTGTGGAGGGCGCCCAGCACCTGGCGAACGGTCTCCGCCGTGCGCTTCACCGCCTCTTCGAGGATGGAGATCCGCTCGAGCAGGTGCTCATCGAACGAGAAGCTCTCTTCAGCGGTCTCGTCGTAGCCCTCCTCATCCTCGCGCAGGGCGCCCGACAGCACCAGGAGCTTCTGGTGGCAGCGGACGCAGAACTCGTGGTCGTCCCGATTGGGCGCGCCACAGACTTGGCAGTACATCCTCACCTCCGCCGGAGCCGGCAGTATCTCCGAATCGGCTCAGCTCCGGCCGTAGTCGTAAAACCCCCGGCCGCTCTTGCGGCCGAGACGGCCAGCGTCGACCATCTTGACCAGCAAAGGGCAAGGGCGGTATTTGGGATCACCGAATCCCTCGTGCAGCACGCGCAGAATGTCGAGGCAGACGTCGAGACCGATGAGGTCGGCGAGGGCCAACGGGCCCATGGGGTGGTTCATCCCCATCTTCATAACCTCATCGATGGCCTCCGCCTTCCCGACCCCCTCGTACAGGCAGAAGATCGCCTCGTTGATCATCGGCATCAGCACGCGGTTGGAGACGAAACCCGGCGCGTCGTGCACCTCGACCGGCGTCTTGCCCATGGCCCGCGAGGCCGCCTCAACCGCGTCGTAGGTCTCCTGGCTGGTGGCCAGGCCGCGGATGACTTCGATGAGCTGCATCAGCGGCACCGGGTTCATGAAGTGCATGCCGATCACCTTCTCCGGCCGCGCCGTGGCGGCGGCGAGCTTGGTGATCGAGATGGAGCTGGTGTTGGTGGCGAGAATGGTGGGCGGCCGGCAGATCCGGTCGAGCTCGGCGAGGACCGCCCGCTTGACCTCCAGCTTCTCCACCACGGCCTCGACGACCAGGTCGGCGGCTTCGAGAGCCGCCAGGCTGCTTTCGGGACGCAGCCGCGCCAGAGTCTGCTCGCGCTGCTCGGCGGTCAGCTTCCCCTTCGTCACCAATTTGTCGAGACTCTTGCCGATCTGCGCCACGCCGCGCTCCAGGGCTTGCGGCGCGGCATCCACCAGAACGACGCCGTACCCGCTCTGCGCCGCCACCTGGGCGATGCCGTGGCCCATGGTGCCGGCGCCGACGACGCCAATCGATTGAATTTCATGCATATAAAACTCTCCCGCCCGCCGTCGAGGGCCCGGCGAAGCTGAGCGTAAGAGATCGGGGGGCGGGGGTCAAGCGAGCTCGAACCAGGGCTCGCGGCGGCCGAATTTTGTGGCGAGAGAAGCGCCAATTCCGATCAATGTGGCAGCCGTCCACGCCCAGACGCCGATCCAGGGCAGAAACTTGACCGCTCCCAGCACCAGAAGGCCGAGAGTCGCGGCGTTGAGCGGCCGCGGCCGGCGGCGGAACACGCGCCGCGCCAGCCACTCGCCCAGCGCATAGAAAACCGCCACCATCCCCCACAGCTTGAGAATCATCGCGAGCAGCACGACGAGGGCGAGGAGCGGCACGCCGACGAAGCCGCCGGTGAAGACGCTGAAAAAAAGACCGGTCAGCACCAGCGCCAGGACGCCGGTCAAGCCGACGATGAAGCTGCGGAACGGCTCCCGGCGGACGCCGGCGGCGGTGCTCAGGACCTGCCGCCCGCTGGCGGCGAACAGCAGCAGGAGAAGAGCGGCCCAGGCGGCGAGAAGGGCAAGCTTGGCACCCAGCACCAGCCGCGAGGCGAAACCGAGACCGAGGCTCGGTCCCTCGATCAGGGTGATCCAGGCCGACGAGGCGGTCGGATAGGAGACCATGCGCCCTTCGACGTGAGCGCCGGGTGCCGCCCGGATCACCCCGCCGAGAGCCGAGACGTCACCGCCGATCCGGGCGGTGGGAAGCAGGCGCACGTCGCCGCCCAGCACCACCACGTCGCCGGTGACGCGGCCCGAGATCTCGACCGAGCCGTTGACCGCGGCGACATCGCCGTCAGCGTCCCCGGCGACGATGAGATCGCGGCCGACGGCGACGAGCTGGTGCCGGGCGAGGCTCCCCTTCTCCAGGCGCAGGGCAGCGGTATCTGGGGCGACCGGGGCGACCGCGGGCACACGGCCAGGAGGCTGGGCCGGCGGCGAGGCCAGCAGAAGGAGGCCCAGAAGAAAGAAGCTCACCTGCGGAATCTAGCGCGATCAGCCGGTGGAAGAAAGAGCGGCGGCATTTACCGTGCTCATCGCCTCCCTCGCTCCCGCCCCATCCCCTCGGCAGCGCCCGCACGCCGGCGGCGCAGGAGGGAGACGAGCACCAGATTGACGCAGAGCACCAAAACCCCGAACACGCCGAGGCTGATGGGGGAGGAGAAGGCCGCAGCGAAGGCCATTCCCAGCCCTTTCCAGCTCGCGGCGATCAGGCCGGCGCCGGCGACCGCCGAGGCGCGGAACATGCCGGCGATCGCGGTCAGGGCCGAGAGCAGCGAAGAATGGGGGCCGCGGCCGCCCATCGTGAACGCCGCGACACCGGCGAGCAGCACGAACACCGCGGCGGGAAACGCCCAGGTGCGCGGGCTGCGGCTCTCCCAGCCCGTCGAGGGGAGGGACGCCATGACCTGCTGCGTGAAATCCGGCCGCACCGGCGGGCTCGCTCGGCGCAGGATGTCCGAGAGAGCGGCGAGCTTGGCGCGCTCGTCGCGGCACTCCGCGCAGCCGGCGAGGTGCTCGTCGAGCAGGCCCCTCGATTCCGGGGGGAGGGCGCCGTCGGCGTCCAGGTTCAACCATTCACGGTAGGTGCTGTGATCTGGCCTTGTCATGTCCTTCGCCCTCACGGCTCAATCTTCAAGAAAGTCCTGCAACTTTTCCTTCAACATCTGCCGGCCACGAAACAGCTTGTTCTTCACCGTTCCCAGAGGCATCTGCTTGAGGTGTGCGATCTCTTCATACGGGAGCTCGCCGAAGTGGCGCAGCAGGATCAGCTCCCGGTACTCCCAGGGCAGCGCGTCGATCGCTTCCTGGATCGCATCCCCTCTCTCCCGATTCCGCATCTCTCCATACGGCCCACGTTCCGGCGACGGCAGATCCCAGTCGCGTCCGTCCCCCTCCTCGTCGTCCTGGCGCAGGGAGACCAGCTTCAGTCTCCGTCTGCGGATCTGGTCGATCGCGGCGTTCTGGGCGACCCGGAACAACCAGGTCGAGAACTTGAACTGCGCGTCGAACCGGTCCAGGACCTGGTAGACCTTGACCAGAACTTCCTGGGCCAGGTCGTGGGCGTCATCCACGTTCCGCAACAACCGGAAGAGGTAGCTCACCAACCGCCCCTGGTAGCGGTCCACCAGGACGCCGAAACGATCCCGGTCTCCCTCCAGGACCGCCACGACCAGCTCTTCGTCGGTGGGCGGCTCCGCTCCCCGTGTCATCGATTGGATACGCAAGGTGGAGGCCAAAGTTGCAAAGAGCGTCCAAACGGGCGCGGCGCGGTCAACGCCCGGCGCGGCTCTGCAGCCAGCGTCCGAGCAGGAAGAGCGCAGCGCCGACCGCGGCGACGGCCAGCTCCAGACGGATCTGATCGTAGACCAGACCGATCAGGAGCGAGCTGCCGACGATGGCAAGGGCGACGAGTTGGAGCGTCCAGGCGAGACTGGGAAGCATGGCCGGCTCTCACTCGGACGATTTACTCAGCATGACTGGTGGAGACCACGCCGTGGGCCTGGCCGGTGAGGAGCGCGAGAAGATCCTTCTCCACCCCGTGCGGAGACTGCTCGACGATGCGGCCGACCTCGTGGCCGCCGCGCGAGACGATGAGCGTGGGGACGAAATGGATGCCGCTGCCGGCGATGTCCGCCGCCGGCTCTTTCTTCTGGCGGTCGACAGCGATGTAGCGGATCTGGAACGGCACCATCCCGCCGGCCGCGTCGAGCGCCTTCCACAGGCGCGGCACCTCGCGCCGGCTGTCGCTGCACCAGACGCCGAGGAAGACGGCCACCTCGGCGTCCGGCTCGACCGACGCCAGGGCCTGCGCCGCAGCAGCGTCGGGCGCCGCGGACACTTCGGCGCGCACCCATTCGGGATCGGCCGCTTCGATCTGCTCGCGGGTCACCGGTCCGACCAGCACCGCCGGCTCGGCCGCAGGGGCGGACGGCGGCTCGGCCGCGCGGGCGGAGACGGAGAGGCTGGCGAGGACAGCGCACAGGAGCACGGCAGGAAGGCGCAAGGAATTCATGGCGCGAGAGTTTACCGCAATCCGGGGCCCTCACCCCCGCCCTGCCCCGGGAGAGGGGAGAAAAACAAAAGCAAAGACGGTAATTTCTTGTTTCTTGCTTGTCTCCCCTCTCCCGGCGGGTGCGTGGGGGGAGCCGGGAGAGGGGCGGGGGTGAGGGCCCGGGCGGACGGCGTCATCGAATCTCCGTGACCGACTCGATCCTGTCGCCGCCTTCCAGCGCGTCCAGAACCTCCTCGCCCGCCACCACCCGTCCGAACGCAGTGTAGCCGCCGTCGAGGTGCGGCTGCTCCGCCAGGGCGATGAAGAACTGGCTGCCGCCGGTGTCGGGGCCGGAGAGCGCCATGCCGACCGTGCCGCGGGTGTAGCGCAGGCGGTTGATCTCGTCGCGGATGTCGTAGCCCGGGCCGCCGAAGCCGTCACCGCGCGGATCGCCGCCCTGGATCACGAAGTCGGGGACGACGCGATGGAACGTGAGACCGTTGAAAAAGCCCTGGTCGGCGAGCTGCAGGAAGTTGAGGCAGGTGAGCGGCGCCTGCGGGCAGTCGAGGCGGATGCGCAGCGTGCCGCGCGCGGTTTTCACCTCGACGGTGCGCGGCCTGCGGGTGCGCTGCACGATGTCGCGATAGTCGTCGAGCGTGCGGCCGGTCTCCTGCGGCGTCCGCGGCAGCGCCGGCTTGCCGAGCCCGGCGAGCCGCGCTCCGGCGTCGCGGCGCAGCACGTAGCTGCGGGACACCACGGCCTTGCCGAGCAGCGAGACGACGCCCGCCATCTCCGCCGGCACCGCCTTGCCCCGCGCCGCGAGAGCGCCCAGGGCCGCCTGGGCCACTTCGTCGTTGCTGCCTGCCAGGGCTTCGCCGTAGGGTCCGGTCAGCTTTTCGCCGCCGACCACCGGATGGGTGCCGAGCCAATCGAACACGTTCGCGCGCACCCCTTCATCCGGATCCGCCAGGAGCTGCAACGCCACCGAAGCCCCCTTGTCCGCCGCCGTCTCGGCCAGGACCAGGCGGGCCGCCGCGGCAGCCCCCTTGACCCCCGGCGCCGGATCGGCGCTCAGGCGCAGCAAAACGTCCGCTGCCTGGAGGATCCCTGCGGCCTCCGCGGCATGGGCGCGCACATCGGTGTCGGATGACGAGACCGCGGTCCGGAGCAGCTCACCAGCCCGTGGATGGCGGCCGGCAGCGAGCGCGACCAGTGCCACACCGCTCTCGCGTCCCCGACCCGCCGCGGCCCGTCCAGCGACGGCATCTCCCAGCCCCTTCGTCTCGGCCTTATCTAATTGCCAGGCGCCCGCGGTTTCGAGCGCCGTGACGCGCACCCCCGGCCGCGAGTCGGACACCAGAACGGTGAGCCGCGGCGTCCAATCCACCGGAGCTTTTGCTTTTCCACCGTCGATCAGCCGCTTCGCCGATC
>Ga0307508_10005992_pt1 | contig 11468 bp, 9 predicted proteins | sample 9_EM_MG_FD_203089 | JGI IMG/M metagenome (GOLD analysis project Ga0307508, IMG submission 203089) | Populus trichocarpa ectomycorrhiza microbial communities from riparian zone in the Pacific Northwest, United States - 9_EM | ecosystem: Host-associated > Plants > Roots > Unclassified | place...
GGTTCACGGTTGATGTGCTTCATCGGATGTACCACGGGGTCCCAATCATTGAGCGCGGAAAATAAAAAGCGACGCAAAGCTTTGCCAACTGATAGTTCACAAGGATACTAAACTAACAACCGTGGAGTTTCTGACGTACAAGAGTAGCCCCCCTGTGTTGTATTACAAAACTCGGCCTCGGCGAGTTTACACAAACCAAGGTACGGAAACCCGTCCAGACGTGATCGCGCTCTCGTGGTTCTCGTGGGGCCTACCGGGAAGTATTTGAGAAGGGGCAAGAGGGACGTGCAATATGAAGTTGTAGCTCCTTAATCCTTTGCACTATTCCATTCCACTTCGACAGTTTGACATGCTTGTGATTCTTCCACGCTGCTCTCGGCATTCCGTGCTATGGCATTACGAGGCGAAGGTAACGAGAAACGCTCATATCTTTTGCTTCTATATAATTAAATACCTGCAAGTCAGAACAATATTCGATGGGGACGTCCTGGCATTTGGAGCAAGCAATCTCGAATGCATCAAAATTAAAATCCAGGTCGGACGTGTGAATTTGATGTCCAAATAGGCCAATACACGGCCAAGCCTGTCATTGATTCATGGGTCGTTTCTCGTTCTCCCGTCGTGACTCACAGGCCCAAACGCCTGCTGTTGTATCGCGTGGACAAGATGGCGGTACCCTTTGACGAATTTCAGCGTGCGAGTGACATTTTGAATTGATTGTCGGTTCAGGGGCAGCATTGCTGAAGCGCGTCAGTGCCGCACTAGAAGATCCTCGATTGTCAACGGAGGCATTTCAAGATCAGTCTCAAGCTGTCCCCGCGATTCGCGTCTCTGTAGAGGCAGCGCTACACCCGAACGGAGTGGAGAGCGCTCCGATGGGGAATGGCGATGGCGTATCCAAGGCCGTTCTTCCTACGCCATCTCATGGCCCCCACGACAAACTCGAGGCGGCTGTGCAAACGGGTGTAACGTCTGAGCCATTGTCGCCTGGGAAACCAAAGAACCGTTTCTCGCTGAATCCGTTTGCTTCACGCTCTTCGACCAAACTCGCCGCGGAGAAAGCCGACCCTCGAGGCTCAGACGCGGAGGCCACTGCCACCGGTGGTAGAGAGGGACATTACTCAGCCAATAATGTTTCTGTCGAGATTGCACCAAAACTGGGGAGGAAGCTCTCCAAGAAACAGCATCGAGTGAACGTCTCTGACACTGCGGCGTCGGTGAAAAACATACTTTCTGGAGACCTATCATCCGTATCGGGCCCTAAAGTACGTGCGAGCAAGCTCGTATCCAGTCAGACCAAAATCGCCCCCCAACTGTTGCACGACGAGAAAGCGAATAAAATCATTTCGGAAATCCGACAACTCTCCCCCCTAGTGCAACCCGAACATACCATTATATTGACGTCCTCCTCCAATACTCAGCTATCTTCTATTTCCTTGCACGCGCCTCCTCGCCCTCCGGCAGTTCATGGGGTTTGTCTGGAGGAAACGGATGAAGAGGCGGACGCTCAAGCCTTCTCAAAGCTGGCGCCAACCGCCGCCCTGGTGGCCTCCACTCCTCCTCCATCTGCCGTCCCTCCCAAGTCCACTGTATCTCCCAGCATCTACACGCTAGCAGACGTGTTAGCCCGGCTGAAACTCGTCAACTTTCTCCAGATTGATCCCACCAAACCCATAACGCCACCAGCTGCTTCCAAAGTAGAACCACCCATTAAGCTGATGGATAACGAGGCGACCCTCATGGGGGCTCTCCCATCTCCTGCTGTAGTGGCCAACGGCGTCAACGATCTGGCGACACAGCTCATAGCTTTGGGACTTGGAGACCCGAAATTGATGCTGGCCACTACACCGGATCTCAACGGATTGTTGCCTGATCACAGTGGAGTGTATCCCCCAACCGATAGGATGTCGGTAATCACTTGTGAGTTTGATATTCTTCTGAGTCGTGCATGGATGGCGTTGTCCCTGCTCATGATATTGTTTGCTTCATAGATTGGTGTGGTATTGTCCCGTAGTGTGTTGTATTGGATTTTCTAAATTGCTGTTCAGGTGGGGATACGAGCTGGTGCTTCCTGAGCCATCGATCAAGTATCTCTCGGTCTGTCACTGTTCCACCGTGTGTCGTGTGTCCCACTGACGTTTCAGTGACGCGCATATAGAAAGTCAAGGGGATCGAAGGGATTGTACTCAATTTCTTGACCTTCTTCGCGATGATGAATGGTGGTGTTCGGGAGATTATGCCTTTCGTAAGGTATATCGCGCAATACGTGGACATCGAGTGGGGTGCGATCAAGTCGAAGGTAAGATGGCCAGATTATGATCTCACCATCCAAACGTGCTCATCAGCGTGTAAACGCAATGCATGGTGATAGGACAAGGGTAAAGGTGTTGTCTGCGCTGCGACATGGCTTATGCCCGCCGCTCTCGTCGCTCGCCCGTGGGACTTCCCTTCGCCCGATCCACCGCCTCCGGAATCTAAAGCGAACAGTCCGTCCGCTCCTTCCTCAGCGTCTGCAAACCGTCCCGTCTCTGACGAGGGCGCTGCTTCTGAACAATAGAAAGGCCCTGGTGGAACTGGTGGTGCTGCGAGCCCCTCAAGTCGCCAGCGCCAGCAGAGAGCATCGCAGCTCCAGAAATACCAGTGCTGATGGAGATGCAAAGTAATGGCCCTACCAAAGCTCCACATCTTGTCGTGATGCCACCCACGCTCCGGCGGGATGTGGAGGCTCCACCGCAATCGAGAAATTGACCAACGCCTTAACCTCTGAATCTTGAGAAACTTAAGTTCCCCCTCAATCACGTGCGCGCACGACGAAAAGCCTCTTAGGCGTGACGACTAATTTATGATCCCATTACACCCCGTTCCGAGACATACTGTTCATACTCACGACGTTTACGCTGCGGTCTTATTATGCCCCTCAATTATTGTGTGTACTGGTACTTTGTGACTTTGTCAGCACCAGTGTTTTTGCATATAACATTTGATTGGTCAAGCTCCTGACTGCGTTTGCTCATTCGTGAAATGCCTGCCGCACAGTTACGGATAGAAGATCTGGTCCATCCACACAAAGAGTGGGAGACGCGTGAGCAAAAAAAAATTGTGAACCGGCGGCGGCAAACCCTCCAGGGGTAGGGGTCGCCGGGACGAATTGGTGTGTAGTCAGTAAACGCACCTGCACAACAGAGTAGACGATATCCGTTTGCCGTTTGAGAATGTGCTTCCCCGTCCGTGTAAGGGTGGCGGGAAACTTCCCGAGCGAACCCGGCGGGCCCCCCTTGTTGTTCGTTTCTTTAAAGAAAGCCCGTTGGGGAAGTGAACCGAATCCATTGATCGATTTGAAGGAGGGCGGGGACGGGGACGGGGACGACGAGGGGGAGACGGGAGGAGTAGGAGATACATAATCCAAATATCGACGCCAAGTGAGAGAAATAGAGAAGAAAGAAATTCAAGGACAATAGAGCTCAAGACGCTGATACGCACCTCCGTCACATGTTCCTTAAATATGACCAGGAATTTGTCCATGGAGATATGTCAGATCCACGAGCCTCAGGATGACAGAGAATCTCCGGGTGATGTTTACCAGATATATTGCTTACGCACACTATATATTACGCATTTGCAGTAGTGCGTATAATATAAATAGTCAGAAAAAATCATAGCGTTCAAATGGCGCCATTTGCATGGAACGAATACGATGCGGAATACAAAAATTGGAATGATATAGATAGGGACCGGAAAAGTAGGTGGAAGAACTGTTGAGAACACACAAAGAGAACTGAACGTTTTGGTAACTGACTTGGTACATATGCGAATAATGCATGACAATTAAAGCATAGCGTGCCCAGCTGATAGGCGAAATTACACGGCTTCTTCTTGGAGCCAGCGGATCCAACATAAGGGCCCATAAGATTGCACGATTCGACCTAATACAATGGGGAAAACGGACGGACGGATGATATCATGTACCACGGCATCAGTGGCGGAACGCGTAAAGGAGCAAGAGCGCACATCCATGTCCACGTACGTGCCAAGTCGGGATATCTCCAGCGCTCCCACGTGATCATATATAGTCAATGAATGTCAGAGGCAAATGCCGGATCGCGAATATGACTGACTCGGACATGTAGACTAGGCGATATGTCACATTGCCATAGGTAAGTACAGTACTTTACGGCAATCTCAGTCCAAAACATGAGTGTTCTTTTAGCATACAACAACAATTGATTTGGACAAGCGACCGGGACTCTAGTACGTTGATTCATTCATTGCGTGCCGTACAATTATGGGGTAGTAGTGATAGGGCATCACTGAGTAGTCACAACCTGCGCAAATGTATGAAAGATGCGTGCGTCAGCAAAAAAAATTAAAAACAGTGTGGGACCGATGTTGAGAAGAAAAAAAAACATAAGAGGGATCGCAGAAAGACCCGAAAAATAAAATAAATAAATCGGTGTATAAACGTACCCCATCTGGCTCAATATAATCGATGATAGCCGAATTGGATGCTTGGAGGTTATTCACAAAATGTTGCGGGAGCGCTGCTGAAAACCCTTTCACGACAGAATATTTGTTTCCCACTCGACCCCCTTTTTTTTTTTTTTTTAATTTGTTTTCATATAAGGTTTTATAAGAAAGAAACGGTTTGTGAGTTTTCAGTTTTTCCCCTCGGGATGGGATGGGATAGATGGGTGGGGAATAGAAATAAAGAAAAGATGCGTACCGTTAGCCCCTATCTCTGCCTCAACCTTCTCGATTTGTTGCTAGCAGTTGTTCCATACCAATGACAATGGCACAAAAGGGATGGGATGGGATGGAGTTTTCCCATCAATTATCCAAGGACATTTTTCGTTTGGCATGATCAGAGAAAGTCGAATGAACGCGCGAGAGAGGAGAGGGGAGAGAGGAAGCAATATAATAATAATATCAGTTAGCATATACGCATATACGCACCCCAGTTGGATATAACGCACCGGCGTAGCACTAGCCTTAAAGACGACGATGAAATCTTGTAGCAGTAGTAATAGAGACATAATTCAATGATGAGCACACCACAGGAAGCATAACGATCACAACACGTCCTTCTAATGCTTACTACCAGTTTGAGACATGTTTCGTTTCGCTGAACGTTTCGCGAGGGTAGCGATCTGTAAACTTGGTGATGGCTTGATCTGAGATCTTAATGTGTACAGCAATGGCGTCATCTTACTTAATCACTTATAGGAACTTGAGTCAAACAGCCATATACAGAAGAAGAATACCGTGTGGACGTGATACCAACAGTACAACCAGCTGCTTAGCCATGCACGCACATGGTCATATATTACAACTTGCAACAGGGTATGTACGCAGAAACGTCAGAATCAGAATGTCAAAGGATAAAAAAAGCATTAGCGTTACTCGGGAGCCATACGCAATGGCATGACACAATGGGTGAAACGAACGAATGAGATATTCGATAATCGATGCAAAGAACGCGGAAGGTTGAAACGTGGAATCATAGAACATATAGGCAAAGGACAGGACATTTTGAAATAACGCAAAGGTACTATTTGATACATACGATCGCGAGAGTGAGGAGAGCGGTGCCTCTCGGGCAAATGCAGCTACTGTAGATAAACGTAAACGATAGACAAACTCGACACATACTTTCTGCGAAGCCGAGAACAAACTGTTAAATAAACTGTCAGAAATAGAGTCCATAAAGATTTGCACGAACGAATATAATAGAGCAGGGGGGAACAGTCAGTTGTCACATCGTCATGATAGCACATGGCATAGAGTGGGCACAACGTGGGTGAAAAGGGTATAGCACAACAGCGGTCGCGGTGTCTGTTTTCCGCAGTTAAACGTTCTTTCTTCAATGAGCACGACGATCTCCTCCAGGCCCAGGCGCAGCCGGCACATGCAATACTCGCGGAGTCTGAGAATACATCCCAGTACTTTTAAGCTGTGCAGATCGTTCTCTCCTAATAGCACTATTCGGAGCAGGGAACGGATGAGGCTGACCCCTCAAAAGACCACCTGAATGGAAGAGCTGTGGTCGCCATTCTGGACGTTCGTTAAGGACTGCGCTGTTCCGGAATTTGTCGACTAGGGCGTCTTTGCCTTGATAATTGGCATAGCTCATTTGCATGACTTTTTCCGACTGGAAGAGATTCCTGACAGCACACAACGGAATTAACGTTCGCTGACGATGTCTATTGGGAATAACAAGACAATATATGCGCACCATTTCTTGCCGAGACACATTTTGCAGAACTTGAGCAAGTCAACGGCATCGATGAAATTGACGAACGCATAGCTGAATGAATAAATCCTCAAAAGTCAGCTGAAAACGCGCAGACATCAGCATCAGGGGAGAACTCGCACTCACCCAACATTGCACTGATTAGCAAAGTCGATACGCAAGTACAAGAAATCAAGCGAGTTCGGGACGACTTTATGAATGAAGTTAATCAAGTCCTTCGCCGTCATCTGAAAATCCGCGTTAAGAGGTTCCAATCAGCCTTTCAATAAAATTTCCTGGAAGGTTTAGAAAGCCGCGCGAGAAAGGAACTCACCTTGTTCGGAACATTCTTCAGCATAACAGTCGTACGAGTATCGAGCCCCTGCTCGATCCTATCCACATCAACGATATTCGCTTCGGGCGTAGGCTTCCTCCCGCCCACAGCAACGCCTGCACCTCCCGCAGACCATCCAAACCTCGGTCCATATTGACCTCTGTTACTACCACCAGCACCACCATCTAGAGAACGTATCGGATCGCCAAGAGCTGTATGATGCGGGACGTGCATCGTCGTCGACGATCCCGGAGGACGATTACGCGAACCGGCAGCGACATTTGCTGACGAAGACATGTGATGGATACGCGAGGTGCGAAGGATGCCAGAATGAGGCGCATTGCCTCTCCAACGAGGGTTGTTATGTCCTAGGAGCACAGGGGCATGAGGCCGATTACTGCTGGCAGGGACAGCAGACGCGCCTCCAGAGCGTGCCGCGGAACGGCCACCTGCGCCACTTCCAGATGACTTCGGAACAACCGGCGAAGGAGGTGAAGTAGCGTCAATGCCCATGGTACCCTTAGTGTTAGTGGGAGATGAGGGTGACGCCCGAGGAGGCTTGAAATGGACACCAGGGGAGACCGGATTCGGCATCGTCACCGGATTGCTTGAACCCGGCGAAAACGCTTCCACAGTGGGATTAAGCAAGGGCGCATACTGTTGGACCGCGGTATAATGGTGATCCATCGGCGAAGGGAGCGTCGAGCCATCCTGGCTTCCCGGCAGCGGAGGAGGCGGAAGCGGAAAACCGTAAGGCTGAACTGCGCCGGCAGCATTAGGTTGTTGGAAGTGAGGGGGGAAATGGAATGGCTGCTGCTGTTGATGATTCGGGTGGGGCGGAGTGGCGTAGAATCGCGCAGGAGGCAGTCCGGCGACGGGCGACGTAGAAGTGAACATAGGATAAGGCGGCACATGTTGCATAGCAGAGGGAGGGGGAAGAGGAGGAACCAAGTGATGATGATCGACGGGCGTTTGGGGATGAGCAGGAGCAGGATAATAAGCAAGGCTAGCAGAATCAATGGCATACTGGTGAGGATGAAACTGCATCGGATGATGGTATGCGTGCGTGTGGGTGTGAACATGGTGGGGCGGGAGCTGGGGGTGTTGGGGAAATGATTCGGGCGAATAACTCATAGGATAAGGATTCATCGATACTGTCGGCAGCGCAGTTGCAGGGAGCCACGGTTGTTGTTGCAAAGGGGGAGCAGCAGTAGGGCAAGCTGGAGTATCGTCATGGGACAATGGTTGGGCAATGACCGCACACTTTTCCGCTTCCTGGCTCGCGCTTGCCTCCGTCGCTCCTGGCGTAGCCTCATGCGGGGGAAATGCACCAGCAGAAGCAGAGGAAAACAAAAGCCCGCCCGCCTCCTCGTCAAGTAAGGCAGCTGCCTCCTTTCTGGGCGTAGAAGGCGCGGTAAGAGATTGATTCATCGGCGCGCGACATCCTAACGCCGAGGAAGTACGCCTGATCGCTGGTAGCCTTTCCGCGACACTTGTCCGACCGTCCCGTTTGTTTTCCGGCGCATCATCGTTGGAAGGCTTGTCGCCATCAGAAACTTCCACATCCAGGCTCACGCTTCGGAGCGTTTCTTGGGGCGATAAGGAGATTGGATTTACCAACTCGCGTGTGGTGGCGGAAAAATCAAACACACCATTCCCGTCGCCATTGCCGGCGCCCTTCTTCTCTTCATTCCCACCAGTCACCCATTCCCCGTCAGCTTCGGAGCCACCGATGTAGGAAGATGACAGAGCCTTCATCTGCTGCTGCAAGCCCGTAAGCTCGCCGGGCAAACTCGCCGAACCTGTAGAGGAGCGGCGAGTGAGAGGGGGTGTCGACCGCGTTGTTGTAGCTGTCTTCGACGGCGAAGCTGAGGCCCCCGATGCTGTGCTTCCACCAACCGCAGAAGGGGACGCAGCAGCCTCGAGAAGGGAGGACGGCAAGCTAGCGTTTGCCTTCAAGTTCGAGGTATTCGAAGGAGCAGGAGCGACAACGGAGCTCCGAGTCGCAATTGGACTTCTATTACCGTTCCCAGAATCTTCGCCGTCGTCTTCATCATAATCACCCTCGTTCTCCCATACAGGCGCACCTGACGCATCTCCCGCAACAATGTGAGCCTGAGGTGCGAAAACAACACCAAGCCTCACTTCAATCTCAACCGGCAAGCAAGCATCCTTGGATTCGGAAGTCGGGCCAAAACCACGAAAGTTGACGTTGCGTGGAAGGGATAGCGGAGGAGCGTGAGACGCTGAAGGGGGAGGCGAAACAAGCGTCTGCATCATCATCGAAGCTCCATCTAGAGCATTCTTCGCCACAGCGAGTGCGCGGGTGTCCCAATACTCCAGCACGAACGCCATACCCAAACTAGTCGGTGACGGAGGGTGGTGAGGATAAGGCTGATGTGACAACTGCCATGATTCAGAAACTGGGATGCGCCTAAACGAACGTATCTCCCCGAACCGCTCAAAGGCTCGCCGGAACTGAACTTGAATCATCCCTTCTTCGGCACTGGTTCTTTCGTGACCATCATACAACTCTTCTGGGGCGCTGGCCATTTTCATGGGCGCCTCAAGAAGGAGAGACGGGATGCGACCACCATCGCCATTGTTGAGCTCTTCTTCGAGGCCGGCGGACGGTAGTGAAGTAGCAGAGGCGGCGGGGGATGGCAATTGGGCCGGCGCAGAACAAAAAGCCTCGGAACGCATAAGATAATGAGGCTGCCGATTAGTAAGGCCCGAAGTCTCGGTTGTGGCGGTGACTAGGAGTTGAGTGTCTCCTTGCAGGAAATATAGAGACGAGTCAGAGCCGACGAGCTACCCGTACGTATGCATCCGGAATCGGGTTGCGGTCCGGGATGGAAATGCAGGGAGATACAAATTGAGATACAAAGAAATCATTGTCAGCTGAAACAATTTATCGCCAGGATCGATTCCCCTGAATAATAACGGACGACTTACCTGCCCAAGCTCCTTGCTTTCAAGAAATCGCCCCGAGAGCTGGACAGGCAGGGGCGAATGCGCATAGCTACCATTAACCCCGATCTCGGACCCAGTCAAACCGTTACTCAGGTTTTCCGTCCGCGGGGTGCGGGAAGATGGGAAGATGGAGGTACGAACGATAACATCCAGGGCTTTCTTCGCCGCGCGCGGGTCGAAGAAGACGAGGATCACCTACTCCAATGCACATACGTGCACCAGAGGGAGTTAAATAAAATAATGTAAACATGAGTGCACAGAATTCTCGCTCGTGCAGGCTGAGAACAGGGTGAATGAGACAGCAACTTACGATACCATGATCAGCCTGTAATTCCGTAAAGATACTCTTCATTTCTCCGCAGGCTATACGTACCCCGCGAAAATCGGGCAAAATGTGGGGCATCCCCAGAATCGGGAAATTGAACGGCACGGGGCGTGAGTTGTAGAACCGGAGAAAACGTGTAGGAAATGAAAACCACTTACGAGCGAAAGCTCGAGTAAAGGCGTCCCAGTCAGCATCTCGGGGTACGCCGTCGACCTGATGATACCCATCAGCCCCGACCAGCGAGGATATTAGAATTTGGAGTTAAATATAGAAACACGGCCAAAATTAGAGGGAGAAATCCGGCGAGATTCGAAATCAGGACACGAGAAAATGTGAACCTTGCAATCCGCACCTTTATAAATCGCGTGGCCGTCACGTCACTCGTCATCGAAGGAGCGCGGACGGAACTGGCCTGGCCCCTCATACTACTACCCGGACCAGCGCTGCTAAGTGTATACGCAGGCGTGAGGGGAGGCGTGAGCGGTGACTTGGGAGTAGTAGCAGGATGGTGCGTATCAAGTATGTCACCGCGATCTCCCGCGCCCGCGCCCGCACCCGCACCCGTGCCCGCACCCGCAACAGGAGAGGAAGAAAGTAAAGTCGTGGTTGGGTTGTTCGCGGTAACGGTAATTGAATTGGAGCGGAGAACAGTAGAGGAGGCGGAGACGGTGACGGAGGTGGCGGCTGCAATTGATCCTGATGACGACGATATGGATGCAAGGACAGGGACATGAATGGGGACGGGGGAAGCTGAAGTAGCAGAGGAAGTATAGGGAGACGAGGTGATGGTGGATTGTGTATAAAGGACTGGACGTTTCGACGAAGGCTGCGTCAGTGCTGCTGCTGCTGCCGCTGCCAGCGGTTGTTGTGTCGACGGACAAGCTTCGGTATCAGCGTCGGTAGACGCACTGGTACCGACACCGGAGTCGGAGTCGGAAGGAGGTGAACCAGACGCGGCGCCTTGGGTCATTCCAGTCCTCGTTGTCATCGTCTACACAAGACAAAGAGTGAAGTAGGGATACTTGGTCAGTACGAGCGCACGCGGAAGAGCGGAGAAAAGCGGGGTAGCTTTGAATGAAAGTAAAGTAAAGAAATCAACGGACGGAAATGGTGGCTGAAGCTGGGATGCCGGAGGTGATAGGATCCTCAGACCTCGTCACGAGCCCTAGCGCTCCGCGTTCAGGTCCTGGCGAACGAGCCTGAGAGGGATATAACGGTTGCGGTGGTGGTGGTGGCGATGATGGTGATGAAGATGACGATGAAGAACAAGGAAGACGATGCATGATAACGCGCCAAACAAATTCGACGAAATTTCAAGAAAACTGGCGGTTCTTGGTAATTTTAACTTTTTGGTGGTGTTGGGTCAAGGGGGATCTCGATCTGGTTGAACCCTCGAACTTGGTGTCTTGAGGCCAAAAGTGGATAACTGGGTAACTCAGGGAGCCTAATGCTGTGGCGGGAGCAAGCAGGGACGACGAGGTGTGTGAGATGAGATTTGTTGTGGAACAAGATGGAAGAGGTGTAGAAGGGGTGAGCAAGAAAGCAATGGAGACCCAAGAGAGAGGGAGAGGGAGAGGGGGAGGAGAAGTGGTGGGTGACATGGGGAGGCG
>Ga0307508_10005993_pt1 | contig 11467 bp, 8 predicted proteins | sample 9_EM_MG_FD_203089 | JGI IMG/M metagenome (GOLD analysis project Ga0307508, IMG submission 203089) | Populus trichocarpa ectomycorrhiza microbial communities from riparian zone in the Pacific Northwest, United States - 9_EM | ecosystem: Host-associated > Plants > Roots > Unclassified | place...
ATGTACTGTATTTTTATTGTGCTTTTGTACTTTTGACAACTTTTCTTTTTCATTCTAAACTTTTCTTCTTCCTGAGATATTTATTTATCTAGTCGCATTGAATCCATAGTATTTCTAAGGTAAGTGTATGAACTTTCGAAGGCATTTTTACTTGATACCTACTATGTACTGTATTTTTTATTGTGCATTTGTACTTTTAACAACTTTACCTTTTCATTCTAAACTTTTCTTCCTGAAAGATATTTATATATCTAGTCTCTTCAAACAGTTCCATGGTATTTCTAAGGGAGGTGTATTAACTTTCAAGTGGATTGTTTCTCTAGCATATTGTCATTTCTTCTGGCAAGACCATGGAGATGCCACCTCCCGAAAAGCAATGCTATTTATGGTTATGGGATCATGATCCCTACCATTTTTTGATGCAAGCATGTTTCGTTCTTTTAGCTATTGGGTGATATCTATGTAACATGTATGAAATCACATTCAATTGGTGGTAGGAAAAAGGGAGGTAACTATCGTGGTTTATTTTCTATTGGAACATGTGATCACTTCCTTTCTGTTAAATGCTATTGCTGCATGTTCAATGTTACTGTGGTTGTTTGTGACTTTGTTGCTAACTTGTCTTGTTTCTTGCAGGCACAATTTTCTCAAATGAGGCCAGTTGCCATGGCACCTTCAGTTGCTCCTCGTATGCAAATGTATCCTCCTGGGGCTCCCGGTCTTGGGCAGCAATTTCTATATGGGCAAGGACCTCCAGCAATGATTCCTCAGGTATTCATTTGTTTCTAGTCAATGTCTATGGCTATGGAATGATTGTTCATTCTTCTTCTTCATGCTTACCAGATCATGAAGAAGAAGAAGAATGAACTATCGTTCTATAACCATAGAGACATGGGCTAGAAGAACCAAATGAATAGCGCAAATGATCTGGCAATGATAGTTCATTCTAGTCAATGTCTCTATGGCCATAGAAAGATACCTCATTCTTCATGATTGCCAGATCATTTGCTATTCATTTGGTTCTTCTAGTCAATGTCTCTATGGCTATAGAATGATAGTTCATTTTTATGTTTGAATTGTTCGTTTTATATTCAAAATGTTTTTTAGCAATTTCTTATAACCCTTTCAGTTTTGATCTTTTGGAACTATATGAATATATTTGAAATCCCTGCCTGCCGCATTATGGGATTTACACCATTCCTCCAGTATATGCATTTGTGGTGGCTTTCCAGGCCAGCATGTCCATATATTTCAAAATGAGGTGTTCTTTTAAATTGTAGTTGTTGGAAGGAGGTCTTGTCAGGCATGTAATGCATCAACAATTAACACAAGGCAAAACCCCAAAATGTATCTGTGTTTTTGTCAAAAAAAATTCCTGCCTCTAATATTTTAATTCTGTCAATCAACCCTTTTGTTCTCATACCACATTTAATTAACCCTTGTAGCTAACTTTTGTCATTTCTCCTCCATCAACTATGATCATGTGACAATAAGTGGGGTCAGAGTGCTGTTGTAGCTAGAAATTCTCAAATCTTAAGCTAATTATGAACTATCAGAAATAGAATGCGGGTAAAAAACGAAAAGGAAAGGTTTAACACACCCAGAAATTGCAACAAGAACAACATAAAAAATTTCTGGAACCTGCAATTGAGATCAACTCAAACCCAGAAATTGGGCTCTTGAAACTGAAGCTTTAGTGGAATCAAATGAAGAATTACAAGCATGAATTTAAGGAGAGGGTCTTTTGAATTAGAAAGAGTTATAGTTATCATTCAACTGCCTCCTCCTAATTAGCATTATTTCAAGTCCCCTTATTCAAGATCCTAAGCAAATTGAGTCCAAATAAAAACATAAAGAGGAGGTGTGATGCAAGAGAGGGTTGTGATGAAGAGGACCGGCACATAGTTTTTTGTGGAAGGAGATTCCAGTTTTAATGGATCTTTTATTATCATTATTTTTACTTTTATTATCATCATTATTATTTACTGCTAGGAAAGAGATTAAATTAATCTAAAAAAAGAATGACACAATTTACAGCGGAGGATAACCTTTTTACATTCTATAACTACCTCAATAAAAGATATATATATATATAAACAAAAAATAATATATAAATTATATTCCTTGCTGCTTCTGGGATTGTAATTTGAAAGGGTTTTTTTTTTCAAAGTAGCCTAATTTATGGTGATTTATTTTTATATCAGCACTCCAGCCCCACTTCTGTTGAGAGGTGACCGAAGAAGCTAAAGGGTCGCTTGAATGTGTTCTTGAGGACACAAGGGTTAACTTATCAAATTAATTAGAAATGAATAATTAATATGAACACAAAATTAAATTTAGGGGTTTTGCCATGACATAATCAGAAAGAAAATGTCATGTGTTGAGGTGTGCATATGCACTCACAAAATGCAGACATTTATGGTAGATGTTTCGAGTTTTTAGTACTGATTTATTCAACATTGTGCGATGTCCTTTATTCATTTTTTTAAATCAAATGGATATTTGTACATTTCATGAGGTTCTAATAACTCCTGTACCGGCCTGTGACTGTTGTGGTCAATAGTTTTAGCATAAACTGGGATGAACTTTGTAAAGAATCCTGCAAGATAGTTGGCTTGGAAGTCATATTATTGAGACTTGAAGCAGTTCCAAATGTTTATGATATGAATTCGTTGCAGCTTGAGTATCTGAGATGTGATGTGCTTTTATTGCTAGGACGGGGCATTTATATGAACCTAGATGCAGAATATTATTGCATGTTTACTTTTCATTTGAAACCCATAATGCACAATAATGAGCAACAATGGTTGATTGTTAGGCTGGATTTGGCTATCAACAGCAACTTGTACCTGGAATGAGGCCTGGTGGTGCTCCAATGCCAAATTTTTTCGTGCCTCTTGTTCAGCAGGGTCAGCAAGGCCAGCGCCCTGGAGGGCGACGTGGAGGTGGCCCTGTTCAACAGACCCAGCAGCCAGTCCCTCTCATGCAGCAACAGGTGAGTAGAAGATATTTTTAACTTATCATGTTCATTTTGATCCCATGTTCTTTGTATTAAATGTGTTATCCTATTTGTTTGTTCCAGATGCTTCCCAGGGGACGTGTCTATCGTTACCCACCTGGTCGTAACATGCCAGATGTTCCGATGCCAGGTGTTGCTGGTGGCATGCTTTCAGTTCCTTATGACATGGGTGTCATGCCAATACGAGATGCTGCTGGCGGACAGCCCATGCCCATTACTGCTTTGGCTACTGCCCTTGCAAATGCAACACCTGAACAGCAAAGGACGGTGGGGTCCACATCACTTTGTTTGTCTTCACTTGTTCCAGTGATTCCCTGGGCATAGAGTTTTATCTTATTTTCTTGATTCTATTGGTTGGCAGATGCTGGGTGAGGGTCTATACCCCCTAGTGGATCAGCTGGAGCATGATTCAGCAGCCAAGGTTACAGGCATGCTTCTAGAGATGGATCAAACTGAGGTTTTGCACCTGCTCGAGTCACCAGAAGCTTTGAAGGCAAAAGTGGCAGAGGCTATGGAGGTTCTTAGGACTGTAGCTGCTCAGCAGCAGATCAACAATCCAGCGGACCATCTTGCCTCACTGTCTCTGAATGAAAATCTTGTTTCTTAGGTGTGTTTGGTGGATTAGGAAAAGAGTGCATCGGATTGGTTTTGCAAAATCTAGACCTGGTTTTATTGGCAGATAAGTTGCTACATTCCATCCATTGTGTGGTTTTAGGTTTAAGTAGGGGGATTGAAATTTGGAATTCCTGGTATGCAATCATTTGTGTTGTTCAAGATCCCCGGGTATTTGGTAGAACTTGATAGATTTTCCTTGTGTCTTGTCGGGGGTGTTTTTTCCGACTCATTTGCAGATTCTACCGTTAACTCCTCTCTTTAGTTTGATTAATGCTGGCTGTGGGTTATTTGTTAATTGTGACGTTTTATTTTTATATGTTTCACTTGTCGAGTCCAGGCCTGGGAAGCATCTTACTTTGAATTATGGTATCATTATTACCACTGCGGTTCTTAAATGGGTGTGCAGGTAGACGAGCATTGCACCGTTTTCTTGAAACAAGTGAGCTCTATGCGTGGAGAGGAACCAAGAATCCCGAGGATGATAGGAACCCGGAACCCAGATGAAGAATATTTTTTGTTCTGTGTAGTTCTTGTATAATTGGCTGCTACGTGGTTGTGTATCTTGCAGTCCGCTTCTGCTGATTAACATTGTTTTCTCGGATGGGTAGGCCTCTGTGCTATGGAAAGAGGTTCCCACTGGTGAAGTTGGTTAACTCACTGTGAGTTGGGGTCTGGTTGAAACATGGTCGCTGCATCCTGGGGTGCTTGTATTTACCATCTCTAGCTCAGTGAAGTCGTCTGCCCTTCTTTATGCATGAGCCCGTGACAAACAACCACTAGAAAAACAAATTGGTGGTGGTTAATAAACATGCGCCACGCTTTGGTCCTTTTAATTCAAACAATTAGTCATTAACAAACATCAGCAATGACGATAAATTTGATCAAAAGCACACTGCCCGTGCCGATTAACATCCTTTCTCAAACATCTTAGGACAAAGTTGCGTGGATGTCATGGAAAACCATTATAGCTTCAAATTTTGGTAAAAGAGGATTTCAAAACCGAAGGTTGTGGTTTTCAAGGAACAATGCCAGAACATCCTCGAACAAATCCTTGTGGTGGCTACTCTTTATGTTGGACAGGCTACTTAGATTTTTCCGTTGATCCTTGTGAGTGGCGACATCAATTTTTATAGAATTTTAGAATGGTTTACTTGTTTATAAATCGTTCTCCTTTCAAAATAATGTTTGACATGCCATGAAATTAGATGAAAAGGTGTTAAAGTAGGGCATTTTTCTACAAATCCTCAGAATATTAGATTTTCTAAACAGTTCCATCTTCTTGAAATGGTTTTCGTTGATACAAAACGTATCTTAAATTTTTGAGGCAGGGAGATTTTGAATATTTGTTAGAAGCGATTCTGAACTATGTTTAGATTTCACAAGTAGGATCATATCATGTCTTAGAATCGTGGAGAATCAGTTCAACTTGCCTTGTGTTTTTGATCAATTCTCTAAAATATTCCAATTTATTTTAAATCATTTTTCAACCTATTATTCTAGTATATGTTTTTTTCACAAAATAGCAGTCAAAATTCATTGTTTAAAACACTTTTTTAAAATACACTCAATCAATCACAATTTCAAACGTGAAAACAAACGTTGCTTAATTATAAACTAATGCTAGCGGCAGTCATGTAACTTGACGTGGGCGTTGTGGCTCCTACTGGACTTTGGGCTCATGAGAGAAGGACTTGAACAACGACAAATTGGAACCTAGAGGTTGGTGCACCAAACATTCTTACCAATAGGTTTCAAATAAGAAGTTCTAGGGATCATGAAGAGGTAAATTGCCATTTTTAAAATATCTCAAAAGAGTATAGTTTTATGCTTATGTGTGAGAGAGGAATGTATAGGAAAGAAAATAAGGAACATCAGCAATTTTATTTTTAAAAAAATAATAGATTATATTATTGTAAATAATGGCAATTTTGCCATGACAACACCGGCTACACTGCATCTCCCTTTCCTCCTTGTGAAATAACATATTATTATTGAAAATTTATAATGCTTAGCCCACCATCATCTCCAGCACAACAACCATTTTAATCGGTGTATTTTTTTAAGAACGGATTATTTATGTAATACACGCAACAATTGGAAGAAAGATTTCATTGAAGTAAACAACTAGATTGATTGCAACCCACGTCTAGCAATTCTAATGACGCGGTACATGGCTAAGGAAAAGGCCAAGCAAATGACAAGTTCCTTAACAGTAAGAATTATTAACATAGTAGTAACGAACAGACAAACCGGACTCTAATGGCTAAAAACACCGATAACTTTAGCGATCAGTTTACATCTGGATCGAAACAAACATTCATTAGATCACACATTCTCAAGAACACATCAAGTTTTAAGAGCTAGTCATTGTATCTGAAACTTGCTCTTGAGAATGACAATGGACCATCTTTACAATTTCATCCTTCGTGAACTTACCAAGAAGAAGAAAATGAACATCCATGTGTTTTTCATGACCATGCATTACTGGATTCTTAATTGCTAAACTGCTAAGGACTTATCTTGAACGTGACTAAGTTCTCCTAGTATCCTCCTTAACCATATCGCTTAAACAAGCACACGAAACCGCAATGATGGACGAAGTAACTATGAGTTGTTTCTTCAACTACCATGACACTGTTTTTAAGCTCAACATAGACAAGTATCATAATCTATCAAATACATAAAATACATAAGAATCCTCGCTGTTTATAGATATTAATATTTATTTTTGTACCCCACCCTCATCCTTCATAAGCTTAAATATAGGTAATAATAGAATTGTGTATTGGATTACATCTATCTAGCTCCACTATATACATCATTAATTGCATGTAAACAACTCTAGATTTTTTAAGGAAAAGGATGAAACGATGTACAAAAAAGTAGGCATGAAAATACTCATATTCCAGTCCTTCAAAAAAGTTACTCCCACCATGGAGAATATTCTCAAATTAACTGCACTTTCTAAATTTGAACTCCAAATATAAAAAAATAGAGTCTTAACAAGTCATAACCACATAAATATCTATCTAAATCTCCCTTTGAATCTTACTTATATACTTCTTATAAAATAAATCATAACATGAGATAAGATCAATAATGATACAAGGTTTTAAGAATGAATATCGTCCTTACCAAGTAAGAGATTCCCAACTTTACAATAAGGTTTTACACACTTGTCTCTCCAAAAATTGCATGTCAGTAAAAGTGAACTTAGAAAACTACGACAAACCTAAGAGAACATATATTAAATGTATGAAGTAGCTTGGAGCTTGTAACACAAGATAACGATGTTATGTGCAAAGTTCTTTTGATAACATTTCACGGATCTACTCAGGTATGACACCATAGCCTGAAACCTAGATTTATCATTGACTTTTATGATCTTAGAATCAAGCTCATCTCCAACTTTAATGCTAACATACTAGTTAAAAAGAGCTCAACTAAGCTCTTTATCTTCACATAATTAGAAAATGAGAACACTAGATCATATCTTTGAAGGTTTATTAAGGAAATGCTAAATGTGAAATGTCTGCTCGAACTTATTTTTACTGAGGCTCTAGTTAGTAAGGTCTATAATTATTACTTATGATAACAACTGTATATTTTTCTTAACCAAACTCTTCTCAAAGTAAACATACAAAGAGAAATCATATTCGAGTAAAATAATCAAGTGTGACTAGGGAATGACACTCTCAATTTCATCAACAAAAAACAAAATCTTCCAAGTGTCATTAATCTCCTAGCATCCCTAGAACATCTAAAAGGAACCCAAAGAGGTACAACTCTCTTAATTTTATGTTTCAAAATAATTTAGTTTAATATTTTTAAAATAGTAATAATATATATATATAAATCAAGTTATATTTGTGTGATGCAATTACAAAAATAAAAATTATTTTTTAGAAACCAGAACTAACCTATAAGATAAGATAAATAAAAAGGATAATATAAATAAAATATTTTCATATGCATTTATCTTTGATTTTACTAAGAATATCAGCTTTTCATTTTAGTATTTAATTATTATTAATAACTTATATTTAATTTATTGATTTATATATTTTTTAATTTATTTTATTAATTGTGGACATCATCTTCCTATTTTTCAGTTAAAAAAAGTATGATACTAGAAAATGTATCTTCTTTTTTTTATATATATATATTAGAAATCCTGTTTGTAACGTAAAACTGGTGATATGTGCTCATAAATAAATTGTAAACTCGCATTGTTGTTATGCTGGGGAATGTTTGGGAACGCGGTTGCGGCTGCGTTTCTAAAAATTTTGAAAATTGTTTGTTTTACTAAAATTTAATATGGTTTTTATGTTTTGGATTGTTTTGATGTGCTGATGTTAAAAATATTTTTTAAAAAATAAAAAAATATCATTGAAATATATTTTGACACGAAAAGTTATTTGAAAAGCACTCACAACCACACACTGTCAAACACGCTCTAACATGTGCTCAACACATTCAGCAAGTACAGCACATACCAAATTACTCAATGGCCACGTTAGTTCTTTTCTCTTCTTCTCTGACCAATCAAAGCCCGTTAATTTGTCGTCAACTTTACCCCATCAAACTAATAAAACATACCAACTCAGTATCAGAAAGGCCAATTTTTCCACAATCTGGCACTCTAAAGTTTCCATTGACTAGGTAAAGGGATAAATTATACTAAAAACTAAAACATAATAGTGTTTTGTATTGTAGATATTGTAGCAATTTTTTCCGGTCTTCAATTATTTTTTTATTTACAATTGCATCCTTATATGCCCAATTTTAATTTGTCAAATTTTATTAAGGAAGGAAAAATTCAACAACAGGGGATCAAAATGAAAAACACTGAAAACATCATGGTCAATCTAAACTTTAGGGGAAAACATCATTTTGTCCTTCTACTTGCATTTTTCAACCTTGATGGCCCATCCATTCTTCCAAAATTCAATTTTTATCGAACGTTTAATTTTCTTGTTTTTCAGCCCATGAGTTTAGAGAGGAGAGAGAAAGTAACTTAATTTTAATTGATGGAAAAGAAAATCATCGATTGACATCGATTCAATGAGGGAAGTTTAATGGTGGTTGTTTTTGTCTCTAAATATCCATGGAAAAGGAGATTAGATTCAATTTATATTTTTTCCAGTTGATTTGGTTTTTTTGAGTGATTTCAAGTTTTTTAGGGTTATTAAATGGTTTATAAAGAATTTTATGTTGTGTTTTCGAGTAAAAAATATTTGAAAATTGGAATTTTTTTTATAAAAAAATCATCTTCCTTGATTTTCTAGCAAACTCTGTGCTGGCCAAATTTTGGGTAAGAGACGACATGTCGTCATCTACAGTAGACGAACTGTCGTTTGTTTTTTTTTCAAAAAAATATAAAACTATAAACCAAACCAAGGTGTGCGAGCCTAGGCTCTTTTCTTAGAGGCCCATGTGTGTTGGGTCACTTGGTTCGGGCACGTTTGCCTGACCTCTCTTTAAATCCTTTAATTTATTTTTATTTCAATTTCACCATTGAAAATAATAATAATAATAACAATAATAATAATAATAAATTTTAAAAACAAAATTCTTAAACTAGTAAAGTCCATGATCAAAATTGCATATTTGACAGGCTAGGTCACGAAGCATTTGATTATTTTTGAATTGAAATTTGTTTAAAGTATTTGATTTATTTTGAATTGATCTTTATGGTATCTTGGATTATTTTTTTAAAACACAAAATATACATTATCGCTATACGTCTCAATCATCTTTGAATCTGAATGCTTGCATTTGTTTTTTGTCATATGTGCTTTTTTTTCTTTGATTTGATTTTTTTGTGTTTAAAAGAAATTTCATCTAGTCCACCCAATTTGTTTTTAGAAAAAAACCCTGTTAAATCAGGTGGACTTGAAAACCCCGCAACTATAGATATAAGATTTAAATAATCTCATAGGAAGAAATTAAGGTAAAGAGTTTGAAGAAGAAATTGATATAAATCAATTCAAAAAAGAAAAAAAAAACAAAAGTGAACCCGCATTAACCTTTACAACTAGTGACCCGATCATGAACCCGGGGTCAACCCAATAAAAAGCAAGCCACAATAAATAACAAAGCAAAACTAAATAAAAATGATAAAAAAAAATAGAAAACATCATCTTAAAAAAGAAAAACAAAACTAGACAAACCTCCTAAACCTTATCTAAATTCTAAAACTCGAAACATGTGAAATCTTGGATCCAAGTTCAATCAATAAGTTTATTTCTCAATCAATTTAATTTTGAAGGATGAAATCAAGAAAAAAATATAAATAAAAAAATTGCTATTTATTTTGTTTGAAATTATTTTTTAAATCATTTTTTTTCAAATTTCATTATCCTTGAGTTTTTTCCTATCAATAAAAAAACTTGCAAAAGCAGAAAAATAACAACAAAAAAAACAAGGATAAAAATTGATAGGAAAAAACTCAAGGATAATGAAATTTGAAAAAAAATGATTTAAAAAATAATTTCAAACAAAATAAATAGCAATAAAAAAAATGAAAGCCAAATTTGAAAGATTAAAACATCATAATGTGGTAAAATTGAAAAATATTTGTAATTTTATAGTTTATTCAAAAATAAAAAATAGTAATTAAAAGACAAAGACCAAATATGAAGTAAAAAGAAATTGAAGGGGCTAGTATGAAATTTTAAAGAGGCTAACACTAAATTTGAGAAAGAAAAATAGAAGAAGAAGAAGAAATGTATTTGACCCCAAACTACAGGCGCTTGCAGTTCGGGTGTCGACTCATAGCGTAGAAAACACTGAGAACTTCTAAATGTTACCCTAGAAGGTGGATTTAGTGGTCTAACAGTTCTACACGTGCCGCCTAAATAGTGCGAGAGTTATCCACATGCTGGCATGTATAATGCTTTTTTAGTGATATTTAATACATTACAATTATAATAATGCTCCTAGTACTAAAAAGTCTCGTAAAAGAGTTATGTTGAATTCTTTTTTTGAAGTATCAAAGTAATGATATTATTTTAAAGAAATAAAAAAATAACAGGATCGAAACCCTCTTTAGTGAAAGTCATTATATTTTATGAACAAAATTGAAAAACATATTAGCAAGCAGGACCAAAAGCAGTGTCCTAGACGAGAAGACGCTCAGTTATCAGGACAAACAACCTATATTTTTTGTGCGTCTAGAATTGTGGTAATGATAATAATTTAAAATATTTTATGTTTAAAAATATATTAAAATAATTTTTTTTATAAATTTTTTTTTACAACACCAAATCAAATTAAAATTAAATTAAAACAATTTAAAAATATATATAAAAAATTCATTTTAAACAAAATTTTTTTTCAATATTTAAAGAAACGCCCTCATGACATGTGTTTCAACTGGAGTGATTGTCTCTCTTTTTAATACACCGTGGAAGCAATTTTTACGCATTCATGCTTTCCAAAACTTCATTATCTCACTTCAATGAATCTTCAATGGAAGGTAATAAAAAGGTTTCAAATTTTAATTTATGAATATCAGACACAACCTCTTATACCACTCGTGAATGAGGAATCTTACATGTACGAAAGGTTAACAATTGACATTTCAATTAGGGTTAGAAGGGTCGCAAACCTCTGTTTCTCATCGATTTCCTCTTTCAGCTGAAACAATCCTTCCCCTCTCTGAGTGCGCCTCCAGCCATCTCTTTCTTTCTCGATGTCTTCCTCACATCATATCTGCGATCAAAAAGTAGGAAAAATGATCAATAAAACACAATGGAACTGGAGAAATAAAATGGAAAGAGAGGAGAGAAAGGGGGGAAGGAAAAGAAAGAAAATGGTCACTGGTGGATC
>Ga0307508_10005995_pt1 | contig 11466 bp, 9 predicted proteins | sample 9_EM_MG_FD_203089 | JGI IMG/M metagenome (GOLD analysis project Ga0307508, IMG submission 203089) | Populus trichocarpa ectomycorrhiza microbial communities from riparian zone in the Pacific Northwest, United States - 9_EM | ecosystem: Host-associated > Plants > Roots > Unclassified | place...
TCTTGTTCAGCAGCTCGGAGGCGTGCGCCATGCGGTCCTGCACGAGGTACAGCGCGGGTGCGGCCGATGCGCGAAATGCACGCAGACCGCAATGCGCGTCGGTCAGCTTCATGCCGGTCATCCGGTTCGACATCATCGTGGCGCCGCGCAGCAACATCTTGCGGCGTCGGCTGGCACCGACGACCGCTTTGCCGAGGAAGCGCGAGCCGAGCACGACGTCGTGGGTCGCGAGCGCGGCGACCAGCGCGGCGAGGTCCTCGACCGAGTGCTGGCCGTCGGCGTCGAACGTCACGATGTAGCGCGCCGTGCGGCGGAGCGCGTAGTCGATCCCGGTCTGCAGCGCCGCACCCTGGCCGAGGTTGACCACATGGCGGAGCACCGTGGCGCCCGGCATGGTCGCCGCCGCCGCCGTGTCGTCGTGCGACCCGTCGTCGACCACCACCACCGGGTAGCCCTGCGCGACGACCTCGCGGACGACGCTGCGGATCACCGCCGCCTCGTTGAAGGCGGCGATCACGACGTACGTGTCACGGGTTTCCACCACGCCGAGTTATAGCCGCGCAGCACGCGGTCGGGCAAGCATCGTCACCGGCCCGGCTCCGCGCGACGCGGCGCCGCGCTGGATCGCGCGACGCGATCGAGCCGCTCCTGCAGCATCGCGAGCTCCTGGGTCAGCGCGATCGAACGCAGGTGGACGCGCGACAGCGTGACCAGCGCGCGGAGGTGCAGGATCGACAGCCCCGCGATCGCCGTGCAGAAGAAGAAGTTCGCGAGGGTCGAGAACCCGAGGGCGTGGGCGACCCAGCCGGTCGCGTCGGGAAACACCGCCATGCCGCCCAGCACCACGAGGAACACCAGGTACGACATGCTGCCCTGCAGCGTGATCCGCTCGCGCAGGATCAGGCGCATCAGCACCACCGCGATGACCAGGCAGACCGCCGCAAACACCCAGTTGCCGACGCCGTCGCTGAGCCGCCAGTACGCTTCAGATGACTGCATCGTGGTCCTCGGCGGCCGACGGCCGGCGCCGGGTCCGCAGGTACGCGAGCACGACGGCCACGGTCACCTTCACCATGTAGTACATCGACGTGTACCCCGAGATGCTCGACCGGCCGCCCTGGCGCTCGCGCATGGTCACCTGGACCTCGGTCACGACCAGACCGGCCGCGCAGGCCATCGCGAGCGACTCGGGCTCCGGGAAATCGTAGGGGTAGGTGTCGGCGAACAGCCGCAGCGCGCGGGCCCCGTAGAGCCGAAACCCCGACGTCGGATCGGTGAGCCGGAGCCGGGTCACCACGCGCAGCACGCAGCGCAGCCACCAGCTGCCGAGCCGGCGCAGCGCGGTCGAACGAAACCCGCTGGGCTCGTCGCGGTAGCGCGTTCCGATCACGAGATCGGGTGCGCCGTCCCCGCCCGCCGCGCCGAGCAGCCGGTGAAGCTCGCTCGGCGGGTGCTGGCCGTCGCCGTCGATTTGTACCGCAAAATCGAAACCTTCCCGGTGTGCGAGCTGCAAGCCCGCCTGCACGGCACCGCCGATGCCGAGGTTGCGGCACAGCCGCAGGATCCGGGCGCCGCTGGTGCGCGCGACGGCGGCGGTGCGGTCCGCCGATCCATCGTCGACGACCACGGTCTCGAGCTCGACGTCGCCGCGCCCGGGCAGCGCCTTGAGCTCGCCGAGCAGACCGCCGAGCGCGTCCTGCTCGTTGAACGCCGGGATGATCACGAGGAGTCGCACGACGGCCGCTTGCGACGCTCTATACCACCATGGCGGGACGCCGTGTATGGTGGCCAGCGCCATGTGCGGCATCTTCGGTGTCATCTGTTCCAGCGACCTCGCCGCGGATCGCCAGCTCGTGCGCGAGCTCGCGATCTCGCTGCTCCATCACTCCGAGACCCGCGGCCGCGAGGCGGTCGGCGTCGCGATCCACGACGGCGAGCAGATCCACGTCCTCAAGCAGGCCGGCTCGGTCAGCGACTTCCTCGCCAGCGGCAAGCTCCACGCCCTGCTCGATCGCGTGCTCGCGGCCGGCAAGCCCGGCCGGCCGATCGCGATCACCGGCCACTCGCGGCTCGCGACCAACGGCGCGCAATCCGACGGCAACAACAACCAGCCGGTCATCACCCACGGCACGGTCGCGCTGCACAACGGGATCATCGTCAACGATCGCCAGCTCACCGCGCGCTACCCCGGGATCGAGCCGCAGGGCGAGCTCGACAGCGAGGTGCTCGCGGCGCTGCTCAGGACCAAGCTCGACGCGTCGAACAACCTGATCGCCGCGACCCGCGCGACGTTCGCCGAGATCGAAGGATCGGCGTCGCTGGCGATGCTGTTCGACGACCTCGACACCATGCTGCTGGCGACCAACACGGGCTCGCTGTTTCAGGTGACCGCCGCCCTCGAACCCGGCGCGGCCGCCGGGGCCGCGCCCCGGACCCTGCTGATGTTCGCCTCCGAGCGCTACATCGTCCAGCACGTGATCGACGACAAGGCGGTCAGCGCGCGGCTCGGCGACGTCCGGATCGAGCAGATCCGCGCCGGGTTCGGGCTGGCCGTCACGCTCGACGGCCAGCGCCGCGATGCGTTCCCCCTGACCGCCGGCCCGGGCGAGTCCGAGCCCGCGGCGATCGCGCCCAACGGCCACACGGTCGAGATCGTCGATCACAGCTCGCGCGCCGACCGGCTGCGGCGGTGCACCAGGTGCATCCTGCCCGAGACCTATCCGTTCATCGGCTTCGACGAGCATGGCGTGTGCCGGTACTGCCGGACCTGGAAGACGATCCGCCCCAGGGGCGAGCAGGCGCTGCTCGACGCGGTCGAGCCCTACCGCAAGCACGACGGCAGCCCCGACGTGATCGTCGCGTTCTCGGGCGGGCGCGACTCGTCGTACGGCCTGCACTACGTCAAGAAGGTGCTCGGGATGAACCCGGTCGCGTTCACCTACGACTGGGGCATGGTCACCGACCTGGCGCGGCGCAACCAGGCGCGGCTGTGCGGCGCGCTCGGCGTCGAGCACATCATCCGGTCGGCGGACATCGTCGCCAAGCGGCGCTACGTGCGCAAGAACATCGCGGCCTGGCTCAAGAAGCCGGAGCTCGGGATGGTCACGCTGCTCATGGCCGGAGACAAGGAGTTCTACGCCCACGCGCGCCAGCTCCGCGAGGAGACCGGCATCAAGCTCGTGATCTTCTGCACCGGCAACCTGATCGAGGAGGCGCCGTACAAGACCGGGCTCATGGGGTTCGCGCAGGACGACGACAACATGGTCCTGACCAAGATGTCGCGGCGCAACAAGCTCGCGATGCTGTGGTACTTCGCGAAGAACTACCTGAAGAACCCGGCGTACTTCAACGAGTCCCTGCTCGACACCGCGAACGCGTTCTGGCAGACGTTCGTGGTCAAGGACGACTTCCTGTACCTCTACCATTACCTGCCGTGGAACGAGGACACCGTGGTCGGGACGATCCGCCGCGAGTACAACTGGGAGATCGCGACCGACACCCGGACCACCTGGCGGATCGGCGACGGCACCGCCGCGTTCTACAACTACATCTACGGCACGATCGCGGGGTTCACCGAGGACGACGCGATGCTGTCCAACATGGTGCGCGAGGGCTACATCGATCGCGACGAGGCGATGCGCCGCGGCCTCGAGTACGGCAAGCCGCGCTGGCCGTCGATCCGCGAGTACGCCCAGCTGGTCGGGTTCTCGGCGGAAGAGGCGCTGCAGATCATCAACGCCGCGCCGAAGCTGTATTAGTGGTCGCGGATCAAGGCCGCCGGTTCCGGCGCGATGTGGTCTGGAACCTCGTGCCGGTCGTGTTGCTCGGCGTGGTCGGGCTCGGGCTGTCGTTCGTCATCGCGGCGTGGTGGGGCGCCGCCGCGTTCGGCGTGTTCAACCTGGTCACGACCGCGTACTTCGCGCTGGCGGTGGTCGGCGCCTGCGGGCTGCCGTACTCGGTGCTGCGCGCGGTCGCCGAGCGGCCCGAGGATCGCGGCCGCGTCGCGACGATCGTGGTGGGCGCGCTCGTCCCCAACGTCGTGCTCGCGGCCGCCGCGACCGCGGTGTTCCTGGCGATCCGTCCGCTGATCGTGCGCTGGCTCGACAGCCCCGCGGTCGGCGAAGGCATGCTGTGGGCGGCGCCGGGGCTGTTCTGCTTCGCGGTCAACAAGCTGTTGTTCGGCGTGGTCAACGGCCTGCGCCGGATGCGCGCGTTCGCGATCTACACGTCGCTGCGCTACCTCCTGATCGCGCTCGGGATCGCGCTCGCCCGGCTCGAGCACCTCGCCGCCGACCACCTCGCCGGGATCTGGACGTTCACCGAGGCCACGCTCCTGATCGTGCTGATCGGCGAGCTGGTCGCGACCGTGCGGCTGTCGCGCGCGGCCGGCTGGACCGCGTGGATCCGGCAGCACCTCGACTACGGCGTGCGCGGCGTCGTCGCCACGCTGGCCTACGAGATCAACAGCAAGCTCGACGTGTGGATGCTCGGCGTCCTGGTCGCCGACAAGGCGGCGGTCGGGGTCTATGCGCTGGCCGCGGCGCTCAACGAGGGCGTGATGCAGCTCGCCGTCGTGCTCCAGAACAACGTCGATCCGGTGGTCGCGCGGCTGATCGCCGACGGCGACCTGACCGAGCTCCAGGCCACGACGCGGCGGCTGCGGCGCTGGTTCGTGCCCGGCCTGGTCGCGGTGTGCGCCACGGCGGCGGCCGGGTTCCCGGCGGTGATTCCGTGGCTGATCGGCGATGCCACGTTCGCCGCGGGGGCCGTCCCGTTCGCGATCCTGATGGCCGGGCTGGCGCTGGCCTCGCCCTACCTGCCGTTCGCCCACGTCCTCTTGATGGCGAAGCGGCCGGGCTGGCACACCGTGCTGCTCGTGATCACGATCACCGTGAACGTCGTGGGCAACGCGGTGCTGATCCCCCGAGCGGGGCTCGGCGGCGCGGCGATCTCGACCGCCGCGACGGTCGTCCTCTCGGCGCTGGTGCTGCGCACGCTCGCGCGGTGGCGCGCCGGGATCCGCCTGTAGGCGCGGCGTCACCCGGCCCGCCGCGCCGGTCACGTCCAGTCGGTCAGACCCTCGCGGGCGTAGACCTCCTTGAATGCCGGCCGCGCCTTCATCGCCGCGGCGTGGCGCGCGAGCGCCGGCCACGCGGTCGCGGTCCTCGGCATGTTGCGCGACCACCGCATCAGCATGGTCAGCATGAAGTCGGGCGTGGCGACCCGGTCGCCCAGGAGGTAGGGCCCGTGCGCCGCGAGGTGATCATCGAGCCGCGCCCACGCCGCCTCGATGCGAGCCCTGGCATGCAGCTTCGCGGCCTCCGCGCTGGCCTCGCCGGCCGGCTCGTCCGCATAGAACCAGGCGCGAAACGCCGGCTGCAACGTGTTGGCACAGTAGAACATCCACTGGTAGTAGGCCGCGCGCGCGAGCGTGCCCGGGGCGGGTGCGAAGTCGCGCCCGGGATATGCGTCGACGAGGTACAGCGCGATCGCGGCGGCCTCGGTGACCGGCTGGCCATCGATCACGAGCGTGGGCACCACGCCGGCGGGGTTGAGGGCGAGATACGCGGGTTGCTTGTGGTCCTTCGCCTGCAAGTCGAGCTTGTGCAGGATGTGCGGGATCTCGAGCTCGATGAGCAGCCAGTGGACCACGAGGCCCGCGGTGCTCGGTGAGTAGTACAGCGTGATCATGTGACCTCCACGCCGCAGCCTAGAACACCGCGCCGCAGCCGGAAAGCCGGCCCGCGCGTCATCACGCCTTCGCTTGACATCCACGATATATCATGATATCTGCATGTCGTGATTCCGGCTGCCACCGAGCTCGAGGTTCGTCCGCTGACCAAGCTGTTCCGGGCACTCGGCGATGACACCCGCCTGCGCATCGTCGCGCTGCTGTCGCACGGCGAGCTGTGCGTCTGCCATCTCGAGAACGCGCTCGATCTGACGCAGCCCAACGCGTCGCGCCAGCTCGGCATCCTCAAGTCGTCCGGCGTCGTGGACAGCCGCCGTGATGGCACGTGGGTCTACTACTCGATCGTCGAGCAACAGCACGAGGCGGTCGAGCACATGCTCGTCGCGCTGACCAGGATGTTCGGCGCAACGCGCACGCTGCGCAATGATCACGCGAAGCTGCGCAGATCGTGCGGCCCCGACGCGTGTAAATGACAGCGCCCGCGCGGTGCCGTCGAAGAACGGATCGTCATGCACAGGCAGACCACCAGGCCCGGCGTCGCGGGCAAGCTCGCGTTCCTCGATCGCTACCTGACGCTGTGGATCTTCGCCGCGATGGCCGCGGGCATCGGGCTCGGGTTCCTGAGCCCGGGCTTCACCACGGCCCTGGATCGCCTGAGCGTGGGTACCACGTCGATCCCGATCGCGGCGGGGCTGATCCTCATGATGTACCCGCCGCTCGCGAAGGTGCGCTACGAGGAGCTGGGCAAGGTGTTCCGCAACAAGCGGGTGCTGATCCTGTCGCTCGTGCAGAACTGGCTGATCGGTCCGCTCCTGATGTTCGCGCTCGCGGTGATCTTCCTGCGTGACCGACCGGAGTACATGCTCGGCCTGATCTTGATCGGGCTGGCACGCTGCATCGCGATGGTGATCGTGTGGAACGACCTCGCCCAGGGCGACACCGAGTACTGCGCGGGCCTCGTCGCGCTCAACTCGATCTTCCAGGTCCTGTTGTTCTCGATCTACGCGTACGTCTTCGCGACGCTGCTGCCGACCTGGCTCGGGCTCGAGGGCACGATCGTGAACATCGCGATCGGCGAGATCGCCAGGACCGTCGCGATCTACCTCGGCATCCCGTTCGCCGCCGGGTTCGTCACGCGTCGCTGGCTCGTGGCCGCCAGGGGGCGCGACTGGTACGAGCAGCGCTTCCTGCCGCGCATCGGGCCGGTCACGCTGATCTCGCTGCTGTTCACGATCGTCGTCATGTTCTCGCTCAAGGGCGAGGCGATCGTGCAGCTGCCACTCGATGCCCTCCGGATCGCGGTCCCGCTGCTGATCTACTTCGTGGTGATGTTCGCGGTCTCGTTCGTCATGAGCAAGCGGGTCGGCGCCAGCTACGAGCAAGCTGCGACCCTGTCGTTCACCGCCGCGTCCAACAACTTCGAGCTCGCGATCGCCGTGGCCATCGCGAGCTTTGGCATCCACAGCGGCGCCGCGTTCGCGGCGGTCATCGGTCCGCTGGTCGAGGTCCCGGCGCTGATCGGTCTGGTGAACGTCGCGCTGTGGGCGCGGCGCCGGTGGTTTCCGAGCGCGCCGGTCGCGGCGTAGCGGCATATCGCGGCTCGGTTCGCGGCGGGCGTCGCGCGCGTGGCGGCTGCATCTCGGGCTCGTGACCGCACGCTGAAAAATGCCACCGTCGGCGCACATGAGCTCCGGAGCGCTGGTGAACGCAGTTCTGCTGCGTGTCGCGTTTTTCTGCACCGCCCGATTGCGATGGTCGGGGTGGTGCACTGGCCACTTGCCACCACTAAGGTGTAACCGCGGTTCGACGCGCATCGTAGACCGGATCGCCGGAGGTGAACATGTCGGAGCATGCGGGCAAGCAGTCCAGGACAGCGAGCGGGAGCGAGCTCAGGGCTACCGCCGGCGTGGTGCCGGGCAAGCACACCCAGGTGGAGCTCCTGTCCGGGGGCCAGGTGAGCGCGGCGGTGCAGCGGTCGGCATCGACCAGCACCGGCCCGGCCGCGAGCCAGGCGATCCCCGAGGGCGTGCGCCCGACGGTCCAAGATCTGTTCGGTGGCCACCTCCAGCTGCGCACCACAGGCGACGCTGCGGGTGCACCGGACGCGACCGCGATCCACGCGACTGCCCAGCGCGGGATCGCGACGTCGCCATCGCCGTTGCCGCACGGTGAGACCCTCCAGCGCCTGTTCGGCCACCATGACGTGTCGGCGGTCCAGGCTCACACGGGAGCAGACGCCGCGGCGAGCGCGCAAGCCATGGGCGCGCAGGCCTATGCGACGGGCAACCACGTGGTGCTCGGCAGCGGCGCGGACCTGCACACCGTCGCGCACGAGGCCGCGCACGTCGTCCAGCAGCGCGGCGGGGTCCAGCTCAAGGGCGGCGTCGGCGAGGCCGGCGATGTGTACGAACGCCACGCCGACGCGGTGGCGGACGCGGTGGTGCAGGGCAAGTCCGCCCAGGGGTTGCTCGACCAGACGGCGTCGCCCGGCGGGCACGCCGCCCCTGCCGGCGCTGCCGTTCAGCACGTGCTGCGGGTCGGCAACGAGACCAAGAAGGCCGGGCTCACGACCACGACCAAGCGGACGCTGTTGCGAATCCCCGGTACCTCGCCGGCCGTGGTCGATCTGCTCGACGCCTGGGCGCGCGACGCGGTCGATACGCGTGGTCGCAGGTTCAACGACTGGCCTGCGGCGATCGCCGCCGCGACGAGCAGGCTGGCCGCCGCGCCGCAATCGACCGCGAGCACCGGCGCCAGCGCCACGGCGGTCGGTGCTCCGGCCCCGGCCACGGCCACGCCTGCCCACGATGCGACCCCGGCGCCGCACGACGCGACCCCGGCGCCGCACGACGCGACCCCGGCGCCGCACGACGACGCCGGCCCCGGCGCCGAGCACGGCGAGTCGACCGCGAACCCGAGCGTGCACGCCGAGCCGACGACCAGCGGCCCTCAGGAGGGGGACGACGGGGCCGCGCGCGACGCGCTCACCGCGCTCCACCATCCACAGCTGCCGTTCCCGGGGCTGCTATTCTTCACCCACGAGACCACGCCGGACAAGGTGCTCGCGCAGCTGCGGGGCGGAGGCATGAAGAGCCGCGCCACGCTGGTCGCAGACGGCACGCTGCCCCCCAACCAGGACACCCGCAAGGGCGGTGGCTATTACGTCTACACGCGCATGGTCGGCAATAACTCGGAGCTCAAGCTCGGCCAGGGCTCCAAGGGATCGGCTGGGCGGATCATGGTCATCCTCAGCCCCGAGCTGGCGACGCGCAACGACTGGTTCACCGCGGGGCTCGATCTGATGGGGCGGGTGCCACCGTCGATCATGCCGACGACCAGGAGCGGATTTCCGCCCTCGTGGACGCTGATCAACCGCGGAGAAGCGTTCCAGCCCAACGGCAAGGGCCAGATGACCTCGACGTTTGGCATGCCTCCGGATACGCTGCACCGAGCGGTCACCGATCAGCTCAGGAATCCAAGCGGGACCAACGAACAAGGTTTCTTCGGCAGCATCCCGCTCAGCAACTACGAGCAGATCATCGTCAAGCGAGACCGCGCCCCCACGACCGCGGCGGGCACGGGGCCGTCCGACAGCTCCGGAGGGAGCGGGATCACCAGCGCCGCCATGCTGATCGCGAAGATCCGCGAGGACCCCGCGCAGGAAGCCGAGATCCTGAGGGCGACCCGCAAGGCCAGGCTGGAAGACCTGATCGTCGACAAGACCAAGGGCCAGCTGGTGACGGGGGTGTGGACCCGTGGGCGGTTGGTCCCCGCTCCATCGCCCCAGGTGGGCGCGTCCTCGTCGAGCCTGGCCGACGCACCGGCGGCGCCACACGGCGATCCGTCGCCCCCGCCGGAGGACTCCGACGCGACCTGATCGCGCCGGCGCAGCGCCGCGCCGACCGAGATCGCGCGGCACGCGCGCTACGCCTGCAGTGAAAACTTCCCCGGCGGACAATTCCGGGCATCGCAGGCTCGCCAGAGTACGAACTCTGTTGCCAGCGAGCCCCCGATAGTTTCGGACCAACCGCCTGCGGCTCCGGTTCACGAGCTCGCAGGTCGAGGCTCGCTACCTGCGCTGGCACGCCGAACGCTCCGTTCCGCTCGTGCGCACCGGCATCGTGGTCACGATCCTCGCGTGGATGGCGGTGCTGTGCTGGTGTGGGTTCTCGACACCATCGCTCACTGCGGATCGCCGCATTGATTACCTTCGGTACGGCGGTGTTCGCCATCATCATCGGGTTCCGGGTCATGCCGGATCCGGAGGACGAGGCGAGCTATCGCCGGTGGCGGATCGCAACGTGGTCACCCACGCCGGCCTCGGGATGATGATGTTCTTCTCGGTCTGGGTCGTGGCGCTGCCATGGCTGACGATGAACGCGCGCAACCAGCTGCCCGCGCTGCTCGGCTGGTCGATACCGGGGCCCGCGCCCGACCGCCTACGACGACAGCTCGAATACTGGCGTTCTTGCAACAGTACGATCAACGTCGGCTCGATATCGATCTCCATCCTTCACCTTCTTGAGCATTTGTGGCGGACTTGGTGACTGTGCAGCTTCGTTATCGGCAGATCGCGCAGGAACCGCGCGGACTCGATGTTGCACCCCCGGTGGACACGGCGGTCTCGCCAGACCGCCGGGAGTCTCGCGACGATGACATGTAGGGCCAGCGACCACGGCGGTCTGGCCAACCAACGCGCGGACCACGGGTCACAAATCGCCGGAGGCGTCTCTCAGGCTCCGATGAACCGTTCGCCGCGGCAGCGCGAGAACGCTGCCCTCCCCCGCTCGCGACCATCGCACGGGCCAGGCGAGCTCGGCGCGTCGGCCAGCGGTTCCCGAACGGCGCAAGCGGTGCAGCGGGCGCAGATGGCGTCGAAGCCACACGTCCGGTCTCGAGAATTCTGCTCCAGGTGAAACGACAGCTTTGGTCGTGGCGGGCGGGCGAACGACGAAGGAGATTGCCGATGTCGCGTCGAATGACCGCAGTATTGAATCATGGCTCCGCCTGGTGCCGCCTGGCCGGCGAACGACGCGGCCTCAGATACTGCAACCAAGCCGCTCACGGCCCCGCGCGCGAGACCCGACACGACCGCGGGTGGTCCTGGATCACGAGCAACACTCCGTCGGCCGGCGGCCGGGACAGCTCGTGTCTGTGAGCAGGTGTGCTCCGCGGTCGTGATTGACCGGGGGCTTGTCGGGGCGGGAGCGGGAAGGTTCGCGCCGGGCCTGAATCGGCGCTCGCTTCGCGGTGAAGATTCTTTTCCCGATTCAGAGTCGGCTCGACCAAACCTCGGAAACAATCGTTTTATGGAGGGCAGCCCGGCAGTGCAGTTCTGGTGAATATCGAGCCGCGTGGAAGTTACCTGGTCGTCCGTGCAGCCTGATACCTGCAGCAGTACGCATCATTGACTTGTCTGCCCGGCGCTGAGTTACTCGACGCGCTATTCGCTGTAACACAATAACGTGGTGAGGCAGGCAGTTCGCAGTGCCGCCCAGGAGGATAGTCATGGATTCGATTGTGGTTCGCTGGCGAGCGTCGAGCGCCGTCTGGTCCCCTCTAACCTCGTCTCGCATATGAGCGGCGGCCCAGCGAAGCCGCCCGACGGCGGCACCCTCCGGGAGCCGCAGGAGCCCACGGTCGTGAACGCCGCGGGGCGCGGCGTGATCGCGCCGCCGCCAGCGTCGTCGCGCACGCTGGTCGGCGTGGCTTCGAGCCGGGGCTTCGACGCCTCCGCCCTGCTCGGCACCACCAGCGGCCGGCCCCACCACCCC
>Ga0307508_10005996_pt1 | contig 11465 bp, 9 predicted proteins | sample 9_EM_MG_FD_203089 | JGI IMG/M metagenome (GOLD analysis project Ga0307508, IMG submission 203089) | Populus trichocarpa ectomycorrhiza microbial communities from riparian zone in the Pacific Northwest, United States - 9_EM | ecosystem: Host-associated > Plants > Roots > Unclassified | place...
ATGGCCGGGCGGGGGTACGAGTACGGGCCGGCGTTCCAGGGTCTGCGGGCCGTCTGGCGGCTCGGCGACGATCTGTATGCCGAGGTGGAGCTGCCCGCGGCGGCGGGTGAGAGCCAGGACGGCTTCGGTATCCACCCGGCGCTGCTCGACGCGGCGCTGCACATCCTGATCACCGCCGCCTACAACGGGGACGAAACGGCCAGACTGCCGTTCTCCTGGCGGAACCTGCGGCTGCACGCGACGGGTGCGTCCGCGCTGCGGGTGCGGCTGAGCCCGGCAGGAACGGATGCGTTCTCGCTGCTCGCCGCCGACGGCGAAGGCCAGCCGGTCGTCTCGGCCGGCGCGATGATCTTCCGCCCCGCCGAAACCGGCCTGCTTGCCGCCGCACCGGGCCACGGCGCGGGCACCTGGTTCGAGACTCCCGGGTGAATGGCCGCATTGGTGGACGCGTGCCCTTGTCCAGGCAGACGGCGAAAGGTCGATCGGGCGTATGATGGCAACTCAGTGCAGGGTGCAGACGGAGCTTCTCGGCAGTCCCTCCGACGAATTCACGCAATTGATCGTGGCCGGCGGCATTCGCGATTGCCGGCTCGCGCTCTCGGTGTCCGCCTGGCTCGCCGGCGAGGTGCGGCAGGGGATCGACCTGGCCGCGGATGCGGCGCAGGACGTGTGCCACGGGCACTGCTCGCCGCTCGCCGCTTTATGGCACGCGCTGCTGCTCGTCCGGGTACGTGATCTGCGCGGGGGAGCCCGCGTCCTGGCCGGCGCCCAGGGGCACCCGGGTGCCGACGACGAGCTGACCGCCGCCCGCTTGGTCTGCCGGGCCGAGTTCGCGCTCGGGTCGGGCGACACCGGGGAGGCGGTCGCCCAGGCGACCGCCGGCGTCCGGCTGGCCGAGCGCGCCGGCGTCCATGCGTTCTTGCCCAATCTGCACGCTGTGCTGGCCCTCAGCGCCGTCCGGCAGTCCGACCTGGGTACGGCGCTGGGATATGCGCGCCTGCTGGGTGACGACGCCCTGACCAGGCGCACGGCCTACGCTCCCGGGCAGAGCGCCTGGGCCGCCGCTCAGGTCTTCGAGGCGGCCACCGGCCCGGCGAGCGTCGCCCATCTCGTCGAGCGCCTGATCGTCGACGATCGGCTCAACCGGGAGCTGCTGGTCGCCCAGCCCGCGGCGGCGGCCTGGCTCGTCCGGGTCGCCCGCGCCCTCGGGGAGGAGAAGCTGGCGCTGCGCTGCTCGGAACGGGCGGACCTGATCGCGCGGTCGTCCTGGGGATTCCGCGCCGTGCACGCGGCCGCCCTGCACGCCGGAGGACTGCTCGAGAGGAATCCCGACAAGCTGCGCGCCGCCGCCGCCCTGCACCTCGACCGCTGGGCGTCCGCGTCGGCCAGTGAGGATCAGGCGGAGGCGTTGTCCGGGCAGCGCGCGGGGCGCGACACGGCGGTCGCGCAGCTGCGGCAGGCGGCCGCTTTCTACGGTGAGACCGGCGCGGTGCGCGACCTCGCGCGGGTCACCAGCAGGCTGAGGGATCTCGGGGTGCGCTCCGGACGCGCGATGCGGCCGATGCGGCGCAACGGCCACCGGGTCGGTTTCCTGACGGACACCGAGTTCTCCGTCGCCAACCTGGTCAGCCAGGGACTGACGAACGACCAGGTGGGCCGGAGGCTCTATATCTCCGGGCACACCGTGGCGTTCCACCTCAAGAAGATCTTCCGCAAGCTGGAGGTGTCGTCCCGCGTGGAGCTGGCCGGCGCGTGGAGCGACCTGACGGTGGATCAGCAGGGCTTCGGCTGAGCGGTGGCGCGCAGACGGCCCGTCTCCGCCCGGCGACTGCGCGACGACCAGCCCACCGAACACATCCGCCGCATCCATACTGTTTCCGGCGAGACCTACGGAGCCCGGCGGATCCACCGCCGGCTGCGGCGCGAGGGCGTCACCGCGGCTCGCCGCACCATCGAGCGGCTGATGCGCGAGGACGGCCTGGAAGGTGTGATCCGCGGGCGGCGGCGCCGCACCACCGTCACCGAGCCGTCCGCCCCCAGACCACCGGACCTTGTCAACCGGCGCTTCACCGCCCATCGCCCGGATCAGCTGTGGGTCGCCGGCCTCACCTGTATCCGCACCTGGCCGGGCTGGGTCTACGTCGCCTCCGTCCTGGGCGTGGACTCACGGATGACCGTCGGATGGCGGCTCGCCACCCGCATGCGCACCGGTCTCCCACCGGACACGCCGGAGATGGCGCTCTGGACCGAGCGCCTGCACTCCGCCCTCGACTACCTCCCACCCGAGGAATTCGAGGCCCAGCACTACCGATCCCAGGCGACAACGAACGCCGCCTGAAACCACACAGCCGGCCGCTACGAAACCCAGGGCAGCTCAGACACACCGCGTCCTCCACGCGGCATGAGCCCGGTCGTGGCGGCGTGGACGGGGCCGGCCGGTAAGCCGTGGCGGCGGTGTCGACGGGTTCCGGCCAGCCGGTGCTGCCCGGGGTCAGGATGTTGACCTGCGCCCCGGCCGGCACCGGGAGCACCGGCAGCGGCAGCGGCACGGCGACGAGCGCCGCCAGGATCAGCCCCGGGGGCGCCGGCGACCACCCGCCACACGCACCCGCGCAGACCGATCGGACCCGCGGCGAAGAGCAGGGGCGACAGCCCGCCGGTGTAGGTGTGCCGGCCGTCCGCGATCAGGAAGGCCAGGATGACGCCGCCGACGGTGATGCCGAGGAAGCGGTGGGCCGGGATGCGCCGCAGCCGCACGACGCCGCGGACCGCCAGGGCCACACCGACCGGGATCGCGGCGTAGAAGAGCACGAGCGGCAGGAAGCCGGGCCGCCCACCGGCGTCCTGCCGCGCCTCGGCCGCGATGACGCTCGTCATCTCGATCTGCGGCCGGTCGTGGCTCGCCTGCCAGAGCGGACCCGGCACGGCGCTGAGGATCGCAACGGCGCCACCGACCCTCAGCAGCGGGCGCCGCAAGGAGCTCCCGCGGGCCGGCGACGAGCACGGCGACGATCATGACGGCCCGCAGCGAGACGATCAGGTAGCACCGGCCGCCAGGCGGCCGGCGGCGTGGCGTCGGTGCCGATGACCAGCGGGGCCTCGTTGCGCGGCGCGGCGGCACTGACCCGTTCGGTCATCGCGGGGGCTCCTTCTCGCCACGCGGGCCGTTGACGGCGGCTGATCGTGCATGATGGACGGTCGCCGTCCGGGCACGACCGGTCGCAGGCCGGACCGCGGAGGGTCGCCCCTGGCATCCCGGGACCGGGCAGTCCTGATCTTGATTGATCAGGGGTTCTCGTAGAAACCGTCGATGCGGCCCCGGGCGAGCACACTGCCGGCCGCCGCGAGCACGGCCGCGGGCCTGGCGGTCTCCACGTCCGTGGCGACCGGCTCGCCGAGGGCGAAGAGCTGGAAGGCGTACCGGTGCGGGCCGTGGCTCTTGATCGGGGCCGGACCCAGGTAACCGACGCCCTTGCCGGACTGCAGCGGCCGTACGCCGGTCGCCGGGCTGGTGCCGTTGAGCGCGCCCCGCGCGAGGCTCGTCACCGACGGTTCGATGAGGAAGACGCCGTGGTTGAACGGCTTGGGGGTGGGCGCATCAGGGTCCTCGACGACCAGCAGCAGTTGTGCCGTGCCCTCGGGCGCCGCCGTCCAGGCGAGCGCGGGCGAGGCGTTCTCCCCGCCCAGCTTGCGGCCGGCGTGCACCATCGGGAGCGTCACCTCGTGGCCGAAGTCGGGGCTGGTCACGGCCAGGGTCTCGGCCCCTGCCAGGTGCGGCGCGTGCCAGGCGAGGCCCGCGTCACCCGCGCGCCGGTTCTTCAGTAACCTGCCGAGCAGTGCCATGACTTCTCCCTGCTGGATATGTGACAGAAGGGCGGCAATACTATCCAGCTGGTGGCAATGCCGCCCAACCCACCACTGCGATCGTCCACCGCGGATGCCGGAGTCAGACCGGGATCGCCACGCCCAGTTCCCCGGCCTGCCGGCGCTGGAACTCGCCGAACTCGCCCTGCAGCTGCCAGCGCGTGCCGGCGCCGCGAAGGGTGCCGCCCTCGCGGGCGCCCCACGCCGCCTCGTACCCGGGCGGCAACGACCGGCTCGACGGCACGGAGAACCACATCCGCAGCAGGTGCCGTCCCGCCTCGGGCTCCTCGCTGGCGAAGGCCGTACGGCCGTGCAGCACCAGATGGTTGTTGATCACCTGCAGGTCGCCCGGCTCGAACTGCATGGGCGTGACCAGGCCGGGCCGGGCGGCGATCTCCTCGACCTTGTTGATGGCCTCGAGCTGCCGCTCGGTCAGCCGCGGTGCGTCAGGGTTGTCCTGGCTGCGCAGCACCCGGCGGATGTAGAACCGGGTCGTGGTGCGCCCTTCGTGCCGACCGAAGACCGGGCTCAGGAAGACGTCCGGATGCCCGTCGTTGGGGGAGGCGACGTCAGCGAAGGGCAGCGGCTCGTACAGCGCGCTCAGCAGCTCGGGGCACTCCCAGGACATCTCCCGGCGTACGGCCTCGGCGCTGACCACAAGGCTGGTGCCGCCCTGCGAGGCCGCCCGCCGGCACAGCAGGGTGACGACGTCGGTCGAGTCGATGTGGAAACCGATGTGCTGATTCGACGTGTGCACCCGCAGCTTGCCCGCCCGGCGCTCGTCGCGGATGTCGACCATGCTGGAGTCGTTGTTGTTCTGGATCATGGGCACGCCGATGTACATGCCGAGTCCCCAGTAGAGCCGGCGGACCTCGTCCTCGCTCTTGTCGCCGACCGGAACTCCCCGGACCAGGGCGAAACCCGGCTCGTTCTCGATGGAGTCGACGATGCCGCGCAGCCTCGGCCCCAGCGCGGGCAGCGGGAAGTCGGAGGGGCTCGCGGCGAAGTTCGGCCTGCCGCTCTTGATCAGCACGCCCAGCGCGTCGTCGATCTCGGCCGCCTCGGCGGGGCCGAGGCGGTGCAGCCACGGTTGGTCAGACATCACACTTTCCTCCTCCTGGGAATGACGGGACGCGTCGGCGCATCAGTAGATGCCCTCGATCACCCGCTCACCACCGAACGTCTCGACCGGCCGGGGGTCGGCCACCGAGTCCCCGAACTGCCCCTCGGTGCCCGGCACGCGTACGGCGGAGTCCCGCTCAAGGTTGTTGGGCGCGAAGAAGCCCTTGCTCACGTGGTTCATCACGACCTGCCCGCGCCGGCCGTAGTCCACCGTCTCCCGCGTCTCCGGGTCGATCACCCGGAAGGTCACCACCGGGGTGTACGGGTCGTAGATCACGTGATCGCCGGTGCCGGTCCCGGCGCGCTCGGCGGCCCCCTCGAGGATCATCGCGCTGTTGTAGCGGCTCACCATGCGTACGCCGGGGAAGTGCACGTTCTGCAGCTCGTAGCGCTCGTCGGCCGTCATGTGGGCGCCGCCCCAGAACACCACGCTCACCTTGGTGTTGATGAGCTCGACGAGCAGCGGACGTGCGGAGCACGCGCGCAGCAGCGGCGGCGTGATCACCAGCAGCCCGACGTCCTGAGTCGTCAGGACATGCTCGATCTGGTCCAGTACGTGTTCCACGTACGCCTTGACCTGGTCGTTCTCGCCCCGGGCGATGAGCTTCTTGACCCAGCGCGGGTCGACGTCGATGGTGAACTTGATCGTGTTCTGCCGACGCACCACGTCGTCGTACTGGCCGCCGATCTTGTGCGGGCCGGTCGGCGTCGCGATCAGGATGTTGCCCGGCTCCCGCCCGGCGAACACCGGCCCGGCGAGCATCCGGTCGATGGAGCTCTCGAACCAGTCCGGCATGAGGATCACCCGCTTGGGCGCGCCGGTGGTGCCGCCGGTCTCGAAGACCTTCGGCGCCGGGGGCCGGGGGCCGTACCCCCGCGGGATAAGGTCCTCCACCGGAATGTCGCGCAGCTCGTCGACGACGTTGGGGAACAGCGTCAGATCGTCGTACGTACGCACGTCGGTCAGCGGGTCGAAGTCCAGCGACTTGGCCCGCCGCAGCCAGAAGGGCGACCCTGTGCCCTCGCCGAAATGCCACTGCAGCGCAGCCCTGAGATAGGCCTCGGGGTCGGCCGGGCGGATCGCCGGGTCCAGCACCGCCCACTGCTCGGTCATGAAGAACCTCCGTTGCTCCCGGTGTCGCGTAGCGATGGGGCGGTCCCGGTCCGGGCCTCCGCGATCAGATCGAGGGCGGTGGCCAGCTCCAGCACCTGGCGGGCGCGGGCCAAGGCGGGCGGGCCGACCATCCTGCCCCGCGCGGTGATGACGATCGACCGGTTCTCCGTGGCGGCCAGGCCCGCGGCCGCGAAGACCTCCAGCGCGTCGTCGATCTCGTGGGTCGTCGGGGTGTAGACGTTGTGGATGACCGGGATCTGCGCCGGGTGGATCGCCATCCGGCCGAGGAACCCGAGCCGGCGGCCGTGCCGGCTGGTGACCAGCAGCCCGCGCAGGTCCCGAGGCTCGGCGTAGACGCTCTGGATCGGGTTGGGCAGGCCGGCGGCGCGGGCGGCGACGATCACCCGGGCCCGGGCGCTGTCCATGGTCGGGCCCTCGTTGGTGGTGTTGAGGTCGGCACGGAGGTCGGACTCGCCCAGGCCCACCATCGTCACCCGCTCGGACGCGGTGGCCAGCTCGTACGCGTGCTCCAGCGCCTCCGCCGACTCGATGAGCACGTGGATCCGGCCGGGATGGCCGAGCTCGTCGAGCACACCGGCGACGAACCGCACCTCCTCGGGTGAGGAGACCTTCGCTACCCGCAGCCCCGCGAGCCCGGCGCCGGCCACGGCCCGGATGTCGTCCTCGCACAGACCCGAGGACACCGGGTTCACCCGGACATAGGTGGGCTTGGAGGCCGGGGCCGTGACGGCCCCGGCCACGATCTCGCGGGCCCGGGGCTTCTCCGGCGGGGGGACGGCGTCCTCGAGGTCGAGGATCACCGCGTCGGTCTCGGTGTCGTAGGCCCGGGCTATCCGGTCCGGATGATGGCCGGGCACGTAGAGGCAGCTGCGGAAGACCTGCCGCGGGGTCTCGTCGGTGCTCATGCCTCGGTCTCTCCTGTGAATTCCTCGGTGTGCTCGCCGACGCGCGGGCCGGCCCAGTCGATGCGGCCCGGGGTGGCCGACAGCCGGAACGGCAGGCCCGGCATGCGTACGGTGCCGAGCTCGGCGTCGGGCACCTCCACGGTCAGGCCGCGGGCGCGGAACTGCGGGTCGTTCAGAACGTCGTCGACCTCGTATACGGGGGCGACCGCCGCCTGCGCCTTCTCGAACGCGGTGATGACCTCGTCGCGCTTGCGGGCGGCGATCCACGACCGGACGGCGTCGTCGAGCACCTCGCGGTGCGCGGCCCGGCCGCTTCCGGTGGCGAACCACGGCTCCGCGACCAGCTCGGGGCGGCCGACCAGCCGGACGATGCGCTCGGCGATCGAGAGCGCCGACGCGGACACCGCCACCCAGCGGCCGTCCGCACACTGGTAGAGGTTGCGGGGCGCGCTGTTGTGGCTGCGGTTGCCGATCCGCTCGGGCTTGACGCCCAGGTGCTCGTACACGGTGAGCTGGGCGCCCAGCGTACCGATCAGCGTCTCCGTGATCGCGACGTCCGCGACCTGACCGGTGCCGATCGTGTCGCGGGCGCGCAGCCCGATCAGGACCGCCAGGGCGGCGTGCAGCCCGGCCACGGCGTCGCCCAGGGGGAACGACGGCAGCGCGGGCGGGCCGTCCGGCTCACCGGACATCGCGACCAGCCCGCTCATCGCCTCGGCCAGCGTGCCGAAGCCAGGGCGCCGCGCGTACGGGCCGTCCTGGCCGAACGCGGTCACCCGGGCCAGCACCAGCCGCGGATTCGCCTCGGCGAGCACCTCCGGGCCGAGCCCCCAGCGCTCCAGCGTGCCGGGCCGGAAGTTCTCAAGGAGCGCGTCGGCGCGGCGCACCAGGCGCAGGAAACCCTCGGCGCCCGCGGACTCGCGCAGGTCGAGCACCACGCTCTTCTTGTTGCGGCCCAGCACCTTCCACAGCAGCGGGACATCGTTCTGGGCGTGACCGAACCCGCGTACGGGATCGCCGGCCGGCGCCTCGACCTTGATGATCTCGGCACCGTAGTCGCCGAGCAGCCGCGCCGCGAAGGGGCCCGCGAAGAGCGTGGACGCGTCGATCACGGTGAGACCGGCCAGGGGGGGCGGAGTATCCGACACGGTGGGACCTTTCCGTGATCAGTGTGCCGCGGCGGCGATCCGGTGCGGCGTCTGGTTCTCCGGTGACCACGGCGTCCAGGGCGCGCGACCGTCGCGGGCCAGGGCGAGCAGAGCGGCCTGGTCCAGCGCGGCGACAGCGCGGTCGTCCTCGGAGCCGACCTCGCCCTCGGGGTCGAGGAACAGCGACGCCACGTCAGCGCCGTGCACCGGCCGCCTTGCCACCTCGGGATAGGAGAGCGCGGTCTGCCAGTTGGTCGTCGGCGCGTAGTCGAACTTCTGCATCCAGCCGGCCCCGCCGCCCTGGTGATGGGCGGCGATCAGCTTCCGGGCCGGTCCGACCCAGCGGTACTCCGACAGCTGTTCCACCTTCTCCTCGTGCGACACCGACTGGTCACTGCCGGCGAAGACCCGCGCGTAGGCGTGGTCGACCGCACCCCAGGCGTCCCACACACCGGCCTCCTCCGCGACGTTGGACACCAGCAGGGCGACCCCGGCCATGAGACCGTCGGCCAGCGCGTCGAGGGGCGCCTTGGGCAGGACGGTGCCGTCGACGAAGGGCCCGTACCGGATGATGATCGGGCCTCCGGCGCGCGAGACGCTCTGCCGCAGCAGCCGTCGGTGCACGGTCCGCAGGCCGACGTTGGGCAGCCCGGCCAGCTCGGCCGCCGTGGCCGCCAGCGGGCCGGCGGCCGCCAGGAACTCCTCGGCGAACTCCGTGGCGTCCTTCTCCAGCATCGGCGCCTGCGCCCCGCTGTAGGAGGCGGCCTTGTGGAACAGCCCGCGGGCCGCCGGAGCGCCCAGCAGCGCACCCAGGTCGGAGGCGCCTGAAGACATGCCGAAGACGGTGACGTTGTCCGGGTCACCGCCGAACGCCGCGATGTTGTCCTTGACCCAGCGCAGCATGAGGACCTGGTCGAGCAGGGCAAGGTTGGCGCTGTCCTCGAACTCCGGGTCCAGCGCGCCCAGATAGAGCCAGCCCCACGGGCCGAGCCGATAGTTCGGGGTCACGACGACGGCGTTGTGCCGGGCGGCGAAGTGCCACACATCGATCATCGGGGTGCTGCCCGCACCGTAGGCCCGGCTGCCGAAGTGCAGCCACACCAGCACCGGGCGCCGGGCGCCCGGGTCCGGACCGGGCGACCAGACGTTCAGATTGAGGCAGTCCTCGCACTCGGCGGCGTCGGGGAAGACCGAGGACGGGCTCCGGCCCGCCACGATCGGCAGCTGCCAGCAGATCGGCCCCCAGTGGCGGCCGTCGACCGGCTCGCCCGGCAACGCGGGCACCGGCGGGCGGAAACGCTGTCCGACCCGGCCGTAGGGCACGCCCCGCCAGTTCGGTGTCCCGCGGTCCAGGAAACCCCGGACCGTGCCGGACGACGTCTCCACCACCAAGTCGCGATCAATATGGTCACCCATGGCTGTCAGCTCCCGGAGTCGAGGGCGGGTGGGGTGAGACCCGCGTCGATAGTTCCAGGACGGCAGCGGCCCTGGAACCACTAATGCTGGTGGTTTCGCGGCGGGGGAGCGCTCCCCGGCGGGCAGCGGGCGTCGCCAGCGGACTACCAGGTTTGAGGAATTCCCCGCGCTCCCGGCCGCGGTTAGCGTGGACCTCTGCCCGCCGAAGTGCGGATGCCGTCACCCCTCCGCCCGAGCGCGGAATCCCCCTGACCGGAGGTTGTTCGATGGGTGCTGCGCGCGCTGACCGTCTCGTCGCTGTGGTCGGTCTCTCGTGCCGCTTGCCCCACGCTGAGGACCTGGACGCCTTCTGGGAGCTGCTGCGGTCCGGGGCGTCGGGCGTCACCGAGGTCGGCGACGACCGGTGGCCCGGCCAGGGCGACCCGGCCCGGCCCGCTGCCGTACGCCACGGAGGCTTCCTCCCGCAGGTCGACACCTTCGACCCGGGCTTCTTCGGCATCTCGCCGCGCGAGGCCGTCGAGATGGACCCGCAGCAACGGCTCGCCCTGGAATTGAGCTGGGAAGCACTCGAGCACGCCGGCATCGTCCCCGGCACGCTGCGGGGCGAGCCGGTCCCCGTCTACGTCGGCGTGATGGCCGACGACTACGCCAAACTGCGCCTGGCCGACGCCGGCGACGACCCCGACCCGTACGCGCAGGCCGGCACCCAGCGCGCCCTGATCGCCAACCGCATCTCCCACTTCCTGGGCGTGCAAGGCGAGAGCATGGCGGTCGACACCGGCCAGTCCTCGTCGCTGGTCGCCGTCCACCTGGCGTGCGAGGCCCTGCTGAGCGGACGCGCGACCGCGGCGCTGGCCGGCGGCGTCCAGCTCAACCTGCTCGAAGAGACCGCCCTCATGGCGGCGAAGCTCGGCACTCTGTCCGCGGACGGCCAGTGCTACACCTTCGACGCACGGGCCGACGGCTACGTGCGCGGCGAGGGCGGCGGCTTCGTGGTCCTCAAGACGCTGGCCCGCGCGCTCGCCGACGGCGACCACATACACGCCGTCATCCGCGGCACCGCGACGAACAACGGCGGCTCGGCCCGCGGCCTGTCCGTGCCCAGCGCGGCGGCGCAGGAGGCGGTGCTGCGCCAGGCCTACGAGCGCGCGGACGTGGACCCGGCGCAGGTGCAGTACGTGGAGCTGCACGGCACCGGCACCAAGGTCGGCGACCCGATCGAGGCTGAAGCCCTCGGCGCCGTCCTGGGCCGGGACCGGTCGTCGGCGCAGCCGCTGGTCGTGGGCTCGGTGAAGACGAACATCGGGCACCTGGAGGGGGCGGCCGGCATCGCCGGGCTGCTCAAGACGGTGCTGATGATCCGGCACCGGGGCATCGTGGCCAGCCTGAACTTCGCGGAGCCGAACCCGGCGATCCGGTTCGAGGAGTGGCGGTTGCGGGTGGCGACGGCTGCCGCACCGTGGCCGGGGTCCGGAGCGGAGGAGCCGCTCCTGGCCGGGGTGTCGTCATTCGGGATCGGGGGCTCGAACTGCCATGTCGTGCTGAGCTCCGCGCCTGTCCCTCCCGCCGGATCGGCCGCTTCGGAGCCGGGGGCCCCTTCCGGGGCCGGCGTCGTGCCTTGGGCGCTGTCGGGTCGGTCGGCCGAGGCGGTGGCGGCGCAGGCGGAGCGGTTGCGGGCGCGTGCCGAGTCGGATCCCGCGCTGCGGCCGGTGGATATGGCGTGGTCATTGCTGCATGAACGGGAAGCTTTCGATCATCGTGCGGTGGTGGTGGGGGGTGACCGTGAACGGCTGCTGGCGGGTCTGCGTGGTGTTGCCCCGGTTGCTGTGCAGGGCAGTCCGCGGGTGGGTGTGCTGTTCACCGGTCAGGGTGCGC
>Ga0307508_10005997_pt1 | contig 11464 bp, 7 predicted proteins | sample 9_EM_MG_FD_203089 | JGI IMG/M metagenome (GOLD analysis project Ga0307508, IMG submission 203089) | Populus trichocarpa ectomycorrhiza microbial communities from riparian zone in the Pacific Northwest, United States - 9_EM | ecosystem: Host-associated > Plants > Roots > Unclassified | place...
GTTTATTTATCTACCTCTTGACTCGAAATGGGAGCAGGTTTGAAAAAGGATCTTAGAGTGTCTAAGGTGGGGCCCGGAGGGTCTCTTAACGCCTTCTTTTTTCTTCTCATCGGAGTTATGCCTTGATTTATCCTAAAGATTTCATTTCAATTGGAATTTGGTTATTCACCATGTACGAGGATCCCCGCTAAGCATCAATGACTGAATGGTTAAAGCGCCCAACTCATAATTGGCGAATTCGTAGGTTCAATTCATATATATATATATATATATATATATTCCTTTAATATTAAAATTAGATAACTTATAAAAGTTTCATTTTAAGACGTGAAATGAATAACTAAAATATAAACATTGTTATATTTATATATTAGTTTTGATGTCCCTGTAATGTCACTTTACTGTAAAAAGAAATTAACAAAATAAATATTTTATCTTATATAGCCAGGACATTATTATTTTTGAAATCCTTTTGATTTTTATGATCTTCTAATATCCTTGGATATTTTTTTTCTCAATATAACTGTAGTTTATATGTGTATGTGTATCATTATAATATCATTATGCTTTTTATCTTAAAATTTGATAACTTATAACAAGTTCATTTCAAGATGTAAAATGCATGATTAGAATATAAACATTATTATAATTATATATTAGTTGCTATGTCCCTACGCTACAATGTCACTTTACTAATAATTATTTTTTAACAAAATAAATATTTTATCCTCAATAAATGTTCATGAATATTTAAAGAAAGTTTACATTTTGTTTCTTGTTTTGGTTCTTTATATTGCAAGGACTTTATTATTTGAGAAATCCTTTAGATTTTTACGATCTTTTAATATCCTTAATCAATTTTGTTTTCAATATAACTCTAGCGCGAACACGCTTTTTATATCAAAATTAGTTAACTTATAAAAAGTTCATTTTAAAACGTAAAATATATTGCTAAAATGTAAACATTGTTATATTTATATATTAGTTTTGGTGTCCCTGCAATGTTGCTTTACTGTAAAAAAAAAATACTAAAATAAATATTTTATCCTTAATGAATATTCAAGAATATTTAAAAAAAGTTTATATTTTGTTTCTATTTTTGGGTGCTTTATATAGGAAGGACATTATTATTTTTGAAATCCTTTTGATTTTTATGATCTTCTAATATCCCTGGATAATTTTTTTCACTATTTTCACTCTTTTTTAAATATAACTATGTGGAACAATAAAAAATAAAATACTACATTTCAAAATATAAATGAAATACTATTTTTCAACGTCAATTGAGATAAAGTAAAATATACAGACATGAGAAAATAAATACGATGATGAAGAACGAGTTGAAGGTGAGTTTAGTCATCCCGTTATGAATATCTAATGACAAATTAATTACAGCTATAATAAAATTAAGAATGATTTATAAAATAAATATCAAGTTGGGTTGGGTGCTATTTATACTGTGAAAGGTTCACAAATTTAACCTTTTTAACATATTATTGATTGATTTTATTTTATTTGTAATATGCTATTAAAGAAAGTTTATATTTTGTTTCTTTTTTTTTTGGGTTCTGCAAGCATTTTATTATTTGAGAAATCCTTTTAATTTTCATGATCTTCTAATATCCTTATATTAATTTTGCTTTCAATATAACTCTAGTTTTATATATATATATATATATATTCTTTTTATATCAAAATTAGATAACTTATAAAAAGTTCATTTTAAGACGTGAAATGTATAACTAAAATATAAACATTGTTATATTTATATATCAGTTCTGATGTCCCCGCAATGTCACTTTACTGTAAAAAAAAATTAACAACTTTTTTTTTATCCTTAATGAATATTCATGAATATTTAAAGAAAGTTTATATTTTGTTTCTATTTTTGGGTTCTCTATATAGCAAGGACATTATTATTTTTGAAATCCTTTTGATTTTTATGATTTTCTAATATCCTTGGATAATTGTTTTTTTCAATATAACTCTAATATATATGTGTGTGTGTGTGTGTTTTATATCAAAATTATGTAACTTATAAAAACTGGGTACATTCTTTCTTTTACTTCTTATATGCATAGTAAAATCCCTATTATTTCATCAATTGGATTATCTTTCTTCATACCCCCCAACCTCTCCATAGGAGTTTTGGGGCCGGAGTTAAAACATCGGCCAAGGTTAATTACTTCACTTTAACCAGGTGATCCACCTTGGATGCTTTTAGCTGTAGCTAATCGCAATATCCAAACTCGGTCATCCGTTTCGGATGCCATTAGCCGAAGTTAATCACAATATCTAACCCGATCATCTCTTATGGATGTCATTACTCGAAGCCAATCATCATAATCAACTCGGCCATCCATTTAGAATGTCATTAGCCGAAGCTAACCATCATATTCAACCCGACCATCCATTAGTCGGTTATCCATCTAGGATGCCATTAGTCGAAGTTAATCATCATAATCTGTAAAATCCCGAGAATTAAAAAAAATGAAATAAAAATAAATAAATATAATAATGGAGAAATCAGATCAGAAAAATATAAAAGACATAAGGACTGCAATTGTAAAGAAAAGAAAAGGGGGCCAATGTGTAATTAGGGAAAATGGGGCTATAAATACCCCATTTCTTCCTCTTGCATAGCCGACTGAATACTATAGAAAAGAGGGGGGGGGGGGAGTACATTTTGTTCTTTATAAAAAGAAAGGGAAAAACATCAAATCTCTTAGGGCTATACAAACCTAAGACCCTTCAAGTAGAGAGGATACCAATTAACAAGGATTTTAACAAGGAGAACAAGTGAAGAAATTTGGAGGAAAAGAGGGGAGACGGCCAGCAACATGCAAGATAGGAGAGGCAAAAAATCTTAATTGTGTAGTACAAATTAACAATTAATCGAGAACCAGATACCAATTTTAGATTTTATAAATTAGGGTTCTCGAAGGAAGATTTGGGGGAAATGTAGAAATTGTTAGAATGAGATTAGTTAAGCTAACATGAGATGATCTGAACATAAAAAAAAAAAGTTCATTGACCCAAAGGCTTGAGTGGTCGGTAATGTGAGGATGAAATGGGGGAGGAAAGGAATTCTGAAATTTGGGTTGATGAACACTTATAATATGCATAGGATGTGGACAATGATGGAATGAAGTAGAAAAAAATCAGTTAAGATGAAAAAGGGGATCCTTAGTCCCCTTAGACAGAGCTCAACCAAGAGCCAAATTGAAGGAAAGAGAAGAAGTGAGGCTGGCAGAAAACTCACATAGGAATCGCCGATAAAATCTGGACAAATTCGTCACTCTTATTCTAGGGGGTATTCGGGCCCTAAAATGATAAAATTTGGGAAACATTCCTCATAGAAATTGTAGCTTGAAATGTTAGATTTCCAACGAATCTGACCTCGCTTGATTTGGAGCTCTAAAGCTCAAGATATAGGTAAATACGTGAGGAAAGGTCAAATTGCTGCCCCTGTTGGCAGTTTCAGCGAGAATTGATAGAATGAGGAATTTTAGCAGCGATAGGGACATAAAATGGTTTCCTCCTCGCCAAAAAATTTATAACACCATATCTTGACATCGAAAAGGGATATACCACATTTGAAATAATATGCATAATGATTTAAGATAATGAAACATAAAGAGTAAATGTTGTTGTTGCCTTGCTATTTACGAAATGACAATTGAACATGAACTAATGTGGTGTACTTGTGAATTCAGGAGGAACCACGGGGAGAGTATAACAATAACCAGGGAGCGCAAACCGAGCATTGGTGGCAAGTAGGTGTTTCACACCTAAACTCCTTAGTTAAGAGTGAAATTAGTATTCTATGTTATTTTGGAATTTAACATTTGCGAATAAAGCTAAAGGGAGGAAAGACATAATAAAACAAATGTGGATTGAATTTTGATTTTGGTTGTGGACTTCTGGACTCTGATTTTGAATAATGAACTAAAATGATGAATCCAAAACAACTGCCTCTTAACTTGATTAGTCGATCCGGAATATAGGCAGCTAATGATGTTAGTAAGATTTGCTAACATCAGTATGATTTTGATGGAAAAATAATAAATGTTGGACTTGATTAACTATTCGGGTTAGGAATAGTTAATGATACCAACAAATGATGTTGGTATTGGCAAAACCAGGATAATTTGATTAGCTTCCTAAGAAGGAGCTAATGATGTCAAGAGACCTTGGCATCGACATTACCGGAAAAATCTCCAAAGTGAGGTGGAAAAGAATTGATTGACTATTTCGGGTTGGAAATAGTTAATGGCACCAACCGGTAAGTTGGTGTCGGCATTACCAAGGATTTGATTAGTCGATCCGGGCAAGGGCGACTAATGACACTAATAGAAATTATTAGTATCAACAGTAACCTCCCCAAATTTGGGACAAGGTGGTAAGATGGGTGTATCCAGTGAAGAATAATGGATAATAATCGAAAAAGGAAAACTTTAAGTGGGTTATGAAATGATAGGCCCTAGAAGTAGTAAAGGAAAATTTAAATGTGGATTTCCAGGACAACGATGATCATGTACTAGCGAGCAAAAAATTATTTATGTAGATACATGTATTTGTGATTCTCCCTCATCTCTGCTGTATTTTTACTTTTCATATAATTATTTCCTTAATTTGTTATTGCAGGTCCTTCACATTCATGCTAGGAGTAGTGTCCTAGGTTTCTAGCTCCTTTTGTAAGAATTAGGGAATTCATGTTTCTAATTCCTTTTGAATGAATTAGAAAATTAGTGTTTCTAGTTCCTTTTGTATGAATTAGAAATTAGATGAATGCCAATGTATTTTGCCCGAAGTAATTATATGACTCGAATTGTATCAGTAACTCTTTATATTAATCATCGAGACTTAAGATTCTTACTATTTTATGCTTGTAATATCGATGTTGCATATCCATGTTTGACTACCATTTATATGTGTTTGTAAATGAGAAGGAAAAATAAATATGTGAGTTATTATGCTTGTGACTAGTAGTGATTGTGGTTGCGATGCAAAAAGAATATGTTATGATCGCAGAATGATCATGAAATGTGTGCAGGATAAATTGTCGATAACTTGGGATCTTCCCGGTATAGGGGAGACTCTACCGAAATTTCGGTAGAAATTTTGGTAAACCTTAAAAACAAATCTACCCATAAATTCAATAGCATAATTGTGTTGTTTGATCCTGGAAACGGGGATGTTACAATTTGGTATCAAAGCCTCTAGTTGAAATTTCAGGGACTGAAGTAATGATGTGGTTTTCAAAAATATATTGCAGGATGGTTCGAACACGACAAGGAGCAGTGACAAACTCATCTCCCGTGAGGAGGAGAGAGTATGACTCATTGGATGGTAATGAAGCCAAAGAAGATCCACTAATAGACACTGCCTCTCATCTACTTGCAGCATCAGCCTATTCTGAAAGGAGAGAATTAGGGGGGCATCAGAATGACCCTACACCCCACTGGGAAGAAGTGTTGCTGCTTAGAGCAACAGGTGGTCAAGGACCAGAAGATAGGCCTCCACCGATTGCACCAACAACCACACCAAATCCATGTTCAGACCCTGCATTCTTGGAGCAACTAGTCAAGGCAGTGGTAGCAGGGATGGCAGTAGGAACGTCGAATCCTACCCCTCAGATAAAGAGAATGGTTACCCTAGTTAAATGGGTGAAGGGTATGTGGGAAATCAGTTATACAACCTATTTGGGGGAAGAAGACGCTGAAGTAGCAGGGCATTAGTTGAGAAAGGTAGAAAGGGTTATAGATCATATGCAAGTGTGATGCGATCCAAGCACCAAAGGATCCATTGAAGGTTCCGGTTGGTCTAGTGACAATGCTTAGAGCTAAGAGGTTCAAAAAGGCTTTCAACGGACTTCTTCAAGATACGTGGGCTAAGGTGGACTTCAAGAAAATATTAAATAATAAGGTGGAACCAAGATCATTACACAAGGATTGGGAGAAAAAGACCAGATTCCGACAGTTTGACCTTTCACTACTTTTTTTTTTATCATAACTGGAGCTATAGGTTGAATTTTGAGGTGATTTCAGATGGTATGGAAATTAGGCTTCCATACATTTTCAACGGTATATGGCACACTTTCTAATTCTTTAAGGTGAGAGAGAACATCCATTGGAAGTTGGGCTTTGCTGCTGCCAGACAGAATGTGGAAATAACTGAACTTGTCTTATTAAATTAGTTGGGCGATTAAACTTTCTTTATTTTATGAGGAAACACTTGTTTGGGTTTCAGACTTGTTTATTTTATTATTTTAATTAGTTTGGGCTAGTTTTAGCATGGGTTGATTATTATTTAAATTGAGTTTATATGTGACCCATTAGGGAAACTAGGGTTTTTGGCTTGGAGTATAAATACTCTTGAGAATAATTTTCAGCATATTTTCTTTTGGCTAATAATATTCTGATTTTTGCCAACTTTTGGTTGTCAATCTTGATTCTTGATTGAACTTTTAACTCTTCAAAGAATTGACCAATCTTTGTTGTGAATTTATACTCCTTTTGCTTGTCTCCAGGTGTAGGCATTGTGATTGGATTGGTTTATAATCTTGTTGCCTTGGAGCAGGCCTTCCATTGTGATAAGCTCATTCTATTTTCAGCAAACTTGGATTAGATAGATCTTGGGTTCCCGAATCCCATTCAATTATGCTAGAGTTCGCATTAAAGTGCCAGAGGAAACTCGAGTGGACTGTGTGACCTAGTTGTTGACAAAGAGTGCCCACTCTTGGTGGGAAACTATCAGATAAAGGAGAGCAAGAGAAGGGTTGAGTTGGAGAGATTTTCGAGAGGAATTTGAAGAGAGGTATAATTATTGGCAGCACAAAAAGGGAAAAGAGCAGGAGTTCCTTGGTCTGAAACAGGGAGAGATGATAGTTCTATAATACAAGAGGAGGTTTCAAAACTTATATATCTTTGCCACCACCTACCTTCCCACCAAGCATCATCGAGTAGAACGGTTCCGGGATGAGCTTAGATAGGAGCTGAAGACAATATTGGTAGCTATGCAGTTTTGGTCCGTTCGGGATCTAGTGCGGGTTACGCAGGGTATGGAGAGGGTGATGAATGATACTCTGAGGCTAGCCAGTGAACAGACAGGGTTTAAGAGAAAGGACTTTGTGCCTCCACCAGGGAGAGCTCCATATCAAAGAAGGGTAAAGGTAGTCAGCCTTTCGGGCAACTCTAGAAGGGAGGGGGAAGTTTTGTTCATGGAGGGAGTTCGAGGGGAGCTAGATAGGCAAACACTAGGGGATATACCAGGGGTTAGACTCAGCAATGAGCTAGTACTGTGGGAGGACCCATGGAATAGAGGGGACCCACCTAACCATTGTGTATGAGGTGTAATCAGAAACACCCAGGGGACTTTTCTACAACGCCCAGAAGATGTTATATTTGTAGAGGTGAGAGGCACCGATGAAGGGACTACCAATACTTGGGGAGAGGCTATTTCCACTATGGGGATACAGGTCATAGAAAGAGGGAATGTCCCCACAGGGCCACTAAAGGGGTATAGAGACAGGGGGCTACCACATAAAGCCAACAACAATCAATGACAATAGATCGACTCGTACGACCTACTCAGTCGGGAGCAAGAGTCAATAGTGGCCGACCCTAGTTCCATGAAAAGAGGACTCGGGGTAGGATATTCCATATGACTCAGGAGGATGTGGGGGCAATGCCAGATGTTGTAGCAGGTACATTACAAATAGGCTCAATACAAGTTTATACTTTAATTGATCTTGGAGTTAGTCATTCGTTTGTGGCTTATTGAATTGTGAATAATTTAAATGTGTCACCAAGTAGACTAAGTGTAGGAATGACAGTTGTCATAACCCAATTCTGGGTTATTCCTCAAAATTCACTCTTTTAAAAAAATAAAAATAAAAATAAAAATAAAGGCTGGCAATGTGGAGAAAGCAAGCTGGGAAATCAAGCTGCAATTTTGAAGGAAATTCAAGGCCTAATTGTACCCTATTATGCCCAAAAATGGAGAAACAATGCAAATTCAAGGTCAAATTAAATGATTATTGGATGAATTTGCATAAAAATTAAGTCCAAGAACATAATTAAATTTTTAATATGCCCATTTGATTTAATCATGGGCCAAATTGAATTTTAATTATGTTTAAGAATTAATTTGGGTCCACTTGAAGGATTTAATTAAGTGTAAGGACTTAATTATACTTTAAATGGGACAAATTAATTTTATTTAGGGCTTAATTGGTGAAAAATTAAGTTTGGGAGCCTAATTTGGGTTTAATTGAGAAGATTGGAATTTTAAGAGACCAAATTTAATTTTTTCCAGGTTAATTGATTGAAATCAGGGGCAAAATTGCAAGAAAATTGAAGTTTTTGGGTCAATTAGGGGTTAAATTGACAAAATTCGCATCGAAGGACCAATATGCAAAAGGCGCCAAACTATGAGGGCTTAATTGATAAAAACCGAGGTGAAATTGAAGAAATTGAAAGTTTAATGGTCAATTAGAGGTTAAATTGCATAAAATCGAGACCGAGGACCACAGTGCAAGAGGCGCGTAAATTCGAGGTTCTAATTCAAGTTTGGCAGGTGCTAAATTGCACTAAATCAAAAGTATAGGGTTAATTAAGGGTGCAATTAAATCAAATTTAAAGAGGAAGGACTGAAATGAACTTTGGCCAAAAACAGAACTCTGATACTGTTCATGTTCTTCTTCAATTTTCTCTGAAATGACAACTTAGGGAAGCTACTTTGCAGGTGCATTTAATGTATCTACCGTCAATCAAATTTGACAAATCTTGCACGCAAATGATCCTCTGCAATTTATCTACAACCCCATATGGCCCATTCAAGCTGAATGACAACCCATCGGCGACGGCGCCAGCCTAAAAAGGCCAACTCAGTCAACCTTTTCCTGCAGATTTGACAACTTAGGATGCCTACTTAGAACCAATGGTTGGGATCCTTCCTAACTGAATCAAGGGCTGAAATTTTTCCCTAGTGTAGACAAGATTGCCCTCTTCCACTGCCTATAAATAAAGGTGGACTTCAGGGTCTGAGGGAGGAGCAAATCGGGTCTAAAGTAAGCCAAAAAATCAGTCTCTTCCCGGTTTCTACCACCTTCTCTCTCTCTCTCTCTCTCTCCCTCCCTCCCTCCCCCCGCCACTGCAGACTCCAAGCCACGCTACCACCAGCTCGTCTGCCACCAGCTCCACCACAGGAAGCTAACACAACCACTTACCGGCCACCAAGCAGCCCTGGGGCTCTCTCTTTCTCCTCTGCAAACCTTTTCCTTCTTCCTCCAACAGCCGACTCCGGCCACCATTCCCTCAACCGACGCCTCCTGAGCCACCGGCCAAACCACCTCATCATGTCTCAGACCCCCACGCCAGACAACTTCCTCCATCCCTGCCTTGCATCAACCTTCCTCGTGCTACCTGCTTTGGTCGCTGCATGTAGAATTCATTATGCATGCAGCGACAAAAATAATTAACTTCTCACCTTAGGCCGAACCAGTTCTGGCCCGGCCCAAATATCTGGCCCGGCCCCAAAAAAAAAGAGAAAGAAAAAATATGTTGGGCCGAGATTGGCCCAACTATTTTGGGTCGATATCGGCCCCCTGTTTTCTGGGTTTGTGCTTGGCCCAACCCACATATTTTTAATATATTAATATAATAATATATTATATATTATTATTATTATATTTAAAAAAATAAAAAAAATCCAAAAATTTTCAAGGGGCATTTTAAAATATTTGTGATTTTCTCAAATGTTTTTCTACCAATTTTGCTTAATATTGGGTTGTATACTTACACTGTAAGATATAAATCTGGTATCAAAATACCTGGTTTTCTCTGAAATGTTTTCAAAAAAGAAAACTAAAAAAAAATTCAAAAAATCTTAAATATTTTAAATTAATTGCCCCTTAAAAAAACAAAAAATATTTTGTTTTCATGCATACGGCCAAATCCTAAAAAAATTTCCAAGCATATTTTCATAAAAAATTGCATCTTTCTCATGTTTTGAAAATCCAAAAAAGAATGGATATCATAACCAGTTTATGATCATTGACACGATCAAAAGATTGATGTCATCTCCCAACTGCAGGAGTGTCGAAGTAATAAATAACTCGACAAGACTAGGGTTGAACCATAGGGAGGTGAACTATATAAAATTATAAACAACAAATGAAAAGGAGTTGAAGAGAACTTTTGAGATGTGATATTGATGTGAGTATTAATCAAAGATTAAAGCAATTGTCAAAGTTAGAGGATCCACTAATAGTATTAGAAATAAGTATAGTGTAAACTCTTTTTATTAATCAACTGGAAACCACACACAAAGGAGGTTCCAATCGGATGATTTATCTTTAATAGTTCATTATAAATTTTTAACATGATCATATTAATTATCTTATTTTAGTAACACCATACTTTTAAATATTGTCAGGAATTCATAATATTAACTTATGTTAACAACAAATCAAGTTCCTTTCATAGCACATGTGTCAGTTATACCATACAGTAGACTATGAAAGTGCCAAGTATTTGTTGTACCAAGAGTTGTACAACACAAATCTAGATTAATTATTTAATAAGCAAGGTATTAAGAATTAATAAGATAAAAAGATAAGACATGTTAATAACAAACTTTCTTGGATATAAATATTGAAGTCCATGTTGAGTTTATATTATACTCATTCTAACACCATTAGTGAAACTTTTTCACCTTAACATAATAAAGTTAGCTAAACATTGTGAAGAAGAGAAACATAAATAAACTAGATAAGAACATAGTTATGATGAAAAACATAAACAAGAGATTAATGAAAGCAAAACTTAAACATTACAAAAATACAAAGAAAGAAAGCAAGAATATGATCTTGATCTGAAAACCAAGATGCCTAAATACATGGAAAATGCCTTCTTTTATAGGCTAAAATTCGAAACTATTGATTAGATGACTAACTATTTAGTTGGTGGCCAACCATTAACTTGGTGGCTGGTTATTGACATTGTTGGTTGGCCAAAACGTCATTGCTAATATTAGAATTTGAGCACATAGTCCTTATGAAAGTTGTGGGTAATTGTCTCAGCTTGTCAACAAAAAAAAACCCAGAGCTCATTTGGACTTCTAGAACTCGAGATATAGCGCTAAACACTAAAAAGTGTCTGGGCTGCAAGACAGATTCAGACATCTCTTTTGATGCTAAGATTTGAACTTGAAAACGAAAGATTTGAATCTTGGATGTTGCATGAAAGTTTTAGGCATATGTTTTAGCTTTCCATCAAGATAAACCAGACCTAAATCCAAGGTCTACAACTCCAGTTATTATCTTTCCACCCATAAAATTTCAGAGGATTTGGATCACTAGAGCTCGAGATATGGCTAAAATACTAAGTAGTGCTTCTGGTGGACGTAGTGGATAGCCCTCAAGCTCTTGTCTGGATGAAATGTCATAGCTAACATTAGA
>Ga0307508_10005998_pt1 | contig 11464 bp, 12 predicted proteins | sample 9_EM_MG_FD_203089 | JGI IMG/M metagenome (GOLD analysis project Ga0307508, IMG submission 203089) | Populus trichocarpa ectomycorrhiza microbial communities from riparian zone in the Pacific Northwest, United States - 9_EM | ecosystem: Host-associated > Plants > Roots > Unclassified | place...
GAGCTGGCTCGGTCTTACCCGTGAGGACGTGCGTCTGCGGGCGATCGACCTTAGAAAAGAGGCAAAGATGACCGGCTTCTCGGAACAGGCCCTGAACGAGCTGCTCGAACGCCACAGAAACGAGCTGCGGCTGCACTGTTATCGCATGCTCAGCTCCTCGCACGACATTGACGACGTGCTGCAGGAGACCGCGGTGCGGGCCTGGCGTGGCAGAGCCTCACAGCTCAAGCCCGAGAGTGCCCGAGCCTGGCTGTATCGCATCGCGACCAACGTGTGCCTCGACGAGCTCGGGCGCAGGCGGCGGCGTTGCTTGCCGTTCGAGGCAGGCCCGCCGACCGTCGACGTCGACCTGGCTGCCGCACCCGGCGAGCGCGAATCGTGGATCGAGCCCTGCCCCGAGAGCTGGTGCACGGGCGTCACCGCTGATCCGGAGGCGCGTTACCAAACCCATCAGGGTGTGACGCTGGCCTTTGTTGCCGCGCTGCAGCACCTGACCGCCACGCAGCGGGCGGCGCTGCTGCTGCGCGACGTGGTGGGTCTTTCCGCCGAAGAAGCCGCGCAAGCGCTCGAGCTCGGCTTGGAGGCGACGAACAGTGCGCTGTTTCGCGCTCGCCAGAGCGTCGAAAGCAAGCTGGCAGGTAGGCAGCAAGGCCAACTTTCAACCCCGAGCAGCGCCGTGCCCGAGCTGCTCGCCCGCTACCTGGCGGCGTGGAACGAGCTGCGCATCGACGCTTTCGTCGAGCTCCTTCACGACGAAGTCAGAACCAGCATGCCGCCGCTAGCGATGTGGATCGCCGGGCGAGCCGACAACATCGCGTTCTACCGGCCGATGTTCGCGGCTCAGCGCCCCGGCTCGTTCCTGGCGTTGCCTACGGCGGCCAACGCCCAACCGGCCTTTGCCTTCTACCGCTCGCTGGGGCCGCACGAGCCTCACCGGCTGCGAGCGATTCAAGTGATCGAGCTGCGCGACCAGCTTGTAGTGAGCATCGATCATTTCATGTTGCCGGAGCTGGCCCCCATTTTTGGCTTGGCCGCGGAGCTAGGGCAGACCCAGGGCGAACAGTTTTGGAGCGGCCGGCAGTCGTATCTTCAGGACTGCCTGGCCCACCAGGCCAAAGAAAGGCCATGACCATGACGACCGAAAAGACTCTCGAGCTTGTGCGTGCCTACTACGACAGTTGGAAGGGGCTCCCCGGGCACTGCGACGAGAGCAGCCTGCGCCGGGTGCTCCACCCGCGCCTGCAATTCGAAAGCCCCGTTAGCAAGCACGACAGCTCAGAGGCTTTTCTGCCCGGGCTCACCCGCTTCAACGGCACGGTGCGCGCTCGCCACATGCTACAAATGTTCGGGAGCGGAGATGAGGCGGCCGCCATTTACGACTGCGAGCTCACGGCTCCCGTCGACAGCCTGCGCTGCGCCGAAATCTTTCGCGTCGAGGGGGGCTGCATCTGCTCAATCCGGCTGGTTTTCGACGCGAGCGCCTACAGGACCAAGCCGTAACCGGGTCCTGGGCGCGGGGGGGATCGTGGTCGCGAGCCGATGGCGTTGCACGAGCGCAGCGCGTCGGGATGTCTCAGCGTGACGATCGTGTACCTCAGCGCCGGGTGGGAGGCAGCGGGTGCGACCCCAACGCGGGTAGCCGCTGCCAGGGCACGCGCGAGGGGTGTTCCGCGCGAACCTCCAGCGGTCCCAATCTACAGGGTGCAACGGTGGTCGATTCGACGACCAGCCCATGCCGGCACAGGCGCACGACGAGCTGTCCTAGAGCGTCCCCAATCGGGATCACCAGCCGCCCCCCTTCTGCCAGCTGATGGATGAGCTGGTTGGGAACGTCGGGGCAAGCGCCGCCCACGATGATGGCGTCGTACGGCGCGTTGGGCGAAAAGCCCAAGCTGCCGTCGCCGACCAGCACCTGGACGTTCGCGCAGCCCGCGCGCTCGAGCGTTCGGCGAGCGGACGCGGCAACGGCCTCGGACAGCTCGACGCTCCACACGTTGCTGGCCAAGCTGCCGAGCAGCGCGGCGCGGTAGCCCACACCGGTGCCGATATCGAGCACCCGCTCGGAACCGCTGAGGTTTAGAGCCTCGAGCATGCGAACCTGCGTGTTCAAGGTCGCGCGGGCGAGCGGTGCCCAGGGCGTCTGGAAGTCGTCCCAGGGCAGCCCGTACACGGCGCGAGCCACCCGCCGATCGCGGAGCTCGAGCGAATTGAGCACGTCCAGCTTGCCCGCCCAGCGAGGCCGGCGAGAGGACGGAACCGGTTGGGAGCCTGTGCGTGAGCGAGCGAGCATGGCGGGCTTGCGAGCAGCAAAACTCGTGCCTCCATACCCGCGGGCTGCTCGACGACCGAGTGCTGGAGCGTGGCGAGAGAGTCGGCGCTACTTGAGCCGTTCTGCGGCGGCGCGGATCTGTGCATCGGTCGGCGGCGTCGCGGCGCCGCGCGGGTCGCGCGAATTTTGGAAATCGACCATCCAGCCTGGGTACTCGGGGGGCAGCGCGCTGGCCTGGTCGAGCAGCTTGACCTGTTCGGGCGCGAGCCGAAGCTCGGTAGCGGCCAGGTTGTCGGCGAGCTGCTCCGGCTTTTTGGCGCCGATGATGATGCTGGTCACGAACGGCTTGGTGAGCTCCCAAGCGAGCGCGACGCGCGCCGCCGAGGCCCCCGTTTCCTCGGCTACCCGTCGCAGCGCCGCGAGCACGCGCGGCAGCCGCTCCATATTGACCGGCGGAAAGTCGAACGATGCGCGACGCGCGTCGGACGGACCCTTTTTGTCGGGGTCGAACTTGCCGGACAACAGGCCTCCGGCGAGCGGGCTCCACGGCAAGAGCCCGAGGCCTCGCGCCTGGCAGAGCGGCGCGATTTCGCGCTCGACGTCGCGCCCAACCAGCGAGTAGTAGACCTGCGCGCTCTGAAAGCGGGCAAGGTTGTTTTGCTCGGCGAACGTGATGGCATGCGACGCCACCCACGCCGGGAGGTTGCTGAAGCCGACGTAGCGCGCCTTGCCGGAGCGCACGACGTCGTCGAGCGCGCGCACGGTCTCTTCAATCGGTGTTGCCGGATCGAAGCCGTGGATTTGGTAAAGATCCACATGATCGAGGCCCAAACGCTGCAGGCTGCCGTCGATGCTGGCTAGGATGTGCGCGCGCGACAGCCCGACTTGATTGATGCCGGGCCCGACTCGGCCGCGCACCTTCGTGGCGACCACCACCTGCTCCCGGGGCCGATTGAGCGCCTTGAGCGCCTCGCCTACCAGGCGCTCGCTATCCCCGTCAGAATAGACGTCGGCGGTGTCGATGAAGTTGACGCCAGCGTCGAGCGCAGCGGAAACTAGCGCGAGCGACTCTGCTTGCCCGAGCTGACCTATCGCCTGCCACATGCCCTTGCTGCCGCCGAACGTCATGGCGCCGAGGCACAGCTCCGAAACGTAGAGACCCGTCTTACCGAGAAGGTTGTAGCGCATGCCCGTGGGGCTAGGACCCGAAGCGTTTCGAGTCAAGGTCCGCGCCACAAATCGCAGTCTCGATCCATAGCAGAGGCCCCGCGCGAGCGCGGCCCAGGGGAAGGCTTCGGGTTTCGGGAGCGCGCTCGGGATGGGATTCGGGCGCGGCAAAGGCGGGGCCGCGTTGGCGTGGGGCCGGGGCTCGGTTTCGAGGAGAAGCCGAGCTGCTCCCCGCCGCGCACGCGCTCGACGAGCTGGCGGCCGACGTGCACCACATCGCCCAGCGCGATCGCGCTTTGGCCGAGCAGCTCGATCGCCTGCCGGCATGTTTCAGCGGCTTGCTGTCTCGAGCCGCTATGCCTGTGGAGGTTGGCGGGCGCTCCAGCTTCGCGCGCGGGCGGGCCGGCAGCGCCGGCATCGAACGCCGAGCCCGAGCGCGGACCCACAAAAGCCCAAGGGCCGCCGGCGAGGGCAGCCCTTGGTGCTGTCTGTCCTTGATTCGGCTTACAGCGACTGCACGAACTTGATCAGAGCGTCGCGGTCCGCCGCGGGCAGCGCCTTGAAGGTGTCGATGATCTTCGAAGCTTCGCCGCCGTGCCAGAGTACGGCTTCGAGCACGCTAGCGGCGCGACCGTCATGCAGCAAGTTGGTGTTGGCACCGACCGTCGTGAGGAAACCGACGCTCGAGAGCGGCGAGGTGCGCCACTCCGAAGCGGCGGGCGGCGCGTCGTCGGCGTCCGACAGCGGAATGTTGCTGTCGTCTGCCAGGTCCGGGCCCATGTCGTGCAGCAAGAGGTCGGAGTAGGGCTTGAACGACTGGTCCCGCAGCTCGGAGAACGGGTGGTTGGAACCGGTGACCGCGTCCGTCACGTGGCAGTTGTTGCAGCCGACGGTCCTGAACAGCTTGCCACCTTGAATGACGGCCGGATCGAGCGCGTCACGCTGCGGGTAAACGCCGACCAAACGCATGTAGGTCGTGAGCTTCATCAGCTCGTCCATGGAAACTTCGGGCTTGGTGTCCCCGCCCATGAAGATGGGGGTGCTGATGCCGATGTCGAGGTTCAGCGCGTCGGCCACCTGGTGCTTGACGCTGACCTTCTCGGCTTTCCAACCCATGCGACCGATGCGCAGCGCGCCGGTCTCCGGGTCTTTGACGTAGTTCGGACGACCCGAGATGCCGTTGTGGTCGCAATCCAGACGGTCGGCGCGCGACAGAATGGTCTCTTCGGTCAAGGCCTCGAGCAGACCTAGGCCGACGAGCTTGCGCGCGACGCGCGCCGAGAAGCCGCCCACGGTACCGGTCTTCGGCGTGAGCGAGATGACCGGCTTCTTCAGGTGAACGACGGTGCCGTCTCCGAGCGTGACGTCCTTCATCGTCTCGCTGGCCATGGTGGCCGTGCCTTGCTGCAAGCGCAGCTGCGGACCGAGGTCGCCGGAGTTGTACAGCTTGAACGCCATCGACGTCGACTCGCTGAACGTCGTCACCGTCGTGCCGGGGCCGTTGTGGAGATGGCAGTTGGTGCAGGCCGTCGTGGCGTAGAGCGGGCCTGCCTGATTCATGTGCTCGGTGAAGACTTCGTTGCCCTGCTCGCTGTGCTGGCCGGTGATGAAGTCGGTGTGGAACAGCCGGCGACCTTCGACGAAGTTCTGCACGTTCTCGGGCTGGATGTTCAGCGCCATCTGTCCGATGGCTTCGGCGATGTCCTGCTGATCCAAGATCCAGGCGACCGTCGTGCCGCCACCGCCGCGCGCTTCAGGCACGGGGCCCGGTGCAGGCGCGTAGTCCTGATTGTTCGGGGTGAGACCACCCTGACCAATCTGGTAGCGGAAGCAGTCGGTGTAATACGAGTCGCGCGCGCCGGGCGTGGTCAGCGAATTCGGGTCGATGAAGACGCCGATCTCGAACTCGTAGTTTTCGCCCACGGCAAACTTGCGGTCTGCCGGTGTCTTGGTCTCGCTGTATTGCTGAACGGCTTTGTACGTGAAGTTCGAGCCTGCCTCGGGGGGCTTGTCGGCTTCGGTCGCATCCGGCAGGTAGTTGTTGAACTCGAAGGTGGCGTTGGCCGCACGCTGCTTCCACGTGCGGAAGTTGGTCATGCGGTTGCCGTTGTGCTCGGGCGGGTTGTGCGGGAGGTACGTCGTGCGAATCAGGTCTTTGCCGGTGGGCGTGAAGTCTTCGACGATGAAGCCGTAGGTGCGGTCTTCGAAGTAGTGCGGCTCGAAGGAGGCGAACGTGCCCTCTTTTTCGTGGCGACCGCGGACGCGACCGGCGCCGCGCGTGACGATCACGCCGTCAGGCCGCGTGGTGACGATCGGCGGGTTCACCGCGTCGGCCTTGGTGAACAGCGGGACGACACCGCCGAGCGTCGGCACGACGGCGCTGGCACGCGTAGCCCCGCTCGTGAAGTACTTGAAGGCCGCTTCGAGATCGGCATCGGCGATGACCGTATCCGGGTAGGCGGCCATGATCTTGCCGCCCATGCGGACCTGCATCTTGAAGGCGTTGATGTCGCCCTTGAAGGCGTACAAGTCAGGGAACAGCGCGTTCGGTGAGCCCTGCAGGGTGTGGCAACCACTGCAGGTAGAGATGAACGACTCGGGAACCGCCGCGCCGCCGCAAGTGCTGACCGGAGCTGGGCCTGTCGGCACCATGGTGGCGCCAGCCGTGCCGGGCATCGTGGTGTCGGTGCCGGTGCCGCCGGTAGCGGTTGTGGCGCCAGCGCCCGTCGCGCCCCCGCCTGCAGTAGTAGAGGGACCGGCGCCTGTCGCTGCGGGTTGACCGCTGACTGGAGCACCAGTGCTGGAACATGCTGCGAATACAGCAGTGAGCGATAGTAGCGCTGGGAGTGAAACTAGGCTGCTGATGGTGGATCGGTGCATGTGTGAAGGCCTCGCTAAGATGTCTTGAGTCCAGATCTGCTCGAGCCCGTGTCGGAATTCACAGGGGTCTGCACTTATGACAATCACTGAACTCTCTTGAGGACATGCGGGCCGTCTGATTCTCTATTTGCCGGCAATTATCGTCAGAGAGTGGAATCTATGGAATCGATTGTGGACGATCCGCCCCAGCAAGCCCTCGACTGGTGCCTCCAGCTGACGGGCGGCACAGGTCAACCCCACACCGTGACGCGCTTGCGTGGGGGCATCGCTGCCAGCACGCATCTGATCGAGTGGCGCACCGCCAACGGAACCGAGCGCGCCGTGGTGCTGCGCCGCTTCGTTGGGGCGCGCACAGCCACTTGGCCTCCCATCGAGCAAGAGCTGGCGGCGCTTGCTGCCGTCGCCGAGTGTCGGCTGCCCTATCACACGCCGCGCGCGCTCGGTTTCGATCTCGACGGCCAGGCGTGCGGGCACCCAGCGCTGCTGCTGTCACGCGTTCCGGGGCTGCTGAACCTTTCGCCCCAGCACAGCCGTGCGCGAGCCGCAGCGCTCGGACGAAGCCTGGCACAGCTCCACGCAGCCAAGCCGCGGGTGCCGAGCGAGCTCCGCCCATTCGCGATCAAGCTCGAGCAAGCGGCGCCCGACGGCGAGGCGATCGCTTGGTCGCGCGTGCGCGCCGTGCTCGCGACCCTGCCGCTGTCCGGCGACGAGCTACTGCACGGTGACTACCACATGGGCAACGCCCTCTTCGAAGGCGACTCGCTCACGGCGTTGCTCGACTTCACGTGCGTGCGCCGCGGCCCATGGCAGTCGGACGTGGGTTACTGTCGCTGTGATCTCTCTCTGCTGTTCGGTAGCACGGAGGCCGACGAATTTCTCGACGCCTACGAGTCCACGCGCGGCCTCCGCGTCGACGCGCTACCGCTCTGGGATCTAGCCGGCGCCTTGCGCGCCCACCCCCACGGCAGCGCTTGGCTGCCCGGCTGGCTCGATGCAGGCCGCAGCGATCTCGACGCTGCTCTAATTGGGCGGCGCCTGGCAGCCTTCGTCGCACAGGCACTGCGGCGTGTGAAGCAAACACGACGATAACGAGGTTTGCGGGCAATACACCGAAACACGGGTTGAGGAATGGCTAGCGGCTCCAGGCTCTTGTGTGAGCAAGCGCACGCTTCAATGCGCGCTTACCGGAGCCACCATGCATGTTTCTTTCGAGAAGCTGGTCAAAACGCTGATTGCTCATCACCTCGGCTGGCGTTCGGACCAGGTCGAGCTCGCCCAAAGCCTGCGGCGAGATCTGGGCTTCGACAATCTCAGCCTCGTGGGCATCGCGCTCGAGGTCGAGGAACAGCGGGGCGCCGACTTCCCGTTCGAGCGCCTCGAGCACACCGACACCGTCGCCGACCTGGTCGAGCTAACGTCGAGTCTCGTTCCCCGAGCCCCGAAGTCTCCCGGCCGACAGCGGGTGCTGCGAAGGCAGCTGGGCACACTTCGCCGCCTGACCTACTGAGGGGCTGGGCGACGCTTACGAAGCGTTAAGTGTGGCGAGGGCGAACGAAACTACGCGAACACGCTTTCCAGGGTGTCAGCCAGTTGCTAACGTTGGCGCCTACGAACGGGTAGACGGCGGCGCGGCTTCGCAGACGCCGGCGACGGGTTCGAGGTTTTTCCCGAGCAGGAAAGCGGCTGGGCGATACTGGTCGCCGCGTTTCACGTAAAGGGCGCCGCTCTCGCGGTAGGCGCAGCCGACGATATCGTTCTCGTGCCACTCCGTACCGTAGCGGACGTCGATCGCGAACGGCACGAACGGGCGCCCGCGTTTGTCGGACGTCGCGGTCGTCTGCAAGATCCGCACACGACGCTCGTGCGGCAGCGGACGAGACCGGGAAAAGCGACTGCCTTCCATGTTGGCCAGCGGCTTCATCAACCCGTCGGTGACCCGGCGTTCGGCCCACTCTGCGACCGACTCATCGGCCAGGGCGAGCGACGGCACGAACGACAGCGCGAGCACGCAGCAGAAGAGCGAGCGAAGAGACTTCACGGCGGATCCTTTCAACAGGGTGGACACGGGCGGACAACGAGCGCGGCGAGCGCCAAGAAACGAGCTCGACGACGGCGGCACTGGCGAGCACGGGGCCCCACAGCGCGATGACGTAAGAAAGATCGGGATCGATTCCGGCGGCGTTGAAGCCGAAGATCAGCGCGCGCGAGCTGACCGCCACGCTCATCTGGGCCACCACGTGTTGCACGGCGCGACGATGCGCAATGAAGTCACGGCGTCGCGCACTCCGGACTCCGTGCAGCATGCCGCCCGCCACGATCGCTGCGGAAAGCAGGAACCCCGCCGTCACGCTGCGACCGCCCTTCGCGTCGAACGCGAGCACGACACCCGACGGCACGAGCGCGAACAGCACCAAGACGCCGCTGACTCGCCCGAGCCAGCGATGCCACGCGGCGCGCCGCTGCAGCCAGCGCGTCATCAGCAGCAGGCACAGCGGAAACGCCAGCGCGGCAGTGGCGACGTGCAGCTTGAGCGACGCCAGCCACAGCGCCTCGAAACGCACGGGTAGCTTCTCGATCACGAACGGCGGCAGCGTGTCGGGGTCGAAGTAGGCGAGGCTGGCCGTCGTGATCAGCGCCGAGCCGGCCAGCATCACGACCAGGAAAAGTCGCCGGGGCAGATGGGTAAGCAAGCGCGACATGGCTGGTTGGACGGACGAGCGAGCCAAAAGATTTGGTGTTCCAGCGCAGCCGGAAACCGGAATCGGCCGCACACCGGCTGCGTTCTTGAGCACGCTTGGTCATCGCGTCGGCGCGCGAAAGCGTGACCCAGCAAATGCCGCCGGGGGGAAGGCCGGGTTAAGCCGCCCAGCTGGGCGGCGGCCGAGCTGGAACGAAACCGGGCCTACCCGGAAGCACTCGTGACGCGACGGAGCGTGTTTTCGTCGCGGTGGTCGAAGAGCTCGGCGCGATTTTTCAGCTTCATCCAGGTGTGCTCGTCGTAATAAAGGCTGTCGTCGTCGAGCAGCTTGACGCTGAGCGTGTAGCGCACGGTTTTGAACTCTGCGCTGAGAAACGGGCTCGAGCAGATGCCGAAGACTTCGTCGCCGGCCTTGGCCTCGAGCGAGAATTCGCGGGCCGACGCGCTGGCGTTGCCGCCGGCCAGCACGGTCATGCCACGCGGCGGCATGAAACAGCGCATGATGAGCTGGCTTTTCGGGTCCCACAACCAGTAGCCGAGCTCTTCGTGAAATGGGTCGGGCGCGCCGATGCGCCAGGCTTTGGTCGAGTAGCGCAGGCCGTACAGCGTTTGTTCGTGATTGTCGACGGGCCCGGTCGGCTCGAACACCATGCGTTCGCGATACGGGCTTACGGCGAGCTGGCGATCGGTTTCGGGTTGGTCCGACGGCGCCAGATCAGTGCCTTTTTCGCCCGCCCAAGCGCCCAAGAGCGGACCGAGTGGACCGAGGTTCGGATCAAAGCTCATGTCGCGACGCTAGTGCCGCGACCGAGAAGTCGCAAATCATTCCGATTGCTCCTGCTCAGGTTTCGGCGATGCGGGTCCGCAGAGCTTGCGCACGAGCGCGCGCGGCAGCGGCTGCTGCGGAGCGAAATGCAGTGAGCCGGCGGTTATGGCATAGCCGTCGAGCTCAGCCGCCAGGGTTGCCAGCGTCGAGCCGCTGAACGGGTAGTACGAACAACCCTTGGCCGTGGCTGCGAACCCTGCAACGACCTCGCCATCGAGCCGAAACGCGGGCAGCCCGTAGCTGATGCACTCTTCGGCTTGGGGCAGCAAAGCTCGCAGCAGCTTCCGCAGCTGGTCCAGCGCCGCGCGCTTCTCGCCGCTCACCTTGGCCAAGTACTCGTCGACGCTCTTCGGCTTTGCCGAAAGCTTTGCCGGTTTGCGCACCGACTGCCTTCGTCGCGCCTCGCCATCCGGGCGCCTCGGCCGCGATCATCGACCGACTTGGCCATTCGCGGGCCCTAGCGCCTTCAGTCGCTGAAATTCGCAGAAAAAGACTAGCAACTTGTCGCCTACTTGCCGCGACCGATGCGCCGGCGGCGAACGCGCTGCGAGGCGTCGACGCGCACGACCGCGAGCGTGGTCGGGTCGCGATAGCGCGTCTGGCGTTCGAGGTACGACGCGGCCTCGCGAGCTTCAGGCAGGAGCAAGCGTTGTTCGCACAGCAGCCCCGAGCCCGGGAGCTTGCCGGCTTTTTGCCACTGTGCGAGCCGTGGGTCGTACGGTTCGTAGCGGCCCGCAAAGAACTCGCTCGGAGAAACGCCGCGCGCGGTGAAGTAGATCAGAAAAACACAGCTCCAAAAGACCAGCGCGGCCAGAACGACAGCAACCATCGCGACGGACGCCAGCTTAGCGCAGCCTTTCGGCGAGCGCGCCATGTGACCAAGCCCGGGTCGGCGGTGGTGCCGGCACGCTGCACCCGATGCAAAGCGTGGATGGCGCGCCACCGACCGACGCGGCGTTGGGCTGTGGTGGCCACACAGTAAACTAGTTCGAGTTGGCCCCGCGAAAGGGAGACTGATCCGGCTAGTGGCCAATATTGATCACTAGCCGGATGCGGCGGCTGCCGCGCGCCGGGCAGTGTCGGCCGCGCGCCGGGCAGTGTCGGCCGCGCGCCGGGTGGTGTCGGCCGCGCGCCGGGTGGTGTCAGCCGCGCGCCGGGTGGTGTCGGCAGCACGCCGGAGGCCGGGGGCGCGCAGCCTTGATTGTTGATCGGGCCGGACTCGGGGGCGGGCGCGGCTGATCGGGAGCGGTAGCGGGCTCGGATTGGGGGTCGGGTTCGGACCAGCGCAAATTCGCAGGGGCCGGTATGGGGAGCGTTTGCGGGCGAGAGGGCCTGCTTTTCGGTGGGACTCATGCCCAGACGCGCACCCGGTGCGCCAGCGCCGGGTCATGCGGAGCCAAACGGTGGGACGCTGGCACACCGGCCGCGCGAAGGGAGGGCATGAGTCCCACCGAAAAGCAGGCCCAACTTCCCCATCACAAACTGATCGCGTACCAACTCGCCCTGGAGCTGGTGCAGCTGGTTGCACGTACCCGCATCGGCGAAGCGCAGCTCCGGGCGCAGGCTCGCAAGAGCGCCGTGAGCGCGGCGCTCAACACCGCCGAGGGTGCGGCTCGGCAAACGC
>Ga0307508_10005999_pt1 | contig 11464 bp, 10 predicted proteins | sample 9_EM_MG_FD_203089 | JGI IMG/M metagenome (GOLD analysis project Ga0307508, IMG submission 203089) | Populus trichocarpa ectomycorrhiza microbial communities from riparian zone in the Pacific Northwest, United States - 9_EM | ecosystem: Host-associated > Plants > Roots > Unclassified | place...
AACGAAGAAAGGCGCCGAGCGCGTGTACGAGCTACGCCTGCCCACCGGCTACGACATGAACAAGCCGTATCCGATCGTATTCGAGGACCACGGCTGCGACGGCAGCATCCCTTTCCACATCGAAGACGTGACCAAGACCGACGCCATCGTGGTTGCGCTGCGCGCGGGCGACAACCAAGACAACAACTACATGGGCGGCTGCTTCGCCACAGGACCAAACGACGCCGAGCTCACCGAAGTGCCCTACTTCGACGCCGTCGTAACCACGATCGAGCTCAACTTGTGCGTCGACAAATCGAAGCTATTCATGGAGGGTTACAGCAGCGGTTCGTGGCTCACCAACTTGCTCGGTTGTGTGCGCGCGAACGTGATCCGGGGTCAAGGCAACGCAACCGGCGGCCTGCCCACGGTGCCCGCCGTCTGCCAGGGCCCGATCGCCGCCATGTTGGCGCACGACGACACCGACACCATGAACACCATCCAAGAAGGCATGAAAGCGCGCGATCGCATCAAGGCCATCAACGGCTGCAGCGACACGACCATGCCCTACGAATGGGACACCAACCCAGCAACCGCCTCCACCTGCGTCGCCTACCAAGGCTGCAAGCCCGGCTTTCCCCTCATCTGGTGCCCCACGCACGGCAAAGGCCACTCCGATCAAAAGCCGATCTCGACCGTCGGCTTCTGGAAGTTCTGGTCCAGCTTGCCCGCGCCCCAATAGCGCGATCTTCTGGAGCGGGACACGAGGCTCGAACTCGTGACCTCAAGCTTGGGAGGCCGCTCCGTGGATGCGCTCCGCAGCCAAAAACGCCTGCGATCGTTACGCACTAGCCTGCGCTGAAACGCACGAAACCGCGCGAACCCGACAGCTGGGGCAAAACGCGTGGGACGAAACTCGGGGCTGGCGGCCGCCGCCTCACGCGGTCCGCGCCTCAAGTGCCGACGCTCGACGCGGCACGCGCAAGGCGCCGCTCGCGCTGCCTCACCGCGCCATACTTTGCCCGTACTGCCCCGAACGCGAGGCTGATACCGCTGACCATACCGTCGAGAAGCTTCCAAGGGGGCGGCGGACCGTGCCCGCCTGCAAGCCTTGCAACAACAGCACGTTCGGCCGTGGCATCGAAGCCAGCGCCTTCGACAGCCTCGGCCGGATGATGTTTCTTTGTGGCTGTGCGGGAGATCTGGCCGAGGTCCACCGGCAGGGGTCTCTCGCCCCCGGTAACCGCGCCGCCTGGCCCCGCTCCCTCGTCCAGGTCCCGCCTGCCCTTCGCCTTTTCTGCGTCATTTTCCGCCATTTCTACGGGCGTGCTATCGGACAGGTGCCAGAGTGTCGCTTGATTCGACGCTAGTAACCGTGTTCACAATGGGGTCTGTGGTGGACTTCAAGGCGGTCATGCCCAACGCCAAAGACCAGGGTATCGACCTTCAGGAAGTCGCAATCCAATACGAGAATCTGACGACTGAGGAATTGAGCTTCTTGGAGAAACACCAAACGGTTACTCATCGGCTCGGCGAGGCCGGCAGAGTCCTCGCGAGGTTTCCCGAAAAAGGCTTCCCGTTGTATCAGGACAAAGCTACGGCCGTTCACTACCTGGGTGCTTAGGCATGTCTCCTCTCTTCAATACAATCGTAAGCGCTACCTGGGCGCGTCTCGCCCAGCGAAAGAGCAGGCGCGCCGAGACGGATGTAGAACGAGCCGCCTCGAACGCGGCCCCCGTGCGGTCGTTTGAAGGCGCTCTGCGAGCCAAGCCTTTCAGCGTGATCGCCGAGCATAAGCACCGCTCCCCGAGCGGCGGGGCAATGGATTCGGCGAACGTCGCGCGAGCGTACGAAGTCTATCGCGCAACGCCCTGGATCACGGCCCTTTCCGTCTTGACCGACGAGGACCATTTCGGCGGCGATGTCGAAGAACTAGCCCGGGCGCGCGAAGCGGTGCCCGAGAAGCCGATCCTTCGCAAAGACTTCATCGTCGACCGCTACCAAATCCTGGAGGCTCGCGCGTGCGGAGCGGACGCCGTTCTCTTGATGGCGGCGCTGCATGCCGAGAACCCTGGCCGGCTCGCAGAGCTGTTCGCATTCACCCGCCAGCTGGGAATGCGCGCGCTGGTTGAGATCGGGATGGGCGGCGGCGACACCCTTGAACTGCCAAAGATCATCCCGCCCGACGCAATAATCCGGGGCATCAATTCCCGCAGGTTCGAGGGCTCCGTCGAGGCCGCCAAGGCCGGCGCCGGCATCCTCGAACGCACTGGGCGTGATCCTCTGACCTCGCTCGATCTTCACAAGTCGCTGCGGAACCTGATTCCGGCCGACAAGATCGCCGTGGCCGAAAGCGGGTTCCACAATGCTGCCGACCTTCAGGCCGCCCGCGATGCTGGCTACAACGCGGCATTGATCGGCACTGCGTTCCTCAAGGCACCAGGCGGGCTCGACAACGCGATCCGTGATTTCGGCGGCTTCTTCGACGTGACGCCCGCCGCGAATCGCGCAGCGACTGCTGCCGAGTAGGCCCAATCCGCGTGGGGTTCACCAGCTGCGCGAGCAGCCGGCTAGAACATGCGCGCGCCATCAACCGCGCCCGAAAATCGTCCCTTTTTCTGGGACGGAACGCGCTGACGCTCTCTTCTGCGTCGGCGTCGGCGTCGCTTGGGGCGACCAATGCCCTGAAAACCCTGGAGCGGGACACGAGGCTCGAACTCGTGACCTCAAGCTTGGGAAGCTTGCGCTCTACCAACTGAGCTAGTCCCGCGAGGACTGAGCCGGAGCGTAGTGCCCGGCGAGTCTTGTTTCAAGGGTCTTGACCTCCCCGAGCAGCCGTTGGTAGTCGTACGCCAGCGAATTATGAAGATTGCTCGAGTCGAATCGCGGTGCGAATGTCAGGCGCAGCTCGTTGCCGAGCTGGACGAGGCGCGCTCGGTCGTGCGCGGCTTCGCAAGTGATCGCGCGCGCGGTCGGGAGCTGTCGGCGCCCGCCAACGCAACCAAGAAGATCGGCGACAAGCAGGTCGACGTGGGTTGGAGCTGTCCGATGTGCACGCGCAACACGCTGCGCACGTTCAACGTCGAGGCGCTGTCGTACCACTGAGACGTTTTCACGCGGCTTTGCGTGTCGTCATCGGCAGAGCGCCGCCACCGCTGAGGTGCGCGATCAGGTCGCGCATGACCCGGACGCGCACCACGTCGCGCGCGCGTTCGCGCAGCCACAGGGCGTGACCGAGGGCGCGGAAGGCTTCGTCGCGGCGCCGCACGCGCAAGCAAGCCAAGCCGTAATGCACCCACAGTGTCGCGTCGGATTCGACGCTGAAGCATTCTTCACGCAAGATCAGCATGGCGCGACGCTCGTCACCGCGTTCTGATTGGCGACGAGCGCGCTCGACGGCAGTGACTGCCGGCTGGCGAGACTCTTTGACGAGGTAGCTCATGACGTCACGACACAATGCGAGAGCCGTGCCAGCCCCCAGTGCTGACGTCATGACTGACCCAGCCCGTCTCGCGGCGAGACAAACCCGAATCATTTCGTGCCGGCTCCGACGTCGGATGAGGTGGTTTTCCCCAGCAAATACCTGGGTCCTGGGCCACCCGGTGGGTGATCGCCGAGTCGCGGAGTGTATCTCAGCGTCGAAAGTGTGACGCCACACACGTCAGAGTGACGCGCGATACAGCTCGAGTAGATCGGCTTCGGAGCAAGGGCGCGGGTTGCTGCGGTGACACGCATCTTCGAGAGCTTTCTTGGCCAAGAGCGGCAGGTGCTCGGCGCGTATGCCCGAGCCCGCCAAGCCGCCGTTGATGCCAACGCGCGCTCGCAGTCCGGCTACGGCTTTCACACCGTCGTTTGCATCTCCAAGCAGCGCTGCAATGCGACGCACACGCTCCGGCACCGCGCTGGTGTTGAACGCAATCACGGCCGGCAAGCACAGCGCGTTGGCCAGACCGTGGTGCAAGCCGTGCTCGCTCGAAAGTGGGTGAGCGAGCGAATGACACGCGCCGAGGCCCTTTTGAAAGGCGATCGCGCCCATCATCGCAGCTTTCATCATGCCGCCCCTCGCCGCCAAGTCGGTCGGTTCCGCGACGGCTCTTTCGAGGTGCTGGGCCACGAGCTCGACGCCTCCGAGCGCGATGGCGTCGGCGAGCGGATGGTCGCCAATGGCCAGATACGCCTCGATGCAGTGCGTGAGCGCGTCGAAGCCGGTGGCGGCGGTGACGCCCTTCGGCATCGACACGGTGAGCGACGGATCCAAAATGGCGACTTTGGCCAGCAAGCGCGGCGAAAAAATCACCGTTTTGCGACCCGTGGAACGCACGGTGAGCACACCGGAGCGCCCGACCTCGCTGCCCGTGCCAGCCGTCGTGGGCACTGTGATGAGCGGCGGCACGTTGGCCGGCACATGCACGCCGCCGTCGATGGCGTCGTCGAGCTCTTCGAAGGGCAGCGCGCACACGGCCCTGAGCGCGATCAGCTTTGCCGCGTCCATCGGCGAGCCGCCGCCCACCGCAACGACAGCCTCGGCGCGGTGCGCGGCGTAGGCCTTGGCGCCGTCTTCGATGTTCTGCTCGGTCGGGTTGCCGTCGACGCCGGTGAAGACGCTGGTGATGAGCCCAGCCTTCGACAGCGCCGCGAGCGGTGCGGTGAGCAGCCCATTTTTCTCGACGCCGGGGTCGGCAACGACCAGCACGCGGGCGACGCCGAGCGCCGCCGTTTCTTGGCCCAGGCGCTCGATCTCGCCGGTGCCGAATACGATCTTGGTTGGAAAACTCCAAATGCTCATATGACCTCGAAGTAGCGAGACAGCTCCCAGTCGGTGACGGCCTTGTCGTACTCGCGCGCTTCCCAATCGCGGGTACGCACGTAGTGATCGACGAACGGCTCGCCGAACAGCGCACGCGCGGCCTTGCTGCCGCCGAGCTTGTCGGCGGCCTCGCGCAGCGTGCGCGGCAGTTTGCCGGGGCCGTCGGCGCCCGCGTCACCGCGCGTCTCGGCCGGCAGCGCCAAGCCTTTTTCGATGCCCCACAGCCCCGCGCCGAGCGTCGCGGCCAGCGCCACGTACGGGTTCATGTCCGCGGCCGGTTGGCGATGCTCGATGCGCAACGCGCTGCCCTGCCCCACACCGATCACGCGGCAGGAGCAGGTACGATTTTCGATGCCCCAGCAGGCCACCATCGGCGCCCAAACGCCGGGCACGTAACGCTTGTAGCTGTTGATGGTCGGCGAAACCATGGCCGTGAGCTCCGGCATCAACGCGAGCTGCCCAGCCAGGTAGCTTTGCATCAACTTGGACATGCCGCCCGTTTTGGCGTCGACGAACGCGGGCTCTTCGTCTTGCCACAAACTCTGATGCAGGTGACCGCTCGAGCCGGGCAGCGAGGCGTTCCACTTGGCCATGAAGGTCACCGACACGCCGTGGCGATGCGCGATCTGCTTCAACGCCACCTTGAACAGCGCCGCGCGGTCGGCCGTTTTGAGCGCGTCGTCGAAGCGAATGGCGGCTTCGTACACACCGGGGCCCGTCTCGGTGTGTAGGCCTTCGAGCTCGATGTCGAAGTCGCGCATGCCTTGCATGATGTCGCGCATCAACTCGGAGTCTTGACCGCTCCTGACCCAGCTGTAGCCGAACATGCCGGGGTCGAGCGGCGTGAGGCGCCGAAAGCCCTTTTCTTGTAGGGAATCGCGCGTCTCTCTGAACAGGTAAAACTCGTATTCGGCACCGACCATCGGCCGGTAGCCGAGCTTTTCGGCGCGCGCGATGGTGCGCTTCAAGAGCGAGCGCGGACACGCCGGATGGGCCGAGCCGTCGCCCGTGCGAAAGTCGGCCAGCATCGCGACCGCGCCGGGCTCCCAAGGGATGTCACGCAGCGTGCTCGCATCGAGCACGGAATTGATATCGGGGTAACCGGTGTGCCAACCGGTGACCTTGGCGTTGTCGTAGAGCACATCGGCGACGTCCCAGCCGAAGATCACGTCGCAAAAACCGAAGCCTTTGCTCAGCGCCGATTCGAGCTTGTCGAGCGACACGTACTTGCCGCGCAGCACGCCGTCGAGGTCGAAGCCGCCAATCTTCGCGCGGTCGATACCTCGACTGCGCAGGCCTTGCACGAGCTCCACGGCCGCGCGCTTCGCGTCACCGTTCGCGTCATCGACACCGGAACGCTTGCCTGAAACACGGCGCTGCTTACGCTGAGCCATGGCCGGCTTTTCTACCACGGCTCACGCCGGCCCCGCTCAGTCTCGCTCACGCAGCATGCGGTAGGCACAGAGGGCCACGCCGAGCACCATGGAAAGGCCCGCCAGCACACTGCTCCGCAGCGGCCCGATCGTGAAAATCTCCCCCGAAATGGCCGAATACACCTGATCCAGGATCGTTACCAGGATGGCACCGCCCAGGACGACCCCGCCTGGCAGCAAGCGTTCTAGCGTCGTTGCGTCGTGCTCGGCCGCAAGCTTGAGCCGGAAAGGCGCCTTCAGCCTCGGCGAGGCGGACGCGGCTCCGGGGGCGGGCGGAGCCTGCGGAGCACCGGCCCGGCTGACCGGTGGAAGCGACACGCCCGCAAGGCTGCCCATGGGAGCCACGGGGGGCACGGACTTGGTCCGAGCGGCGGGGGGCGGCGAGCCCGAGCGATCGAGGGGCGGCGGGTACGAGCTGCGCGGCGCGGGCACAGGTGTTCGAAACGAATTCGACGGCGGCGGGGCCGAGGGACGCACCGAAGCGCGCACCGCCGCCATGCTGCCGGAGCTAACGCGCCGCACGAGCGGGTCATTGCTGGGCAGATCGAGGTCGAGCGACGCTCCCCGGCCAAAGTCGTCCGGCCCTTCCTCGAGATCGAGGGGCGGCGCGACGGCGCGTTGCATGCCGCTGCTGGTGCGTGGCGGCGGTTGACGGGAAACCGGCGCAAGCTCCAAATCCGGAACTTCGAAGGAACCGCTCACCATGCCCGGAATGGGAGCCGGCGTGGGCGAAAGCTGGCGCAAAGCGGGCCCGGAGTGGGTCGCAAGCGGTGGCAAGTCGAGGGTTCGTTGCTGTGCAAAGTGCCCCGGGAGCGGCGCTGTTGCCGCCGGCGGGCGGCCGCTACGGCGTGGTCCCTCGACGCGCTCGACGAGCGGTCCGCCGCCGAGCTCCGCCCGCGCGTCTCTGGGCAAGCGCACCTCTTGCACCTCGCCCGAAGAGATGCGCGCCGCCGCGAGCAGCTCGTTCCAGAACACGCCGGCGTCGCCGTAGCGCTCGCGCGGATCGAGCGCCAAGGCTTTGGTGAAGACGTGCTCGACCTCGTCGGACACGATCGCGCCTTCACTCCCGGGGGTTGGTCGCCGATTCGGATCGAGCACGGTGCCCATGATGGCTGCCGGATCGCCGTCGATCAGGGGATGGCCTACCAGGGCCTCGCTGAGCGTGAGCGCCAGGCCCCAGACGTCCGTCCACGGGCCAGTCTGACCGTAGCGCTTGGGCGCCCATTGCTCCGGCGAGCCGTAGGCGGGCGTGAACGTCGCAAATCCTCCGCCACTTTGGCTAGCGCGGCCGGCGACCTGGTTGACCATGCTCTTGGCCTTGCCGATGCCAAAATCGAGGATTTTCACGGTCTCTTCACCCGCGAGATTGGCGATGAAGATGTTCTCCGGCTTCAAGTCGCGATGCACGATCGAGACGGGGCCTTCGGGCCCGCGAAAATTGTGCGCGCGTTCGAGCGCGCGCGCGACCGGCGTGAGCAGGCGCACCAGGCGCTTCAACGGAAACGGTGCTTGCCCCTCGCTGCGACGCTTGCGGATCAGCGCGTCGAGCGTGCTGCCCTCCAGCCACTCGAGCACTAGGTACGGCACAAAGCGCCCATCCTTCGCGGTGAAGGCGTCGACGTGCAGCGGCCTGACGACCGTCGGAATGCTGGCCGACAGCCTGAACAGCAGCTCAGCCTCGGCGCGGAAAGCATCGAGGAAGTGCTGACGCGCATCGGGCAGGAGCCCGGGCGGAAGGCGCAGGCACTTGAGTGCCACGGGTGCACGGAAGCCGCCGTGGTGCGCGCGGTACACGGTGCCAAACCCGCCTTCGGCCACCACGGACTCGACGTGATACGCCGACGCGATCACCTGGCCTACGATGCCGAACGCGTCTTCTGCCATCTTTGTGTGCCGCCGCCCGCTTAGCTCGCCGCCAATTTGGCCACGCCCAGCTGACGCCTGAGCTTGCCATAGCGATCGCTGGCTGAAAACCAGAGCAAATCTTTACCTAGCTCGCCTTGGGGGCCCTCTTCGACCTCGAGCAGCGCGAGCGCGGTGCCCAAATCTCCGCACAAAAGCAGGCCGGCGCGTGCGGCGGTCTTCTCAGTGGCGGCGCTCCAGCGCTGCAAGTTGGTCCGGCCGCCTTCTTCGACGAAGCGCAGGAAACACCCACGGAGCGCGTCCACGTGCTGCGGCTCGAGCATCGGCTGGATGGCGTTGGCGATCGGCGTAACCCGACGCTTCATGTCCTCGGCGATCGGTAGGCCTGGGTTACCGATCGTGAGCGCGGCCAGGAACAAATCTTCGAGATCGGGCACGGCGCTGAACAGCGTCTTCACGTACATTTCTTGGCGGTACCAGGTCAGGTGGCGGCCGATCAGAAACGCCTGTTCGAGCTGCGTCTTACCTGACAGCACACGCTTACCGATCACCGTGGACGGCGGCACGCCGGGCATGTGCTCGAAGCCGCCGTCGCGGGTCTTCTCGAGGTAGAGAGTGGGACAAGCCAACCCGAGAATGGCGGCAGCCCACGGTACGGCACGCACGGCGGTGATCGTTGCCTTGTGCGGATCCTGTTTCGTTTCGGGCGAAACCTGGTGCAACTTGCCGTCGCGGCGCAGCGACGTGACGCGACCGACCAGCACCGCCGGCGCGATCAGGCTGAAGATCTGACCCGTCAGCAACTCTTGCTCAGGGTGAAACAAGAAATCATGCCACGCGGCTTGCGAGAGGCTGCCGTGTGGCGCGATCAGCGTCTGCGCCCGGCCGCGCTCGAAAGTGGCCCGCTCGTCGGCGTTGGCGGCGCCGAGCGCGACCAGCGCCTCGGAGGCGCGGAAGGCGGCATCCAGATCGGAGCGGGCGGTTTGAATGCGAAACAACTGGCGATAGCCTTCGCTGGCAGTGGGATTGCGTCGCAGGCGCCGCCAGACCTCCTCAGGATCTTCGCTGGCGTCCTCGGCGGAGCTTTCGAGATCGGTGAGGTCGACCTCGACGTTGACGGCCGCCTGCGCGCGTCGCAACTCTTCTTCGAGCTCCTTGACGCGAGCTTCCAGCTGCGCGACGCGCTTCAATAGTAGCGTGCGACCGGCGTCGCCTTCGGCCTCGACACGGAGGGGCGAGAGCGAGGCGGCGGCTTCTTCGTAGTGCTCGACGATCTGCACCCGGTGCCGCGATTGGTAAGCGGCGACCATGGCTTGCTCGAGCTTGAACAAGCGCGAGCGATCGAGCCCCAAGTTGTCGGCCGCCTTTTCGAGGCGAGAGCGCTCCTCGGCCGTGATCACGCCGTCCGCCAGCGCTTCAGCGAACAACTCCTCGTACTGAATTTCGAGCGGGCCAAGGCCGAGGCTGCCGGAAACTTCTCCCGCAACGAAGCCGTGCCCATGCTCGAAGCCACCGACGTCCGCTCTGTCCTCGCTCATCCTCGCTCGACCTCCGCAGCAGCTGGGGAGGCCCAATGTCCCCCTCCCCGCGGCGCGTAGCAACTCCCACGGCAAATTCTCGCGTGAGCCGCACGGCTCGGACTCCGGGCCGAAATCGACCAAGCGCCAGGGCGCCGAGTCGGGGGTCTGGTGGCGAAAGCTGCGTGTAATCTAGCGGCATGCGCGTGTGCGCCGTTGGCCTCGGGCTCCTGGCTTTTGGATGCGTCGCTGCGTCCACGCCCCTGGCGCCCGTCCCCGGCTCTGGCAGTCACGCTTCCTCGGCGCCCCCGTTGCCGTTGCCGGCAGTGGCGCCAGCCGTCGCCGCCATCATCGAGCCCGCAAGCGCCGCGCCAGCAAGCGGCGCAGAGCCGGCTCCGGCCGCGCCCGCCGCCGAGCTCCCGCCACCCGAGGTGCTGATCGAGGCTCCCTACTCCGCGCTTGGCCACCCGCGCTTGGCCACCGAAATGCTGACGCTCGCGCGCGACGACGAACTTTTCCAATGGGCCCTTGGCGGCACTGCCGATCCAGAGCATGCGTCGAATCGTCTGGGCTATCACCCGGCGACGCGCGTGGTCGTCGACGTCGAGTTGCTGTCGCGCGCGCCCAAGGGCTCGACGCGTCGTCTGCTCGCGACCGCTCGCAGCAGCGGCTACTGGCCGCTGCGTTCTTGCTTCGAGACCGCGCAGCGCCTCGCGCCGAAGGCCGAACGGAGCGCGCGGGTGCGGCTCAGCTTGGGCGCAGACGGAAAGGTTTTGGGAGCGCGCGGCGTGGGCACACCGACGGAGCGCGCCTACGCCCGCTGCATGCTCGAGCGCTTGCGCGCGCTCGACTTCACGCCCGGCTTCACGCGCAAGCTCGACATCGAGATAAGCGTGCGGCAGTGGCCCGGACACGCGCCGTTGCCGCCCCGCGCGCCGGACGACGCGCCCCCGGTGCATCTTCCGAATGACGGCCGAGCAGCGCTCGAGGGACTCAGTCCGGCGCTCGGCGACTGCTACAAAAGCGGGCTCGACGGCGACCCCAAGCTGTGGGGCCGCATCGCGCTCCGCCTCCGGCTGGGCGAAGGCGGCAACGTAGTGCAGGCAACACCGGTCGAGACGCAGTTTCCGAACGCAGCCGTTGCAGAGTGCGCGCGCCAAGCCGTGCTCGGCGCGCGCCTCGGTGAGGGAGCGCCGAGCGAGCTCACCTTTGCGGTTCGGCTAGGCGCTCAGGGAGCGGCGCCGGCGGCGCCTGCCGCGCCCGTGTCACTACCACCGGCGCCAGCCGTGCCGGTGCACTGACTGTATTCTTTGGTCATCGCGTCGGGTGCAAAGCACAGACCCGCGCCGCGGAACGAATCGGTCGGCAGCGCCTGGGTGAGCAGCGAGCAGGTCAGCCCGGTGTCTAGGCAATCGCTCTTGCAGTTGCAAGTGGGGGTGCAGAACCCAAAATCACCAGACGCGCCCGTGTCGGCCGTGAGGGCCGAGGCGTAGAGGCAGAGGCCGTCGTACTTTTTGGTCGTGTTGTTGTACGCGCATTCGTTGCCGAGGCCGCAGGTGGCCGCGCAATGGCCCGTGGTGCTCATCGCGCCATCTGCTTGGCAGAAGCCGATACACTCGTCCGGCTCGGATGGCCCGCCAGCGGGCGGCAGCGTACAAGGCTCGCCGAGCGCCTTTCCGGCCGGCTTGTCCTTCACGCACACGCCGCTCAAGAACGATTGATCGCAGTACATGCCGGCGTCGCAATCGATGTCGCCGCGACAGCCCGGCAAGCAAGCCGGGAAGACCACATTGCAGGTGCCATTGATGCACAGCTCGCCTGACTGGCAGTCGGTGCTGGCCGTACAGGCGGTGTTGGTTGCACCG
>Ga0307508_10006000_pt1 | contig 11463 bp, 7 predicted proteins | sample 9_EM_MG_FD_203089 | JGI IMG/M metagenome (GOLD analysis project Ga0307508, IMG submission 203089) | Populus trichocarpa ectomycorrhiza microbial communities from riparian zone in the Pacific Northwest, United States - 9_EM | ecosystem: Host-associated > Plants > Roots > Unclassified | place...
TGTGGCGGCGGCGCAGGCCCTGATCCGGCGCGGCGTCGCGGCCGATGGCAGCCTGGGGCTGCGTGGCGGCGCGCCAGTCCATGCGTACTTCGTGACGACGAACGATGCCGCGCGCAGCGTGCGTTCGCGCCTGTTTCCACCGCCGGGCCTGCTGCGCGGCGCCGGCGTCGATGTGCATGTCGAGGCCACGCAGGCGATCGAGAACGCACAGCGCGTGCTGCTGTACCAGACCGGCCTGGCGCGCGTCGAGAAGCTGAGCACGCTGACGTGGGTCCCGGGTGCGCTCGCCGACCACCTCACGTCGTATGGCGGGCAACTGAACGGCGACAGCGGACAGATGCCAGCGCTCGAGTGGATCGCGTCGGGCGCGACGGCGAGCTATGGCACGGTGTCCGAGCCTTGCTCGCATCCACAGAAGTTTCCGCACCCGCAGCTGCTGTTGCTGCACTACCTGCAGGGGGCGAGCGCGATCGAGGCCTACTGGAAGAGCGTGGCCTGGCCGCAGCAAGGCCTATTCATCGGCGAGCCGCTGGCCGCGCCGTTCGCGAGACGCTGAGCACGCCGCCGGCGGCTACAGCAGCGCGGCCGCCTGCAGGCCGCTGCGCACCGCGCCTTCGAGCGTCGCGGGGTAGGGCCCGTCGACGTGATCGCCGGCCGCGAACAGGCCTGGCGCGATGTGCATCGCGGGCCGCTGCAGTCCGGGTGTGCAGCGAAAGGTCGCGCGTTTTTCGGCGATCGTGTGCACGACCCGCAGCGGTGCATGCAGGTGCGCAGCCAATGCAGCACGGGCCTGCGCCAGCGTGGCCTGTGTGCTCGCCTCCAGGCCCCGATCGACCCAGGCTTGCGCGCCGCTGACCACGAAGGCGAGCAGCCCGTCGGGCCCGCCCAGCTGACCACGATCGAACACGAACTGCGCCGGCGACCGGTCGTCGCAGTGCAGCGCCAACATCGGCTCGGGCAATCGGGTGCCGTCGCATTGCAGGTACACGGTCACGATCGGCTCGTAGCGCAGCGTCGCCACGCGACTTGCCCAGGCCGGCGCGATCTCGGCGGCGAGGCGCGCCGACTCGGTTGGCGTGGCGGCCAACACGACACGGTCGAAGGCTTGGTTGTCGACCAGCCAGCGATCGTCTTGCGCGCGCAGCGCGCCGACGCGCGTTTGCAGGCGGACCTGCGCCCGCGTCAACGCGTGCTGTGCCGCGTGCGGCAACAGTTCGCTCAGGCTGACGCGCGGCAGCAGCAGATCGGCCGAGCCGGCACCGGAGAACAAAGCGTCCTTCAGCACGCGCAGGAACACGCGCGCGCTCGCCTCGGACGCCGGCGTGTTCAGCGCGGCGACGCACAGCGGGTCGATCAACTGGTCGCGTATCACCGCGGGCAGGTGCGCGGTCAGTTGAGCGACCGTGAGCGCGTCGTCGCAGCGAAAGCGCCGCCATGCCCAGCCGCCCGCAGCGCGCAACAGCGCGACGCGTTCGCCGAGGGTCCATCGGCGCTGCCCGAGCACCGCGCGCGCGAATGCGACGATGGGCGCGCCGGCTTCGAGCTGCAGGCCGGAGCCGTCCGGGCTCGTGAAGCGCAGCGGCGTGCGCAGCAGCGCGCTGTTCACGTCGACCCCGAGTGTGCGCATCAGCGAGAGCGTGGCCGTGTAGGCGCCGATCAGGATGTGCTGGCCGTTGTCCAGCATCAGCCCGTCGACCTCGACGCCGCGCGCGCGGCCGCCGAGTTGCGGCGCCATCTCGAAGACCGTGACCTCGTGACCGAGCCGCGTCGCCTCGATGGCCGTCGCGAGCCCGGCCCAACCGCCGCCGACCACGGCGACCCTGCGCGGGGTTGTCAGCGGGCCGAGCGCCGGGCCGCTCCCAAGCCGGCCCGCATCCCCTCGGGGGGTCGCGTCGCGGTCCCGCGGCGCGGGGGGCTCCATCCGCGGGCCGAGCGCCGGGCCGCTCCCAAGCCGGCCCGCACCCCCTCGGGGGGTCGCGTCGCGGTCCCGCGGCGCGGGGGGCTCCATCACCGTCCGCGCCAATTGGTGCGCATCGCGATCCACAGCTTGCGCAGCGGCGTGAGCGACGTGCGCTGGTGCAGCACCTGGAAGCTGTCGGCCTCGATCTCGCGCAGCAGCGTGCGGTAGATGTTGGCCATCATCACGCCGGGCTTCTGCGCGCGCCGGTCGGCGTCCGGCAGCAGCGCGAAGGCCTCGTCGTAGATCCGGTGGGCGCGCTCGGCCTGGAACTTCATCAGCGCAGTGAAGCGATCGCTGTAGCCTCGGTTCAGGACCTCCTGCGCCTTCACGTCGAACTGCTTCAGCTCCGACACCGGCAGGTAGATGCGGCCGCGGCGCGCATCGTCGCCGACGTCGCGGATGATGTTGGTGAGCTGCATCGCCAAGCCGAGCTTGTGGGCGTAGGCGGTGGTCGCGGGGTCGGTCTGCCCGAAGATGCTGGCCGCGACCTCGCCGACGACGCCGGCCACCAGGTGGCAATAGCGCGCCAGGCCCGCGTAGTCGAGGTAGCGCGATTGATCGAGGTCCATCTGGCAGCCCTCGATCACGGCCAGCAGGTGCTCGGCGCGGATGCCGTACGCGGCGGTGTGCGGCATCACCGCCTTCATCACCGGGTGCGTGGGCTGGCCGCCGAACGCGGTCGCGACCTCCTTGCGCCACCACGCGAGCTTGGTGGCGGCCACGCCCGGGTCGCTGACTTCATCGACGACGTCATCGACCTCGCGGCAGAACGCGTAGAACGCGGTGATCGCGGCGCGCCGCGGCGGCGGCAGGAACAGGAAGGCGTAGTAGAAGCTCGAGCCGCTCTGCGCGGTCTTGTCCTGCACATACTGCTCAGGCGTCATGTGGCTTCCCTGGCCACGAACGGGGACGCCGGGCGCATCCACAGCGCGCGCCACAGCAGCCGCGGCGCGTCCGCGGCGCCCAGCGTCGGGCGGTTCTGCAAGGTGTCGAAACCGCCGGCCTCGATCTTGTCGAGGATGCGCAGCCCGCCCTGCACGACGAGCCGCAGTTCCCAGCCGGCGCGGCCGGGGATCGTGTGCACGAGTGGCGCGCCGGAGCGCATCAGCTCACGCGTCCAGGCCACCATCTCGGCGATCTGCGCGCGCATGTCGCCGGCGTGCCGCGCGCGGTCGGTGGCCGGGACATACAAGCGGCCGCGGCGCGTGTCGACGCCCAGGTCTTGCCAGAAGTTCGCGAGCTGCAAGGCGCTGCAGATCGCGTCGGACTGACGCAGCGCGGCGCTGCCGCCCACGCCGTAGAGATGCAGCAGCAGGCGGCCGACTGGATTCGCCGAGCGGCGGCAGTAGTCGAGCAGTTCGGTGCGATCGGCGTAGCTGTGCTTCGTCACGTCCTGCTCGAAGGCGCTCAGCAGATCGGCGAGCAGCGGCACCGGCAGCGCGCGTTCGCGCATCACCTGGCGCAACGGTTCGAACACGTGCGGCCAGCGCGGCGACACGGCGCCGCCGGCGCTGATCGCGTGCAGATCGTCGCGGTAGGCGGCCAGGTCGGCGAGCCGCTGCGCGGGCGCCGCATCGCCTTCATCGGCGAGGTCGTCCGCGGTGCGGGCGAAGTGGTAGATCGCAGCGACGGCCGGGCGCAATGAAGGCGGGCACAGGATCGACGCGACCGGAAAGTTCTCGTAGTGGTTGACGCTCACGGCGGCGATTGTCCACGTTGTGTGCGTCGCGGCACGGGCCCAGGGTTTGACATGAGTCCGGCCGCCGAATATATTACTGACCAGTCAGTCATTTAGACTTTCCACAAGGACTCCCATGCGCCCTGCGCTGATCGTCGCCCTGGCCGGACTCGCCGTGCTGGCCGCGTGCTCCAAGACCGTAACCGCGCCCGATCCGGTGCGCGCGGTCCGAACCACCACCATCGCGCCGCAGACGGCGGGCGGTGCCTACGAGTATGCCGGCGAGATCAAGTCGCGCACCGAGTCGCGCCTGAGCTTTCGCGTCGGCGGCAAGATGCTCAAGCGCCATGTCGACCTGGGCGACACCGTGAAAGCCGGCCAGATGCTCGCGCAACTCGACCCGCAGGATCTGCGGCTGGGGCAGGACTCGGCGCGTGCGGCGGTGGCGATGGCGCAGGCCAGCTACGACCAGAACGCGGCCGACTTCAAGCGCTACAAGGATCTGCACGAGCAGGGCTTCATCGGCCCGGCCGAGCTCGACCGGCGCGACATGGCGCTGAAGACGGCGCGTGCGCAGCTCGACCAGGCCAAGGCGCAGTCCAATGTGCAGGGCAACCAGGCGAGCTACGCGGCGCTGCTGGCCGACGCCAGCGGCGTGGTCACCGGGGTGGACGTCGAACCCGGCATGGTCGTCGCAGCCGGAACCCCTGTGCTGCGGCTGGCGCACGACGGTCCGCGCGATGTGGTGTTCGCGGTGCCCGAGGACAAGGTCGGCCTCGTCAAGGCGATGGCGGCGCAGCCGGGCCGGTTCAAAGTGCGGCTGTGGGGCGGCGACGCGCCGGCGTTGCCGGCGACGATCCGCGAGATTTCGGCCGCGGCCGATCCGGTCACGCGCACCTTCCTGATCAAGGCCGACATCGGCGGCGCCAACGGCGTGCGGCTCGGCCAGACCGCGACCGTGCTGCTGGAGTTGCCGCAGACCGCGGGCGTGACCAAGCTGCCGCTGTCGGCCTTGCGCGAAGAGCAGGGCAAGAGCACGGTGTGGCTGGTGGATCGCGCGAGCATGACGGTCAAATCGCAACCAGTGACCCTGGCCGGGGCCGACGGCAACGATGCCGTGATCAGCTCGGGCCTGGCCGCCGGCCAGGTCGTCGTGACCGCCGGTGTGCACGTGCTGAACCCGGGGCAGAAGGTGAAGTTCTACATCGATCCGGGCGTGCCGCCGGCGTCGGCGGCGAGCGCCGCGAGCCACGGCGTGCCGGTCGGTGTCAAGTGAGCGAGCCCCTCGTGAGCACTCCTGAGGACGCGGCGCACGCCGACGGCGCGAGCTCGCGCCTGAACATCTCGAAGTGGGCGCTGGAGCATTCGGCGCTGACGCGGTATCTGCTGGTCGTGCTGATGTTGCTCGGCGCGGCCGCGTACTTCCAGCTCGGACAGGACGAAGACCCGCCGTTCACGTTCCGCGCGATGGCGCTGCGCGTGTTCTGGCCCGGCGCCACCGCACAGCAGGTCGCCGAGCAGGTGACCGACAAGCTCGAGCGCACGCTGCAGGAGGTGCCGTACTCCGACAAGATCCGCAGCTACTCCAAGCCCGGCGAAGCGCTGATCATCTTCCAGGTGAAGGACTCGTCGCCGCCGAAGGAGATGCAGCAGGTCTGGTACACGGTGCGCAAGAAGATCGGCGACATCCGCGCCACCTTGCCGGCCGGCGTGATCGGGCCGTACTTCAACGACGAGTTCGGCGACGTTTATGGCTCGATCTACGCGCTCTCGGCCGATGGTTTCACATACCAGGAACTGAAGGACGAGGCCGACCGCGTGCGCCAGCGCCTGCTGAAGGTGCAGCACGTCAACAAGGTCGCGATCTTCGGCGCGCAGGACGAAAAGCTGTTCATCGAGATCTCGCAGAAGCGCCTCGCGCAGATGGGGCTGGATTTCAACCAGGTGCTGGCCCAGCTCGGTCAGCAGAACGCGGTCGAATCGGCCGGCGCGATCACCGCGCCGACCGACTACGTGCAGGTGCGTGTCGGCGGGCAGTTCAACTCGGTCGACGAGCTGCGCGCACTGCCGATCCGCGCGAGCGGTGCGAGCTTCAAGCTCGGTGACATCGCCGAGGTCAAGCGCGCGTATGTCGACCCGCCGCAGGTCAAGGTGCGCCACCAGGGCCACGAGGTCATCGCGCTGGGCATTTCGATGGCCAAGGGCGGCGACATCATCCAGATGGGCAAGGCGCTGAACCTCACGATCGACCAGATCCGTGCCGAGCTGCCGGCCGGCATCGAGCTGCATCAGTTCCAGAACCAGGCCAAGGTCGTGTCGGGCTCGGTCAACGAATTCGTCGGCACGCTGATCGAGGCGGTCGTGATCGTGCTCGCGGTGAGCTTCATCAGCCTCGGGCTGCACTTCAAGCCGTTCCGGCTCGACTGGCGGCCCGGGCTGGTCGTCGGCATCACGATCCCGCTGGTGCTGGCGATCACCTTCGTGACGATGTACTACTGGGGCGTGGGCCTGCACAAGATCTCGCTCGGTTCGCTGATCATCGCGCTCGGCCTGCTGGTGGACGACGCGATCATCGCGGTCGAGATGATGGTGCGCAAGCTCGAGGAAGGCTACGACAAGGCGCGCGCCGCGACCTTCGCGTACGAGGCGACCGCGATGCCGATGCTGACCGGCACGCTGATCACCGCGGTCGGCTTCCTGCCGATCGGCCTGGCGCAATCGACAGTGGGCGAGTACACGTTCGCGATCTTCGCGGTGACGGCCGCGGCGCTGATGATCTCGTGGTTCGTGTCGGTGTATTTCGTGCCCTACCTCGGCGTGCTGCTGCTCAAGACCAAGCCGCATGCGGCCAGCGACCAGCCGCACGAGTTGTTCGACACGCCGTTCTACGCGCGCTTTCGCGCGACCGTGAACTGGTGCGTGCAGCACCGCTGGATCACGATCGGCTTGACGGTGGCCACGCTGTTGCTCGGCCTGGTCGGCATGGGCAAGGTGCAGAACCAGTTCTTCCCGGATTCGAGCCGGCCCGAGATCCTGGTCGACGTGTGGTTCCCGGAAGGCACGTCCTATGCCGCCAACGAGGAGGTCACGAAGCGCCTCGAAGCGCGCGTGATGAAGCTCGACGGCGTGGACAACGTGACGACCTGGGTCGGCAGCGGCGTCGAGCGCTTCGTGCTGGTGCTCGACCAGGTCTTCCCGCAGAGCAATGTCAGCCAGATGGTCGTGATGCCGAAGAACCCGGCGGCGCGCGAGCGGGTGCGCAAGCTGCTGCCCGAACTGCTCGCGACCGAGTTCCCGGAGGTGCGCGCGCGCGCCAAGCTGCTGCCAAACGGCCCGCCGGTACCGTACCCGGTGCAGTTCCGCGTCGTCGGGCCCGATCCGGCGAAGGTGCGCGGCTACGCCGACGAGGTCAAGGCGATCATGCGCATGAATCCGAACCTGCGCGGCATCAACGACAACTGGAACGAATCGGTCAAGGTGCTGCGGCTCGACGTCGACCAGGACAAGGCGCGCACCCTCGGCGTGTCGAGCCAGTCGATCGCACAGGCCGCGCGCACGATCAACGCCGGCACGACGGTGGGCCAGTACCGCGACGGCGACAAGCTCGTCGACATCGTGCTGCGCCAGCCGATCGAGGAGCGCAACGCGATCACCGACCTCGCCAACGCCTACGTGCCCACCAGCGCCGGCAAGAGCATCCCGCTCGGCCAGATCGCCAAGGCCAACTTCGTCTGGGAACCGGGCGTGCTGTGGCGCGAAGGACGCGACTACGCGGCGACCGTGCAGGGCGACATCATCGAAGGCCTGCAGGGCGCCACCGTCACGGCGCAGCTCGACCCGCTGTTCAAGCCGGTGCGCGCGAAGATGCTGCCGGGCTACCGCATCGAGATCGCCGGCGCGGTCGAGGAGAGCAGCAAGGGTCAGGGCTCGATCGCGGCCGGCGCGCCACTGATGCTGTTCATCATGTTCACGCTGCTGATGCTGCAGCTGCACAGCTTCAGCCGCTCGGTGCTGGTGTTCCTGACGGCGCCGCTGGGCATCGCGGGCATCGCTGCAGCGCTGCTGGTGCTGAACCGGCCGTTCGGCTTCGTCGCGCTGCTCGGCGTGATCGCGCTGATGGGCATGATCATGCGCAACTCGGTGATCCTGATCGACCAGATCGAGCAGGATCGGGCCAAGGGCGTGCCGACCTGGAACGCGATCGTCGAGGCCGCGGTGCGGCGTTTTCGCCCCATCATCCTGACGGCCGCCGCGGCGGTGCTGGCGATGATCCCGCTGTCGCGCAGCGTGTTCTGGGGGCCGATGGCGGTGGCCATCATGGGCGGGCTGATCGTCGCGACCGTGCTGACGCTGCTGTCCCTGCCGGCGATGTACGCGGCGTGGTTTCGCGTCAAGCGGCCGGGCGGCGAGGGCGGGGCCGCGAGCGGTTAAACTCCAAGGCTGACCAAATAGCGGCCCATACCCTCGCGCGGGTGGCGAAATTGGTAGACGCACCAGGTTTAGGTCCTGACGCCAGCAATGGTGTGCGGGTTCGAGTCCCGCCCCGCGCACCAGCCCTGCACTTTCAAAGAGTTCACACATCATGTCCGTCCAAGTTGAAACCCTCGACAAACTCGAGCGCCGCATCACGCTGACGCTGGCTGCTGCCACGATCAACTCCGAAGTCGAGTCGCGCCTGAAGAAGCTCTCGCGCACCGTCAAGGCGGATGGTTTCCGCCCGGGCAAGGTGCCGATGAGCGTGGTCGCGCAGCGCTACGGCTACTCGGTGCACTACGAGGTGATGAACGACAAGGTCGGCCAGGTGTTCTCGGACGCCGTCAACGAGGCCAAGCTGCGCGTCGCCGGCGCGCCCAAGATCGCCGAGAAGGAAGGCGCGCCGGAGGGCCAGATGGCCTTCGATGCGACCTTCGAGGTCTACCCCGAAGTCAAGCTTGGCGATCTGAGCAGCGCCGAAGTCGAGCGCGTCTCGACCGAGGTGTCGGATGCCGCGATCGACAAGACCATCGACATCCTGCGCAAGCAGCGCCGCACGTTCGCGCAGCGCCCGGCCGCCGAGGGTGCGATCGAAGGCGACCGCGTGACGATCGACTTCGAAGGCAAGATCGACGGCGTGCCCTTCGACGGCGGCAAGGCCGAGGCCTTCCAGTTCCTGATCGGCGAAGGCCAGATGCTCGAGCAGTTCGACCTCGCGGTGCGCGGCATGAAGGCGGGCGAGTCGAAGACCTTCCCGCTGCAGTTCCCCGACGACTACCAGGGCAAGGACGTGGCCGGCAAGGAAGCCGACTTCCTCGTTACCGTGAAGAAGATCGAAGCGCAGCATCTGCCGGAAGTGAACGAGGTGTTCGCCAAGTCGCTCGGCATCGCCGACGCGACCGTCGACGGCCTGCGCGGCGACGTCAAGAAGAACCTCGAGCGCGAGGTGAAGTTTCGCGTGCTCGCGCGCAACAAGGCCAGCGTGATGGACGCGCTGGTGAAGGCGGCCGAGCTCGACGTGCCGAAGGCGCTCGTCGCCGGCGAGACCGAACGCATGATCGAAGCGGCGCGCGCCGACCTGAAGAAGCGCGGCGTCAAGGACGCGGATAACGCGCCGATCCCGGCCGAGCTGTTCCAGCCGCAGGCCGAGAAGCGCGTGCGCCTCGGCCTGGTGGTGGGCGAGCTGGTGCGCTCCAACAACCTGCAGGCCCAGCCGGCGCAGCTGCAGGCGCACATCGAGGAGATGGCGCAGAGCTACGAGAAGCCCTCGGAAGTGGTGCGCTGGTACCTGGGCGATCGCCAGCGCCTGGCCGAAGTCGAGGCGGTCGTCGTCGAGAACAACGTCGCCGAGTTCGTGCTGAGCAAGGCCAAGGTGACCGACAAGGTGCTGCCGTTCGACGAGCTGATGACGGGCTGATCGAGCGCCATGTCACGCCAAGGCGCCGGCCGTGAGGCTGGCGCCTTTTTGTTATCTGCGGACGGCATCTTGTGGCGACATAATCAGCCCCAACATCGTTTGAATCTTTCTGCAAGGAATGCCATGAGCGCGCTTGAAACCCACGGCCTGGGCCTGGTCCCGATGGTCATCGAAACGTCCGGCCGCGGCGAGCGCGCCTACGACATCTACAGCCGCCTGCTGCGCGAGCGCATCATCTTCCTGGTCGGGCCGGTGAACGACCAGTCGGCCAGCGTGGTGGTGGCGCAGTTGCTGTTCCTCGAGAGCGAGAACCCCGACAAGGACATCCACTTCTACATCAATTCGCCGGGCGGTTCGGTGAGCGCCGGCCTGTCGATCTACGACACGATGCAGTTCATCAAGCCCGATGTCTCGACGATGTGCACGGGCATGGCCGCGAGCATGGGCTCGTTCCTGCTGATGGCGGGGGCGAAGGGCAAGCGCTTCTCGCTGCCGAATTCGCGCGTGATGATCCACCAGCCCTCGGGCGGGGCCCAAGGCCAGGCGACCGACATCGAGATCCATGCGCGCGAGATCATCAAGACCCGCGAGCAGCTCAACAAGATCTATGCCGAACGCACCGGCCAGCCGATCGAGAAGATCCGTGCCGACATGGAGCGCGATTTCTTCATGGACCCGGAAGAATCGAAGGCGTACGGGCTGATCGACCAGGTGCTGACCCACCGCAGCCCGCCTCCCGGGGCGTGAGGGCAGGCGCTGTAAGGCGCGCGTAACAACACCCGAAACGGGGCCTTTTTTGGCAAGAAGGCCCCGATTTCTTTTGATCTATCATTCGTCAACTCCTCCCCTCCACGCCCCGGAAACCCACCCCTATGGCCGACAAAAAAGGCGCTTCCAGCGAGAAGGTCTTGTACTGCTCCTTTTGCGGCAAGAGCCAGCACGAGGTGAAGAAGCTCATCGCCGGGCCGAGCGTGTTCATTTGCGATGAGTGCATCGAGCTGTGCAACGACATCATCCGTGATGAAGTGCCCGCCGAAGGCGCCGACGCGAAGTCCACGAAGTCCGATCTGCCGATGCCGAGCGAGATCAAGGCGAGCCTGGACAACTACGTGATCGGCCAGGAGGTCGCGAAGCGCACCTTGTCGGTCGCGGTCTACAACCATTACAAGCGGCTCAAGCACATGAGCCGCACCAAGGACGAGATCGAGCTCTCGAAGAGCAACATCCTGTTGATCGGCCCGACCGGCTCGGGGAAGACGCTGCTCGCGCAGACCCTCGCGCGCCTGCTCAACGTGCCCTTCGTGATCGCCGATGCGACCACGCTGACCGAAGCGGGTTACGTGGGCGAGGATGTCGAGAACATCATCCAGAAGCTGCTGCAGAACTGTGGCTACGACGTCGAGAAGGCGCAGCGCGGCATCGTCTACATCGACGAAATCGACAAGATCAGCCGCAAGGCCGACAACCCCAGCATCACGCGCGACGTGTCGGGCGAGGGCGTGCAGCAGGCGCTGCTGAAGCTCGTCGAAGGCACGATGGCCTCGGTGCCGCCGCAGGGTGGGCGCAAGCATCCGAACCAGGATTTTCTGCAGATCGACACGACCAACATCCTGTTCATCTGCGGCGGCGCGTTCGACGGGCTCGAGAAGGTGATTCAGAACCGTTCCGAGAAGTCGGGCATCGGCTTCGGCGCGACCGTGCACAGCAAGAGCGAGAAGCGCGTTTCCGAGGTGTTCCGCGATGTCGAGCCCGAGGATCTGATCAAGTTCGGCTTGATCCCGGAACTCGTCGGCCGCCTGCCGGTGGTGGCCACGCTCGGCGAACTGACCGACGACGCGCTGGTGCGCATCCTGACCGAGCCGAAGAACGCGCTCGTCAAGCAGTACCAGAAGCTGTTCGCGATGGACGGCGTCGAGCTCGAGATCCGGCCGTCGG
>Ga0307508_10006001_pt1 | contig 11462 bp, 15 predicted proteins | sample 9_EM_MG_FD_203089 | JGI IMG/M metagenome (GOLD analysis project Ga0307508, IMG submission 203089) | Populus trichocarpa ectomycorrhiza microbial communities from riparian zone in the Pacific Northwest, United States - 9_EM | ecosystem: Host-associated > Plants > Roots > Unclassified | place...
AGCCCAAAATCGCTCAGAATGCGATGGCTCGTGCGCCTAGTGCAAGCGTGAGAACTTGAAACGATTGTCAAGGGGAGTTGGAACTTTCCCTTTCTTACCCTCCCTCCGCCCCTCCTCAGACACAAACCACCACCAGAAGCCAAAACTACAAAGCTCCTCAAGATTTGAACAACGAATGGCCCGCACCAAGGTTCGTATATTATTATCGAAATACCACCTTTGTATTTTGGGCTTATCATTGGCGATGCGCTCGTTTCTGCTCGTCGTCATCGTTTCCGCAGCAAACCGCACGCAAATCGACCGGAGGTTAGTCCCTTTCGACAGTGAATTTCGCGGTACTTACCAAATCCGTTTTTTCTACAGGCAAAGCTCCTCGTAAACAACTTGCCACCAAAGCCGCCAGGAAGACCGCCCAGGTACGTCGCTCCTCATCGTTTCCGATGTCGCCGAAGACACAATGCTCAACTATTTCGTTTTCTTTTATTACATAACTCGTTAGACCGCTACTGGTGGTGTCAAGAAACCTCACAGGTTCCGCCCTGGTACCGTCGCTCTTCGTGAAATTAGGCGTTATCAGAAGTCGACTGAGCTGCTGATCCGCAAGCTCCCATTCCAGCGCCTTGTTCGTGAAATTGCTCAAGACTTCAAGGTAAATTTGATGTTTCTCTTCTCACTGGAACGTGTCTGACTCTCTTGCAGACCGATCTTCGCTTCCAGTCTTCTGCTGTGATGGCACTCCAGGAGGCTGCCGAAGCTTACCTTGTGTCTCTCTTCGAGGATACCAATTTGGCTGCGATCCATGCCAAACGTAAGTGTACTCGCTGCTGTTCATCTACATTCTTACTCACCTGCAATTTCCAGGTGTCACCATGTAAGTTTCAAGTGTTCGGTTGTTCATCCATCCGTATTTGTACTGACTCATCTGTTCCGTCAGCCAACCCAAGGACCTCGCTCTTGCCAGGCGTCTCCGTGGCGAGCGTTCTTAAACATCTGGTCTAACTCATACATCACGCGGGACCGTTGAAGCATGGATGATTTTGCATACTCGAGCACTCGTCGTGACTGTGTCTTATTCAGTCCCGTCTGTTTGCTGAACGTAGTGCATCTAGTGTACAATTCTTTTGTTATGCCTTTGGTATTGTTCCCAGTACCTCTCTGTCTAAATATTCTCCGATAGCTCCGCTTCTAGTATAAGCGGACCATGACTACGATAGTACGCTTCTCAATGCTGTACTAATACGTTCGCTGTTTTTTTATGGTATTGATTTATGTCGATGGTTTCTTTCGAATTGCCATGCAGTAACAGAGTTGCTGCCCAGGTGGGTGGAAACTCCCATTTCCGAATGGATGCCGTTGTCCTTGCATCATTCGAGCAGCAGGCTGCAAGGCACCCTAACCTTGAGCAATTTCAGTCATACCCCCGATCGGGTTATTGCCAGATTCGGTATGCGCATCGTCTTGCCATCGTCCGAAGAAATATTACAGAGTAATTATTCATCTACGGGTCAGTCACCAAGGTAAGGGCATGCGGTGTGATACATACTTATTACTTGTCGCGATTAAGTATATGCCCATGTCACTCCAATAATTCACGGGCAACTGAACTCTTGGGCCGGCCTACACACAAGGAATCGCTGACCCCCCACTCATCGTTCTACGGCTTGAATTAGATCCTCATTCTGCATCGCTGTTTATAACTCCGCCTCTGGATATTACTAGCAGTGTAGCACCAGTAGGGGCGCCTATGTGTTTGACGATTACTGCTATTCGAAACGAGTCTATCAGAAGCAGCGGCATTTCAAACGGTACATTCTAATCGAAAAAAGAAGACAGCTCGGGATTGATCTTCAAAATAACAATTCTGCGAGCAAGAATCATCATATTCCAACAGGTCCACTAGCGCCTCTCACGTCGCCTGTGTGTCAGAGGATTTGACCTCTTCCAATGGGTCACTACGATTCGCGGTCGCAAGTTGAATGACTCGAACATTAGAGACCTAGATTTTCTGTGCAAAGTTCTGGCGACTTTCATCAAAAAAAATCCGATAATACAAGTGAGCATCTATGTTTTGCCGTAGCCTCTCCCACCCCGTTTTTCTATCATTGCGTTGAGCAGCAAGCTCCTCTCACACTTTCCTGCGTTCAAACGACTGTGTTGTGACTTATGTATATATTTTATTCTAATGCTTAGCTATGCAGGAACGACAAGGCCAATTTCCTACGACATCACAGTGCTGAGCCTTTGTGGTTATGGAAAGCCCATTTTTCGACACGCTGATACTCTGAATCACAACGCATAACCATCCTTGCCTTTAGGCGACGTCGTTATTCACGCAGGAGATCTCACTCAAGGTGATACCAAAGAGCAGCTGTAGATTGGATAAGCTCGTTGCCCCAACCAATTGTCGATATCATCTAGCTCGAGCATGTTGCGGTAGAGATTACCGTTCATCGTGGTGCTCTTCTTGAATTCGCTTTCGTCGATGGGAGTGAATTGACGTAGCCCAGTTATGCCTCTATAAGGGACATTGGACTTGGGTTCATGAGTGGGTCCAATTCCATCAGCCGGATTGGGGTTTCGGAACACGACTTGGCCACCAATAATATGTCCATCGAAGGCCAAAGGACTTGAAGACTCGACGGAGAAGTAATGTTGGGCCCTCAGTTCTTGGGCGATCATCACTGCGATCGTTGGCCTTACCCACTACATAGGCTGGGTTCGAGTCTATGGGCTTACCGCCGTCTCTATTCTCGTCGCAGAAATGGCCGCTGTCTGGTGCAATCATAGCTTTAGTGGGCTCTGTGAAGCAACATGTTTCCTTGCTTCCGGTGGGAGAGGTGTCACAGCTGTAAGGCAAGGGAACAACAGCAGCACCATTGATGTCGATGTCATCGACGGGTATTGCATCCTTGAATATCTGGTCTCAGAGCGAAGATCCCCAGAAGAATATGTTTGCAACATACCAAAACTGATTCAGCCCACAATGGTCACATGTTGGGGTAAACAACGAGGACATAGGATCTCGTTCGAAAAGACGTCGTTTGTTCCATTTTTTGGCATCACCGTGGCTGACTTACATGGCAGCGAAGGTATTTGTCTGCCACAAATGACTGCAGGCATAGATGTTTGCCTTACATAAGAGCCCTGGAAAGCGGAGTCTTGGGAGACTGAACGACAAAATTACAAACTCCGCAAACGCTGGTCCGATAAGCATGACACCCCTTTTCAAACTCAGCTTTGCCTTGTCCATCATTGCTTGCAACAAATCTCTGCGCAGCGTCCTCCGACTAGTTGAATGGTAGAGCAGCGGCATCAAGGTGCAATGGTTGTACAACTTGTATATAGTACCAAATCACTCTCATTCTTGATTGTTGCTTGATTGTTAACTCCAACCCAGCCTCCTTGTTCCTCTTCTAATGTCCGTATTAATCCTGTTCAGGATGCGATATCGAGAATCGTGAACCATTTTGAATGAACTCTGGCGATATATGCGTAGTCTTTCTGTCAACTCTTGAGAACTGTGGTCGCCGTTTGAAAGTGGCCTGACATAAGGTCAATGATTGCGTTGGAAGTTATCAACGCTTGAGTTTACCTTCACACAGAAGTTGCGGAGTACCAGAATTTCATTTTCTTCTGTTTCCCTATGGATCTTCTCCCAAGGAATAGTACCATTTGATACTTGAAGTCGACTTTCACACCCTTGACTTAGATGGGCAAATCCCGGGCAAAAACATGAGTTTATGTCTAAAGAGAGTATAAGTAATTGCGCTTACCAGTCAACGAAAGGGCCATTTTTGGTGGCAATATTCATTGCGCCACAGCGAGGACACGTGTACTGGTCTGTGAATGTTTGGGTCGTAACAACAGCCCTCATGATGATGGTTGTGCCAGGCTGGACTTGTGACCAGTGGGGTTGCCCTTTGATTACAGCTACTTCCTCAGTCTTGTCAATGCATAGATCGTAGTTTCCTTCTTCCATATAACGTCGTTGAATCCGGGCCTCCAGGGTATCTGATTTGAAGAAAAGTCTCATCGCATCAGTGAAGATCTGGATGTCGGTTAGACAAGCATTATGGAGTAATCTGCAATATACCGCATATGACTCCGCAAAGTCCATTGGAACTTCACGGCGCCTTCCTGTTGCATCTACCAGGATAACTCCAGTAAATGTAATAATAGGTTGGGTCGACAACGTATAAATCGTCTCAATTAACTTTTGCACAGAAGCTCCGGTATCCTCCTTCATTTGTTGCAGGGCGGTTTCAGTATTCTCTTTCATTTGCTGCAGAGAAGATTCGAGATGCATAGCGCTTAGAATCTAGTAAAAGTTAATGTATGAGCGTGAATGCCAAGTTAGATTGGTACCCACCGAATACTCAAGGAAGTAGGATCCAATATCTTTCGAGCAACCTTCGATGATTTTTGTTATACTCGAATACTGAAAGAATTTCCGAGTTGCGGACATTTTCCGCACGCGGTCCAGCTTTGCTAAAGACTCGTTAAGTTGACTTAAATTTATCATTATGAGGGGTTTCATATATAAAAGTAAGGTCGTACTCTGCCAATTTCTCGCGGAGTTTGCGAATAGCCTCGTTGTTGGGTGCTGGAACCGAAGCAATATGGTCGTTTAACCAAGTCAGCCTTTTCTCGAGATTGTGCAGGTCCTGCTTGTTCTGAACAAACTTCTAAGAATTTTCTCAGCGAAAGATTCAGAAGCTAATAATGCATTGCAACTCACATCACCAGCTTCCATAAGTTTTCGCAACCCACCAATGACCGCCTTCAATGGAGGACCTCCGATGGGAATAGGACCTACTGCATGTTCCACAATCGCAAGTGTTAGGTCGGCACACTCGAACGCTACGCGGCCGCGTGATTCATCATCAATACTGGATCCTTGCACAGTTGGACTTGCATTCCGGACGCATCGGCGGAGAGCGAATAACCTTCCGAGAGAGTTCGACATTTCAGTATATGAAAGATGAATACCGGTGTTGAGTAGCTTGAGCCAGAGTTCGTCAATGGCACGTTGTGAGATCCCTTACATACAAATAATGGCTCCCTTGAAAAAGAGAAGTCCTTGTGGTAGCCACGAGGCCCTGTGGAACATCGGCAAGCTGTCCGGAATGTTTCTTGGATTGGGGGGTGGCGGTAGTGTAAAAATAAATCGTTACTAAAAATAATACATCGTGTTCATGTCCAGCCTCGGCCTGTTGCGGTCACATCAAACGCGACATGTCACAACAGGGCAAATGAGCATGGATGGATAACATTTGCTCAATAATGGTAACATTGGCGAATGCGAACGACAGCACGCGGCCACACAAAAGACAAAAGATCGAGTCTTCGGATAATGCTTTCGATTTGAAACCTCTTCCAGCCGTCATTTTGCTTCTGTCACTTCCCTCACTCCTGGCTCATCCACCCACACACCGAAATCATTCTTGTTCGTTGTTGCGGACATTATCTGCTTTGCAAAAATGTCTTTTACTGTCTGGGTTAGACTGTATTACTGAATCTAGGGCGTGGACAGAGTTGGCGGAAGTTGGCTTTCGGATCGGTTTGGAAGAACCTGGTATTGAAAGCGAAGTGGAGAAGGCAATCACCAAGGCTGTACGTTCATGAACATTTTACGCGTTTTTCAGGACTTAGTGTCTTGCACAGCTACTCATTGTCAATAAAGTACGTTGGGTCGCCTTTTCCCAGCCGTTGTAACTTGATTCAGGTCGAATGGCTGCGAGACGCTAGTCCTTGCAAGTCCAAGGCCTCAATTTTTTCGTGTTGTTGAAATACTTCACAATAACTGACTTGTTGATTTAAGCATCCATCATTGCGAGACTATCGACCCCGTCTATCATGGCTGTCAGCAAACCTAGCCTCATTTCAGAATAACTCGAAATTCGCCCAAATCAGCCTCAAGAAACTTCTTACAAAGTTCCTTGTACCATCCGACCCTCCGCACACGATGTACTTTTCGCATATGGCATACATAGCCAGCCTCTCCAGCTATGCCGACGCTCGTGATTTTTCATCCTACGCTACTCTCAAAGCGTTGGGGGCAGTGCGCGATCTGCAGGAAGTCGCCACCCAGAACAACCATCGTGACATAGTCTCATTGGGTATGATCCTGGAGTTGCAAGAGCTTATGGCGAACGGAATGTGGCAAAAAGTCTACGAGACATTGGGGAATACAGAAGAACAGCTCAACATCGCTGGGGAGATCGCTGTGGTTGAGAAGAATTCGGTTGACCATGCTTCGCCATCACAAGAGAATGGATGCCACATAAGGCCCACAGAGGACTCAAACCTTAAGAAGGTGTTGATCGTACATGCGCTTGTCATCGGCACCCTTTTCTACACGTATGTCGGCGACAACGCAAAGGCACAGAGCAGAATGAAGATGCTCCATGAGATGCTCGACTGTGGAGCCCTAGGTGCATTTGGGAAGAGCGGGATCGTGACAGTAGGATTTCCTGATTCGCCCTCGTCCTTCGACATTCAAGTCACCCATCCACGGATCGTTTATGCCCTTGGCTTTCTTGTTAGTTGTGTGGCAAAGCGCGATCCGGTGGGCAGGAAGCCTAAGCGGAGGTTGTTTGCTCAGGAAGGCGTCCTCTCTATTGAACGGGAGCTGCGAAAGGAGGTGTCTTGTACGTTGTGCTGCTCAATTGCAGTGCGAAACTCCACTGAGCTGAATGCTTCTAGTTCCTGTATGGGGATCCGTATTTGACGTCCACGAATTCCAACAACGCATGCACAAAATCAAGGCAGACATGATCTGCGAACTTATCGGAGTGAGTCTTCTTCTAATGCGTAGTTTCCAGTGGCTCAGCTCCTACAGGTAGCAATAACTCGGAGCGAATTTGACGACGCTGAACGTGTATGAAACAAGTTATTACCCCCTAATATATTTCACCTACCTATTTCACAGGATATCTGCAAGCTCATCGCGCATACCCGAACACATGGCCTCTTTTCTGCATACAGTGCACGTATAACCCTACATCAAGCCCATCTTTCACATACTCTATCCAAGACGGAGCGAGCGTTGAAATGCTACCAGATTGCTGCATTCCTGTCGCGAAGAAGGACCCAACCAAAAACACCAGAAGAGGATGACGACGGCTGTGAGGATTATTGGGTCAACGTATCAGCCAGGGCGGGTGAATTATGGCTTCGGATTGGGATAGTCAGCATGATGGACGGTGATGTTGAGAAAGAAATGGAGCCCTTACGGAAAGAGGGAGCGATCATCGTGAAAGAATGTGAAGGACTCGGTGGGAGTCTACAAGCTGTTGCTGCAGTGTTGACGGCGTGCTTGTCGAGGGAATTTTTAGTATCAAAGTGAATCTTTATCTTTTATGCCTTTGAGTCCCAGTTACGATTGACGATGATTCATATAGGACACATCTCCGCACTGCTCTGAACCTCTCAACTACATCTCAAGACAATCACCTTCGTGCCTTGGTGTTGGCCCTCATCGCTGCTCAATATGTGCACACTTCGGCCGAGCACGCAGAAACGATGCTCAGTACCGCCGATCAGCTGGCGTCGGGCCTTGGAGCGCGACCCAAAGCGTCGCCGGTTTCTTCTCGGTCACCAAAGAAAGCTGCTGCAGGAAGCGCTGATGGGGTAGGTAACGCTCCACTCAGGTTGTGGATTGGAGAGAGATCTTTGGGTTCGTCTAACATCTCGCATCATAAGTGTTGCTGACAAAAAGACTCAGAGTTGAAACGACGTGCCAGAGATGAGGAGAGCGCATCAAAACAGATTTCTGCTAACAAAAAACTTGAGCAGGCTGTGGAGAACCTCAAGAAAAGGAAGTTGTCCCAGATCTCCTAGTAGTGCTGCGGACAGGTCGCGTTCGGGCTCAAGACGACTCGACTTCTTGCCGTAATTTCATCACGCCTTCCATACCATGTTCCTTATCAGACCTTTGTGCTAGTATCGCTGTCGCATCAGTCAAGTTCATTGTGTAATTTGAATCCACTCTGCCTCAGAACCAGATTATTCATTAACCCTCCCTTGTCGAACCTTTTTCATCAACTGAAGTGGCTTTCCGCATATTTTGCAATAGTGCGTTGCTCCTAGCTATGGTCAAGACACAGGCTGGAGCATCACTGATGCGTCCACGAAGGCGAATGGGGGGCATAGAAAGCGCCCTTCTTGGTCCGCATGAGGACTCACTGGCAAATCCAATTCAACGCTTGTGGAATTTTCGCGTACCCTCTACTGCTTCGAGAAAAGTTATGTGCCGCCAAGCGGGCGTTGGGACTCCCACGTACTACGAGGTAACAGTAAGAGGGACACCTGGGCATGTATAAAGACCTGGGATCGCCAGGGGTACCTTCCAGAGACCCATCGTGGATTGATGCAACTTGGATGGGTTTCGAAGCTATTTTGTGGTGCAGGCCAGATCCAAGAAGATCTAGAAGGCCACCGAACGGCCCAGGACACCCGAATTGACGTTGTTGTTTGCGTTTTCCAGAGGAACACGTCCGCCGGGCTACCAGCCATTGCACCGATATTCAAAGGCATGGTTTTCGTGGAGTCGTGGTATGATACTGTATCTCGCCTTTTTGCTTCTCCGTTGGAATAGTTCTTTGGGCAGTCCCTTTTAGCGCTTTCAGACACAACCTGCGTTGGGGATTTATCCTAGTTGGGATTGTTGCTAATTTGTTTGACCTATAAGTGAGCCAAAACACTGTCCCCAAGTAACAAGTGCGGTGTAACATCGTAGATGAGACATGTCCTGAATAAGACTCGTGAACAGATGAGCACTCTTTTGCAACAAGTCTTATTTACCTTCGTTCTTTCTGGGTTTTGACAAGGAACTCATAAACTTGGCGTTGCCAGGCAGAGTGATATTGCGGCCATCATACTGTTATCACGCCTTGTTCTGGCATGAATCCTCTGACGTGAAGGGGTATAAAGTATTATCTGGGAATCTTTGCTGATGAACGAATATGGCCCTGGCAGTACCCCGTAGCTTGCGTCCCAATTGAAGTACGTCTTGTGCCGTATGAGCGATCTTGACAATGTATGTGGCTTGGTAACGTATTCACAGCCGACGCGGTGTGACCAAAATTTCCAGAATGGCAAATACCTAAGAACATTGCGACTTCAGGGCCATGTCCGATTCGGCTCAAATTAGCCGCATCTGCCTGGTTTCCCACCACCCGAATCGGACAGAAAAACGGCAAAAGTGATGAGATGCGGCTGCCGAACAGTCCATGATCATGTGAAATGCACATCAGCCCTGAAGGTCGCAATGTTCTTAGATATTTGCCATTCTGGAAAATCTGCCACACCGCGTCGGCTGTGAATACACTGCAGCCGAGGTACTCCGTTCGGTCGAACGTCAGCGAACGCCCTGTATAGAGGGGCCGGGTACAGTGTAGCCGACTGAGTCGCTTCGACCGAACGGCTGCAGAAATTATTTACTGGATGGTGCCGAGCGCGGGATTGAACCGGACAAAAGGATGCGGGCAGAACAGGCAGATGAGTTCAAGCCACACTATGTTTAACGATTGGGCGGTAAACAGAGGAATTGTTATTTGACGAGAGACAGGACACAACAAGCTTCGCACGAATGATACGAACTACTACTTTAGCTTCTTCTTCCTGGTAAAATAGTTCGTAAATGTAAGTAATTAATAATGGAGATTCAAACAAGACTTACGGGCGGAGCTGGGACGAGTGTCCGCAGGACCTCTTTCTGCAGTTTGTAGCACGAGGAGGGAGGCGAGCATAGCACTTCCGGCAGATTTGCTTATCGCAGTTGTATTTTGAAGCCAGGACCTTCAACGAAGGCTCGATAATGCCACCACGAAGACTATGTTCGTTTAGTAAATCAAATGGGAATCTCTAACAAACTGAACTCACCGAAGTACCAAGTGCAGTGTTGACTCCTTCTGGATGTTGTAGTCATTCAGAGTCCTGCCATCCTCAAGCTGCTTTCCCGCGAATATAAGGCGTTGTTGATCTGGAGGGATGCTGCCCATTTGATTGAGCCTACGTCCGATAACGAGGAGCCAGGACTCACCCTTCCTTGTCCTGTATTTTGGCTTTGACGTTGTCAATAGTATCGGAAGACTCCACCTCAAGGGTGATGGTCTTTCCTGTTAGCGTCTTGACGAAAATCTGCATCGTTGAAGAAATCCACCGATTTACTGGTGTTGAGGAAAGTAAGGTGGTGGGAATTTAGTTGTGGCAACTGTACAGTCGTGACAGTTAAGTTAAACGTCACCATTGATTGTCACAACACTCGCCGTCTACTCGTACCAAGCGGTCGCCGGTGAGCATCCTTCTCTACAGTTAATATTTTCCGAAGATGTAAACATATTCTGCAAAACATTGACGACGTTCTCGTACAATGGGTTAGCTTCCTTCGGGAACCATTCAAGTCTCTGATCCAAAAATTTATACAACAGATTCAACGAACTTTATTCTGACGAACTTCCGTAGATCCTGGTGTTTGTATTTGAACAATACCCCGCCGGGTACTTATGGTCATCAAGACGTCCTTGTCGGACCAGTATATCTTATTTCCTATGCTTCTTTTACTATACCCGCGAGGACGAACGTCATTGTATTGTTGCGCTGAATCATATCATCTGATTAGTACAACTGACCTTGGATGGAAAATCTCATTCAAACACTTGTGCGTTCGGTATGGTAAGCTTGCTTCCCTTTCCTACTAATTCCGCGATCCCCGCACTACGGTTTCTTCACCCCGCTTCGCACCGTACATTTTGGGTGGCATTTGTCAACGGTCCGACATTGGATACCCGGTAACCTCTACATATATTCCATCCATAGTCATGGAAAGATCTGGGGTTGGTCTTTCGACATTGAGTTCTATACAATATCCTTCTCTCGACGTCTGCGTCTAACCAATGTTTAACGTTCGTGATTCAGATGGTATTCAGGGGTCCAGCAATTGGTTAACGCTGTTATTGGACAAGCAAATGACTATCCACATCGCTCGTTCCAATAGTGAATATCGATTTGCGCCATTTTGAAAAGGGCAACCACGAATCACTCTCGGTGATGCTGAATTCTCTACCCATATATACCGTTGGCTGTAGCGAGCAGGTCTATGGCAGCTGTCAATGAGTCAATCTCCGGCTGATGGGGTCTCACCCTTTGTTACAGTCACACATAGGTTCAATCTTGTTAGCCGCTCAGCCTCAAGTTTTCGAAAGTGGAGTGTTTCAAATACTATCATTTTGAAGAATGGTATGAACTAGCCAGTCAAAAATGGTCAAACGTAACTGCAGATAACCCAAACACATGGTGCATAGACTGCCTAAAGGGAAGCCAGAGTAGGGAATACATCAGCAAATTCTGATTTTACGGCAGGCACTACATAGCACTATATAGTGCTATATAGTGCTATATAGTCAGGATCCCATACTATACAGTGAGGGACATCTGCTACATCACTACAGCTCACTATA
>Ga0307508_10006003_pt1 | contig 11461 bp, 11 predicted proteins | sample 9_EM_MG_FD_203089 | JGI IMG/M metagenome (GOLD analysis project Ga0307508, IMG submission 203089) | Populus trichocarpa ectomycorrhiza microbial communities from riparian zone in the Pacific Northwest, United States - 9_EM | ecosystem: Host-associated > Plants > Roots > Unclassified | place...
CAAGTCCAACGACCTGCAGAAGACGTTGGAGACTGAGCGCTCTGCGTGGGCTAATGACAAGAAGACGCTTGAAGACACGATTGTGGACATGACCACCTCGGAGAGACACACTGAGAACGACCGTACCGCTCACGAACGCGACGTTCGGGCGCTGGAAGAGCGTGCAGTGGTATGTATTTATCCTCCGTCAAAGTACATTTTAGCTTACAGCCCCGTATAGTCTGCAGAAGACAGGTATTCACGAGAAGTGGTTTCACATGCGGAATCTTTCAAGACCATCGAGAACCTGAAGCAACAGCTTAGTAATGCACAGGCTACGGCGCGCCAGAATTCGGCAGAGACTGCCAATGCGCAGGCCAAACTCGACGCGTCGGAAGGAAGCTGGAAGCAACAAAAGGAGGCCTTGGATAAAGAGGTTGCAGATCTCAACGCGCGGTGAGGAATTTGCTGTGACACGCGGAATGTCGGGTTATTTATCTTGTGACGCAGCTGCAAGGATCTAACTGCTCAGAATACTCTTCTGTACCAGCACCTCGACAGTGTCAGCTCTCAAGCGGCACGTATTCGCCAGGTCGCAGATTCCTCTGCGGAGAGCACCGACGGAGATGCCGACGTTGGCGGCGACGGGGATATCAAGTTGTCCGAATTGCGTTCTGTGGTAGCCTACCTCAGGAAGGAGAAGGAAATCGTCGATCTCCAGCTCGAACTTAGCAAGCAAGAAAACACGCGCCTCAAGACCCAGCTTGATCACTTGAGCCAGAGCTTGCAGGAAGTTCGCAAGACACTTTCAGAGGCAAGCGAGCGTCGAGCTATCCCGCCTGTCTTACTGAAATGCGTTTCGTAGGAACGCGAGCGAGCTGTTCAAGCAGCCACATCAGACGCACAGCACGTCGAGATGTTGGAGCGAATCAACCAACTCAACATCCTTCGAGAGAGCAACGTGACCCTGCGCGCCGACTGCGAAACCTACTCCAAACGTTCGCGCGAGTTGGATGCCAAGCTCAAAGCGCTTTCTGCCGAACTCGAACCCGCCAAAGAACAAGCGCGTGTTGCACGCGCCGAGCTCCAGGCCCGGGATGGTCAAATCACACTTCTGGAGACTGAAAGCAAGCGCTGGCAAGAGCGTAATGCGCAGTTGTTGAGCAAGGTTTGGAGTCCCTCCCCACTTGGCGTTTACTTTATTCACTCTGTCCATAGTACGACCGTATCGACCCCGCTGACCTCCAGATCTTGAAGGAAGAAGTTGAAAACTTGAAGTGCCAGAAAGCTGACGTGGAGAAGCGTCTCGCTGAGCGCGATGCAAGGGACTCGGAGAGCGCGGCAAAGGTAAGCATTGGAGCTCTGCCCCATCCTTGGATCCTCTCGAACTTTTGTTTTCCTTGCAGATGGCAACCTATGACGAAAACATGCGCAAGCTCAGGAGCATGACCAACAACCTCAAACAACAGCTCGGCGCTTCGAATAGCGAGAAATCGACCTTGAATCGGACGCTTGCTGAATTGCAGGCGGAGCTCAAGAGCGTGGTCGTGGAGAGGGATTCGCTTCGTGCTAATGCCGGAAATAACGTGGAACCGTCCAAGGAACTCACCAGTCAATTAGAATCGTTACGCCAAGAAAAGGCTGCTTTGGAGAAAGCGTTGGCGGATGAGAAGGCTTCCAATGCTGTTGTCCAAGCTGCTCCTTCACCTGATCAGTCATCAGTCATCGTAAGTTCATTCTATACTCTAGTTCGTGTGTTCTAACCGCTCGACAGGAGAAGTTGCGGTCTGAGAGGGACAAATTACTTGCTGAGAAGGAGAGCTGGAGTAAACCGTCTGCCGGGGAGTCGTCTGACACTGCCAAAGTTCAGTTGGAAGTAGAAAAGGCAGAGCTCACGAAGGCTCGTGACGAAGGTCTGGAGCGCTTGAAAGTATGCAAACACCGTCTTCTCATTCCTGTCTTGGGTTGCTCACTTGTTATCCACCCAGGCTGCCGAGGAACGAGCCCACAAGGCGATCGACGACGCTAGAAATCTCAAGCAGTCAAACGTAAGATGCTTCAACCCCGTCGATCCTTTGGCCAAAAGTATTCTAACGACGCCTGTAGGAGAAGTTCCAAATTAGAGTCTCCGAGATGCAACGGACGCGAGAATCAGCAATTGCTTCAGCTGTTGAGAAAGCGAAGAGCGAGATCAACACCACTTCTGCTGCTGCACCGAACGCGGAAGAGTTGGCAAAGAAACACGCCCTAGAAATAGAAGCTCTTCGCGCGGAGCACGGGGCAGCACTCAAACGTGCTGTCGAGACCGCTGTTGTCGCTGCCAAGGCAGAAGCCACCAACGCCGGATCCGACGACGCCACGAACGCCGCTATTAATGCTGCCATCGCCGCCCACGACCAGAAAGTGCAAGCTAAACACGCCGAGGAAATCTCTGCCGCTGTCGAACGGGGCAGAATGGAACAGGGTGCCAAGAGTAAACTCAAGGACGCACAGCTGGTTCGGTCGCAGGCCAAGCTCAAGGATCTGGAAGCGCAGGTCTTGGAATGGCGCAAGGCTGGACTCGTACCTGAAGCCACCGCCGCGGCACTTCCCGCTGCCTCTGCGGCTGCACCCACCACGCCTACCACACCTGTTGCTTCGACGTCGAAAATTGCTGCTCCAGCGGCGCCTGCGCCTGTAGCCTCCACATCGGCTCCCACTGCTACACCCGCTGCATTCCCCCCACCCCCCTCCGCAAGCGCAGGTCCAGGTCCGATACGCAGAGCGCTCGGCGGTGCTGTCCCCCTGGGCACGACCGACGGTGCTGGACGAGGACGAGGTGTACCCCGTGGGCGCGGCCGTGGACTGAGCATACGCGGCGCTGCACCCGGTCATGGCGGCGTCGGCGGCACTGGCCCCTCGCCGACAGCCGCCGCCGCGTCCTCGACGGGCGTCGGCGTCCAAATCATGGGTGCGGCGAACAAGCGCGGACGGGAAGACGAAACCCAGTCGGACGACTCGTTGGCGAAACGGTTGAAGCCTGCCGGCGAGGGCGGTGTCGCTGCGCCGGGCGCTGTGGGTGGGAATAAGCCCCCCGTGGCGATTCGACGACCGCCACCGTCATAGTGTTGCGTGTCGCATCCTTCTTTTGGCACCTTGCCCCCCCTTTTTTTCTTCCACGCCATCTTGCTCGCATCTTGTATCCTTATGACATGCGTCTCGTATTGTACATTCATCGTTTTATGAAAAACCACACTTCACTTTTCAGTCTTTAGGACTTTAGACCTCAATATTCAATATTCAATTTAAATCAATGATGTGCGATGGACATGAGCAATTAATGAGATTCAATAAAGAACAAAAGGGCATGGAGATCAATGCAAAAAGAGCCTTCCGCAAAACTAGGCGGAAAAGTAGAAAAAGAAGGGACGTAGGACAACGTTGCGAGGGACGTCACGAGAGACAGCGTAACAGGAGCGACGTAATGAGAGCTCGTTGCGAATGGCATTAACTGGTCGATGACGCAAAAAGGAGGAAAAAAGGTACTGTTCGATGCTGGATGATTGACGATAGCAATAGATAATAGCAGGTGTGGAATGGATGAATGGACGGGTATGAATGAAATGTGAACCAAAGACGGACAATATGATGACAGGTTGAAAGCGAGAGCAGAAGCGTGAACCAGGACATGACGCAAACATAGGAAACATAATTTGAATGATCATTAAAACGAAAGCGAGACGATACGAGGTGAGAAGCGCGGGTCAGGTGGGCGTGGCGGTAATTAGACGATAATGGTCCGCGACGCCATTCTCGAGACTGTCTTTCCAGGGACCATGGCCTTGATCGCTCGGCGGACGAAAGTAGGTTTGTTCTCGTCCTTGGATGTGCGGGAAGAACTTGTGTTCGTACGTTGACCAACAGTGATAAATCCAAGTTCATCGGCGGACGTCGACCGCCTCCAGGCGTCTTCACTGGAGACGGGTGGAGGCATCGGACGCCTGCCTGTCCCGAACACGCCGAATCCACGGGAATGGCTAGTTTTGGCATGCTCCGCAGTACTCATGGTATTATGGACAGGTTTGAGGTTGTCTGATTGGTAGCCTTTTCCGACACGCTTAACACCAGATGTAGCCATCAGAAATCGGTCGTAGACGCCTTCCAGGTGCCGTCTGTCGGGAGACTCAAGAATAACTTGCTCGCCTAGCTTGCGCGGAGGGTATGGTTCGACGTGGTACGGGGACGAATTCAAGTCATCGAACTGAAGAGAACGCCCACGGGCTGTTTCAAGTGTGGTCGTGGAATCCTCTGTAAACCTCGGCGAAACGGGAGGTGCGACGAATAGACTCCTATCGAGAACAGCCGACAGCCTTTGCGAGCGAGAAGGCACAGGAGCTATAAGTGTGAGGTGAATCCATCAACGCACAACACTTGGTTGACTTGCACAGCACTACTCACCCCTATTGAGCTCCAACTCCAATTTCGCGATATCTTGAATGTGCCTATCCAGGTTACTTTGAGACTTGGATTTCTCCCTCCGTTTCGATGGAGTGCCGTCAAATATACCGCTCGTCGCTAAACCAGTCCTTGTTTGTGCAGGTGATCTGGTCGAGATCGTCGCACGGCGTCGGCGCGGAGTATGCATGAGTACGCTGATCGAGGGGAGTACAGGCACCGACGACTCGGGAGCATGGATATACGAGAAACACGTGCTTGGATCTTCTCCACGAGATTGTGCTGGTGAGAGTGGTGCATCCGGATCTGCAGACTCGGCGAAAATTTCATTGGCTGCAAGGACACGTCTTGGGAGACAAGAAGAGCGACTCGTGTTGAACGGATTATTACTGTTGTTGTTGTTCTGGGTTGCGAGCGTCGGAGTGGTCAGCGTGCCTTGGTACTGTGAAGAGGAACGAGAAACAGGTGCGAGCGGAAGCGGAGCAGGAGGTGTGACACTTGTAGAAGCAAAGTTCTGGCAAGTTTCTTCGACCACCTCTGTTTCACAGCGGATCAACCAACCACTTCTCTAGTCAAACACGGCAGGACTTACTCTCGACGCTTTGGATCCACAGGTTCATACGATCGAGTGCGACCTCATGTTCAGGCCGGATGTTTTCCCAACTAAACCTTCCTTCTTCACCAGACCGTCTCTGTTCAAAATCAATAGGCTCAGGAGAGGCACACCAGACCGGTGTAGCGCGACCCGTGAGTTGAGCCAGGGTAGAAGACTTGTAGAAGCGCATGCCCTTGTCTGAGGACCGCAACGGATGGTCAAGGAAAGGCAGATAGAGAACAAAAGTGCCTACCAATAGAAGCCTTGACACTATGTTTCAACGAGCTCAATCCCGACTCGCTGTTCCTACGCACTTCTACGGGCAATCCGATATCAGTCACAGAGTCGTTCTTGGCTCGACTCTCTTCAGATGGCTGCTTCCCCACACTGTGACTGCGCCCAAGTGCAGTGATGGACCCGTTCCGCGACGACAGTATTTGCGCTGACGCGCGCACACCGATCTTGGCGACCTCGATCTGGCTCCTTTCCAAATTGGACGAGGAAGACAGCGTTGTCGCCGTTTGCGTGGTAGTGGGTCTTTCACCCTCGGTATTGGCAGCCACTTCTTTCGGTCTCTCGACTTCAGCAGCAACCTCCGCCTCTACTCCGGAATCGTCATCATCATCAGAATCTGAACCAGTGGTTGTCCGAGTGAGGATGGTAGAGCCATGATCACTGTGACCGTCAGCGCTCGGATCACTCAACCTATTCATCTCTCTCAACCGTTCCCTTTCCCTTTCCCAGTCCATCATCCGGTCTCTGACACTTCCCTTAGTAACCGTCGTCGCAGTGGACAAATTGGCTGCCAACGGGATCGACGCGGCAGAGGCGTCTTGCTCCTTCATGGGGATTCTGGGACTGAGAGGGGTGACCCCGGAAAGTCCGTTGGGTACACGCGCATCCTTGCGAGGGGGATGAACTCCTTCGTTCTCCTTGTTCTCCTTCAGCGCCGTTGTACGACCCTTCGTGTTCTCCTTTCCTCTGTCCTTCTTCTCCCCACCACGCCTCCCAGGACGCCCGACACCATGCGCGCCTAGGTCAACGTTCCGAGCGAACCCTGTGAGATCCGCGAGCACACCAGCACGCCCACGGGCCCGGGGTGGCTTTCCCGACAGTTGTTTCGCCGAAGACTGCTGCGGAGCCTGACAAGAAACGGTGCGCGTAGGTGTTTGTGGAACGCTCCGCGGAGTGAGTAGATGAGTAGGTGCACGCGTGCGGATGTGGTCAGTCTCGGGGGTCTGAAGCTGCACGAGACGGGGAAGGGCGTGTTTCTTCTCCGTGGTTCCCACTTGTCCCGATGAAACAGATAAGTCCTTCATAACGCCAGATACCGAAGTGATGCGTGGAGAAGGTTGCCGAGGTCCAAGGGGACGTCTCGTTGGGGAATTCGAGCTGAGCGAGATCGACGTTTGCGGATGGGGTACGTTCGTGCTCTCCCGATCTTTACGAACACTAGCATCTTTTTCCTTGTCGGATTCCGTCTCCATAATTTGGCGTTGAGGCTTGACAAGGGGTGAAGCTTGAACGGTCGACAGTTTTCTCGTGCGCGCTGCAGTAGGAATAATGTCAGGGGGTATGCGTAATTTGGGTTGTGACTTCGGTCGTGAATGGGTCCTGGTTCGTACTGCGAGCGAGATGGAGGTAGAAGATACTTGTCCCACGACAGCGTGACGGTTCGATGCCATTAGTGCATCTGAAGGTGATTCGGGTGTCCGGGATTGCGACGCTGACAATGTTACTGATGGAACCCTTGGGGTTGATCTCGCCCTCGTCACTGGCCGCGAAATAATGCCTGTTCTTGATGCAGGTCGAGACGCGGACTCTGTCCCTGATGCTGGTCGCGACGCAGAGGATCCTGATGTAGGTCTTGACGCTGACCAAGGAAGTGATATGTCAAGAAGACGCGACAGTGATGGTTCTTTCTCTTTCTCTTTAAAGGAGTCCCTGAAAGGATTGAAGAACGAAGGCGTGGGAGCGTGCGCGCTGGACAGTACCGCTGCCGATGCCCACTTCCCTGCAAAATGCCTTTGAACAAGAGACGCGAGCAATACTATGAGTAACCTACTGTGCCCGTAAACAGGCGTTACTGGGTTCTCGTCCCAATAAACATCTCCCATTATCTCCGCGGCTGTACACCGCAGGTCCGCATTGGGGACAATCATGCGTTTCAGAAGACGTTCGACCGGTTGGGACACGGAATATTGTCCAACCCATTTTCCCCGCATCTACGTCACGCCGTTACACAGGAACAGTCTCAAAGCAGAGTAAGGGCACATACGGTCCGATCCCAGTATTTCTCCAAGTCTTCCTTCTTTTCGAAGACCTCACCTTCCTCGTATTCGAAAGGGGTGCGTCCAACGAGTATTTCGAAGAAAGTTACTCCGAGAGACCAAATGTCGGATTTCCTGGTGTCGTGAGGCAGTCCACGAGCACGTTCAGGGGAGAGATACTGGAGAAAGATTCATGTGAACTAAACAAGGTGGATGAATGGTGGCATACCTCGGGAGTACCATACGTCAAGTTACTGTGAAAAGCTTTGAGAGAAGTAAGATCATACTTTTCAGCAAATCCGAAATCGACAAGAACAGGGATACTAGCGGGAGAGAGGAGAATATTGGCCGGCCTGAGGGGAAGAGTGTTGAGTAATACACTAAATTACAACCAAGATAATGTGCGCGTACTTGATATCGTTGTGCACGACACCCCTGGAGTGTAAGAAATGAACACCAGAAAGGAGTGATTTGAACCACCCCTTTGCGCGTGACTCTGATACCTCTACAGGAACAAGGGCGGGGAGGTATGCCCTAGAACGCAGATGAGTTGAACGAAGCAATGCAAGGACAAGAACCGACATTGTGATGAGCGCATAGGAAGGAGTAATAATGAACGAATGAAAAGGTACGATGGATGGATGCGGGTCGTTCTTAAACGATCTAACGATTTTCATTTCATTCCATCTAATATGCCGGAGAGGTCAGTCGAGTCGAACGGAGATCGGCGAGAGAAACACACAATGAGCGTACTCTGGCAGCTGTGGTGGAAGTTTTGGAGCGGTGAACGAGCTTCACCGCAACCTCCATTTCCTTGACTTTGCCAGAGGAAGACTTGGGGCGGCAGAGCCATACGCTACCCCAGTTTCCAAAACCGATCTGGAGCGGATGGGGTGAGCAGAAGGGATAAAAGGACGAAAGGGCATACTTCTTTAACAAACTGGAGACGTTCCGCAAGGAGGTGGTCAGAAAGCGAGAAGACGTCCGATACTTCTGAGGGGTTGTCCATGGTGGCCGTCGATGACTGAGGATATTGGGAGGTGCTGGCAGGTCAACTAGTACAAGTACAGAGCGAGAGAATTAAAAGGCAAGGCCAGACGACACGGCACCAGGATGCAACTCGGCTTGCTCTCAGAGGGCCTGCAGTCAGTCCCACTCTCAAATCCTCCTTAACTCAGTCGAACTAGGAACAAACATTGCTAAACAACGCGTATCAAACGTGGGAAAGACGCGTACCATGTCACGCCTGTCACGACCACGAGGACACCACACCGATCACACATGGCGGCGATCACATGGCCAGCCGCATCCGTGGATGGCCGTCCGCGGGACCAAATATGCAATCGCCTCCAGGCCTCGCTTCAATGACGGTACCATTGCGAACTTGATCCCAATTGGGCCGCCGTCGTCGAAGGGTACTAGTCAGTGACTACTATGCAGTTTTGATTCGGGCGATCTTAAGTATCCCGCAAGGACTCCGGTAGGCATTCTAGATCTCATGATCTCGTTGACCAAGTATTGTTGGAATGCCTTAGGCTACTCCTTGGGTATCACCGTCGAAGCCAGTATCCAGCGCCGGTCCGGTTTCTCTCACGCACCCCGTCTATGTCAGCACGCATTTCCTTCGCGCCACCAACGCCAAGTCCAAGTGAAGCGACTCAAATCTGGCAAGGATATCCGTACAGGCTCGGAGCTCGTGCAGCGGGTTGGTGGTGCATTATTGTGGCTTTGCGTTGTCTCTCCTTCTTCGCCTCAGTTGACATCTCAAACTTCGAGGGGCCACAAACAACCGCTCATCTCCTCTTCGGCGATCTTTCTCCCAATATGGAACTAAAACGCAGTGCAGATAAGAGCGTGTGCTATTTCCCACTTCGATGACTCATTTTGTCACCCCCTCGCCGCCGCACTGTGCTCGTTTCCGCTACGCCGCAGCAGTAATATCTGCCTGCTATAGAAATACAATCGGATCGTTGTCATACCGCTCTCGAGTCTCGGGCATGGCAGACGCACAGCCCGTATCATAACTTTCCCCATGCAATGTTTGCCACGATGACCGGCCATTCCCTTTATGGACGCTTGCCCTCCAAGTAGGCTATATGCGCACCACCCGGGCTTTGGTTAATCATTCCAGAATCGAAGAATCCGTCACCCGACGGTGACCTCCAACTAATGATGAAGTTCATATCTTCACGGTGGAACAGTCTCCCCTTCTAAGGCAGTGTTTTTCGGCCGGTTCGGGGTTGGGTGCTTTCGAGCTGTCCTACAACCCGGGCTCCCTCCTCCCTGAAATGGTGCATGTGGACTAAGGTGATACCGGTCCTAGCCCAGATGCGGAGCCTCTAGTCTTATAAAGGGTTCTTTGCTTCAGATGAGAATTCGTCATGTTCCCCACCCCCTCCATTCCGTTCTTGGATCGTTGCACGTAGTTATGTCCAGAATCGTTGTAGATTCTGTTCCCTTTGCGACCCGTCTCGGTGCTCGGGAGCTTCTTGAACGTGATCGCAGGCGTGCAGCCAAGTTCCTTGCCGGCTTATCGCCACATGGACCTATCAAGACCTTCAGGCAAAGAGCTACTGTTACCCCTACCGGTGGTGATAGAATTGATGCGGCAGGTACAAGTGAGTCTGCGGGCCTTGGCGCTGCCTCCAATGTGTATTGAGCAACAGAAATAGGTGTGACATATACGATGTCCGTTGGTGTTTGGAATCCCCCAACCCAATACAACCTTCTCATTGATACCGGTTGGTTTTGTACAAGGTGGCCTCGATCCAATGATCTCAACATCACTGATAGGCAGTTCAAAACATTTGGGTTGGTGCGGATGCACCATGCAACCGAACGAGCACCAGCTGAGACACCGGCAACACCATCGTAAGTTCGTTCTTGCCGATGAAGCGGCGTTGGCGTTGGCCTGACATACTCGGCCGCACAATATTAGCTATGGCTCCAGAACAATATCCAGAGAAGAATGTTGGCATTTTTCCTTTCGTTGCACGGCTCAGACGGAGTTCGCGGTAGTGCAGACACCGATTCGGTGACCTTATGATTTGAAACCAATCAATCGGCGTTGCTTCACCTGCACAAGGCCACGACGACATGGACGGCATTCTTGGGTGGGTACCCCAGCTAGAGGAATCAAGTAGTGGCGCATTGACAAGTAGATCACAGGGTCGGCCCAGCTGATGCAATACACGGCACTGTTTCGAATACCACAGAAGTGCCAACAGTCAGGGACAACCTCTATGCGCGAGGGTCGATCCCAGCACACTCGTTGGGTATTTTCTATGAACCCTCGTCGACTACCAACACCGCAAATGGCGAGCTAACCTTTGGAGGACCTGATAACGCCAAGTAAGGTATCTCACTATATTTTCTCCCCAGCTAAACTCCATCACGAACGTTAGATACACCGGTGAAATCAACTATGTGCCGGTCGCAGCCACCTCTCTCGCTTCGAAGGTGAGTAAAATCTGTTGGGATGCGATGACCACGTTGTCATAATACTGGGGGATCGATCAATCGGCGACTTACGGAGATAGCACCACCCTCCTGGGAACAACTTCCGGTTGTAGGTACAGACACCACGCCTTTGCTCCTTGCTACGGGCGCCTTCCTGGCCCACGAGCGGGTGACAGGAGCGACTTGGACCCGCGAGATGCCCTTACGTTACCACAGAGTGGCAACCACCCAAATAAACAGGACGGTGACCGGCTTGCTCATCATTACACAGCGTTGACGCCTATCGCCCAAATTCGGCCCCGTGCGCTCAACTCCGTGATCGGAGTTCAAGAGGGCTAGATTTATCTGATCACTTCTGATCTCGGAACTCAGAATGGTCTGGTCTCGACTTTATCAGTAGGTCGTGTGCACGTTGTGGTGAATGGTACTCGCTCACATGAGACATGCAACAGACGGGTTCGGGTGGTTGCAGCGCTTCTACTCTGTATCTGACACCGATAATAGCCGAGTTGGACTTGCGATGACCCCGTACACCGACGCTGAGACTAACCAGGTTCGTCGAGGTGGAGTCTCTTACAGAACTGGTTAGGCTATTTATAGTTGTAGCCTACTCACGCCGCGACATGCTTCTTGATGATTACCGTTCGGATCATCGCTGGCACAAGAGACGGTGGCTCTCATCTTCACTTCCGCAGCTCCTCCACTAACATGAAGTGGCTGTAAA
>Ga0307508_10006005_pt1 | contig 11457 bp, 9 predicted proteins | sample 9_EM_MG_FD_203089 | JGI IMG/M metagenome (GOLD analysis project Ga0307508, IMG submission 203089) | Populus trichocarpa ectomycorrhiza microbial communities from riparian zone in the Pacific Northwest, United States - 9_EM | ecosystem: Host-associated > Plants > Roots > Unclassified | place...
TGCATCCTTTCTATAAAAATTTTATCCGGCTTAATACCGACAATTATATCGTTAAGCTCCTGGATACTTTTCTGGTGAACATCGTCTAAAACATTGTAATTGTTTGCCTGGGCAAAATGGAATGTGCCCAACAAATAGACTTTTATCCTGGAAGATTTTTTCTGGGAATATACCTGGGCAGTAAAAATCAGCAGGAACATCAACAAGACTTGTCTTTTCATTTTATTGTTTATTTTGATTGCCAAAAATATAATGGTCTTTTTTATACCATTTACCAATTCGCCCAACCTATAAAGGTAGTCTCCGGAAAAACGGTTTAGGCTTTTTGCAGATTGAAACAATGTTTTTGCAGATTGGATATGGCCTATAGCATTTATTGCATAAGAGCATTGTGTATATTTGGGAATGCCGTTACGCCTTTTACATTTAATTGTTTGCTTTTTAGCATTTTACTTTCTGTGGGATGCCTCAATACACCTGTTTACCGGGAAACCGCTGTTTACAATAAAAAGTTTTCGGGTTCATAATATTGTGATCGCTGCCACAGGCATTATCTCTTTTTTCCTGTATCCACTGGCAATCTGTTTTATACTTGCCAGGCTGGCGCCTCAACGCCCCGGCTGGTCTTTAACACTGATACTTCTCTGTATCCCGGTTATTATTTTATTTCGTTACCTGCTGCAGGAGATGTTAGGACCGCTAATATGGGGGTTTTCGGTTTATTACCAACCTTATACATTCGGTTTTTATTTCAGGGACAACCTCTATTTCGCTGTATTGTACTCCTGCTTCGGCTTTATATATTTTATTGTTCAGTATACGAAGTATTCGGTCAGGCAGCAGGCAGAACTGGCGATGGCTGTTAAGGAGGCCGAGCTGGCACTGTTGAAATCGCAGATCAACCCGCATTTTCTTTTTAATAATCTCAGCAATATTTATACGCTGATATACAGAAAAGATGAGAATGCCCTGACAGTTGTAGAAAAGCTTTCATCACTTTTGCGTTATGCGTTATATGAGCACCGGGATAAAGTAACATTGGAAACCGAACTAACCTATCTCAAAAACTATGTTGAGCTACAACGACTTCGAATAGATGCATCCGAAAATATTCACGTTGATCTTGAAGATATAGACGGAACACTACTTATTAGTCCGCACCTGCTTGTAAGTTTTTCTGAAAATGCTTTTAAGTATGGTGACATGACGGATCCTGAACATCCCCTCACTATTAATGCTCATACAGAGGGAGCTACGCTCTTTTACCAGGTGTCTAATAAAAAGAGTAAATTTAGCACATTGCCCGCCGGAGGCATCGGCCTGAATAACGTAAAACGAAGGCTTGAATTATTGTATCCTGATCGGCACACGCTAAAAGTTACAGACAGCGACCTGGAGTTTATTATTGATTTATGCATTAAATTATGACCGCCTCTATGGATAAAATCAAATGTGTAATTGTGGATGATGAGCCACTGCCCATTGAACTACTCAGCGATTACATACATAAAACTCCGGGGCTTGAGCTCATTTGCGCCCTTAGAAATCCCGTAGAGCTTCTTGATTTAATAGAAAGACATCAAATCCATCTCTTATTCCTGGATATTCAAATGCCACAGCTTACCGGTTTGCAACTTGCCAGGCTGGTACAGGGAAGATGTGAATTTATTATAACGTCAGCCTATCCCCAATATGCTTTGGATGGATATGAGTATGACGTAGCTGACTACTTATTAAAGCCCTTTAGCTTTGATCGTTTTCTTTCTGCCATTAACAAATGCAAAAAGCGGTTGTCTAAAATTTATACCGGCGACAGCGTTGACCCATCACACTTTTTTGTGAAAACCGGAAACAGGCTAAGGAAAATTTATCATACCGAAGTTTTATACCTGGAGGCAATGCGGGATTACATTGCCATTCACATGCCCTTAGAAAAAGTCATGACGCTTCAAAGCCTGAGCAGCTTTGAAGAACAGTTACCGGCCGGGTTTGTAAGAATACACCGTTCATATATTATAAACATGGACAAGATTACTTATATTGAAAATGGAGCTGTGGTCATCCAGGATGTCAGATTGCCGATTGGTGATAAATACCAGGACCGGTTAGCTGGAATAAAATAGCTATTACAAAATAGAAAAACCGGTTGCATCTTCTAATCGTTCTTACCCATAATTAACTATCTCCCTTTTGCAGCTTCCATCTTCATAAAAATCGAAAACCGCGTAAGCGGGATCAAATTCCTGGAATGGGCCACTCCACCAATTCCCGGAAATAGCGCCATTGCAATAATAATTGATACCGTGGTAATGGACCTCGTCCTGCAGATGGATGTGGCCACTTAAACAGGTTTTGATATTAGGATATTTATTAAACAATGTTTTAAGTGGTAAGAAATCGGAATGCATCAAATTCCTTTTTATCATTAAATCGCCATTGGCCTCTGTTTTATTAAAAAACAACCCGGCGCAGATAGAAAGAATTGGAATATGGGAAACCAGGCAGATATGTTCTGAAGAAGGGATTTCAGCCAATTTGCTGCTAAGCCATGTGAGCTGCAACTCATCTATTTTACCAATATAACCACCTGCCGGATTATTTTGGGTGCTATCTAATACTATAAAATTCCAATTTTCTTTTTTGAAATGATAATAGCGGTCGGGCATTTTCAGCTCTTTCATTGCCCAGTTTTTTCCGTATAAAGGATCGGTTGTATCAGGTGTTTTTTGAAACCATCCATACACGTCATGATTTCCAATGCAAGGATAAACAGCCAGTTTATTTGTTGTATTCATGATAGCATGATAAACATCCCACTGCTTTTGCACCGATTCTTTCGTGGCCGCCAGGGCATCCATGATACAATCTCCGCCGTTAACAATAAAATCTACCTTCGGTTTCAAATTTTGGATATGCCCGATTGCCTTAGCCATTCCAGCCTCGGGAATAGCGCCAGGTTTCACATGGATATCAGAAATGAAAGCAAAGCGGATGCTTTTCCCGGAGGACGCGCTTTGGGCCGTCAGCATATCGGGCAACATTGAAAGCCCGGAAGCTATTAAGCCAGATTGGAGAAATTCTTTTCTTTTCATGGAGACAATTTATGATGATGAAATTATTAAGGATAGTTTTCACATTCATCGCCCAGACGTATTAATGCGAAGCGATTATGGATTTATTCGTAATTTCTTGATTTTTAATCGAATTCGCGCGCCAGTATTGGGAACAAATTGGTGCGGACAAGCGAGAATATGACCTCAACCTGGGCACGGGAACGCCATCGCGCATTGCCTTGCTGCATTCCCGCGCCAGCGGGGGGTGGGGCTTACTGCGTAACGGTGCTTCACATCCTTTGCTTAAACAATTGGATTTAAAGGGATAAACCTCGAATTTATTAAGTAATTCAGACCTAGTTTTCGCGACAAAAGCCGCTTAATTTGTCGCAAAACTTGATTTCGCGACAATTTTTAGGGTATTTTTGACGGGTTATTCATTAATTGTCGCAAAAGATGTCGTGAAATGGAACGCAGTAAAAAATCTTTACAACAAATTGAAGCTATTATAAATGCCCTCCGGTCATTCGAGGATGGGGCTTCCATTGAAGAAATCAAAACCGCTTCCGGTCTTAATATAGAGCTTCGCACGCTCCAACGGCGGTTAGCGGAGATGAAAAAATTAGACCTTATAAAAACCTCCGGCGATACCCGCTCCACACGCTATCACCTTACCCTACCCCGTATTGTCCGGTCGGGCGCAGACTTTGAAGGCGACACTAAAACCGACAAAAACGCGGTGCCTTTAACAAAGGAAAGCAAAGAAATCCGTTCCCTGGTCCTGCTTCCGGAACGGCAACGCAAGCCGGTTGGATATGATCGCGAGTTTCTGGAAAGGTATCGGCCCAATATCGACAGCTATCTGACAACGGATGAAAAGAAAAAACTAGCAGAGATCGGCCAGACGGCCAGAGCAGATCAACCCGCCGGAACATATGCCAGGGAAATTCTAAACCGGCTGCTTATAGACCTGTCGTGGAATTCCAGCCGCCTTGAAGGCAACACCTATAGCTTGCTTGATACCGAGCGCCTTATCTCCTTAGGAGAAGCTGCAGATACTAAAACGGCAATGGAAGCGCAGATGATACTCAATCACAAGGATGCGATTGAATTTATCGTCCAGGGGGACGGTATCGGATTTAACCGGTATACAATATTAAACCTGCATGCATTGCTCTCGAACAACTTGTTGCCGGACCCGGCAGCTTCGGGAAGACTGCGCAATTTTGGGGTCGGCATTGCCAAATCGGTTTATATACCTCTTGGTATACCGCAACTGATTGAGGAAATGTTCGAACTGATACTTTCAAAGGTGGAACAAATCCAGGACCCGTTTGAACAGGCATTCTTTGTGATGGTGCATTTGCCTTATCTGCAACCTTTTGATGATGTCAACAAACGTGTATCCCGCCTTGCGGCAAACATACCGTTCAACCGTCACAATCTTTCCCCGTTGTCATTCATTGACGTACCAAATGACCTTTATGTCCAAGGCATGTTGGGCGTTTATGAACTGAACCGCGTTGACCTGCTTAAAGATATATTTCTGTGGGCCTATGAGCGTTCGTCGTTACGGTATGCCGCACTTCGCCAATCTCTGGGAGAGCCTGACCCCTTTCGCCTGAAATACCGCGAAGCAATCCGCACGCTTATCGCTGAAATTGTTTCCAACGCCTTGCCACGGAAAGAAGCCGGGGAAAAAATAAAAGACAAAGCAACGCAGCTTCCTGAATCAGACCAGACCAAATTCATTGAAGCCATAGAAACAGAGTTTCTGTCCTTGCATGAAGGGAATTTTGCCCGTTACCGGATAAGACCGGCAGAATTCAAGCTGTGGAAACAAGTATGGGAAACTAAACAGGCGTAGAAATGTATGCCTTCTACCGGCAAGGACAGATACATCCATGGTAGCAATCAGGACTTTCAGGTAAAATAAAAAAGCAAAGTGTGTGACCAATGCATGACCATATAAAAAAGCGATTATGTTTCTATAACATAATCGCTTGACTTTCAATGTAGCGAGGATGGGAATTGAACCCATCACCTCAGGGTTATGAATCCTGCGCTCTAACCAACTGAGCTACCTCGCCAAAGGGTGGCAAAAATAGAAAAATCGGGGCAGAAAAGGAAAACAAATTAAAAAGAAAAGCGGGTAGTAGAAACCACCCGCGTCACATGAGAAAACTTCTGACACCGCAACTTAATCCGGGAGAGAGCCACGGCATCGAATGAGAATACCCCCGGAAGCTCTTAATACCCGCCGATATATGAAATTATCTATACAAGGGACAGCTGAAAAACGATTCTATTCACCTGTATCCCTCTCTTGAAAACATTAGCTGATCAATAGGACACAAAAAAACATGCCTTGTCCATCCAATAATTAATAACTGGTTCAATCAAAGGATTAATGGCAATTTAACCGGGTTGGACATCGGGCTGGTATCAATAAGACATACTTTGACCCCTGGCCCCCGGCCAAATAAACCTCCAATACGCTATAACGCACCATGGTATTGGTTTCCTTAAAGTTTTCTCATGTTAAACTTGTCGAGCGAGAGCGCCACCAATTGGTAAGAGTGGCTGATGAGTTCCACGGCCGGTAATGGCCTTACAGATACGATTTCGAAAAATGCAGCGGTACCTTATAGATGATGTTCAGCAAAAGACTATTGATGTCGGTATTCCGGTAATTGTACCTGAATTCACATTCTTTTACGTGCAGGTACAGGGTGTTTTTGTTTAAACCACGGAATTTGAGCAACCGGCTTTTGGCGCTGCCCCAGAATACGGAAATATCATCCACGTGGTTTTTGCCGTTTACCATATTACCAGGGTCGATGCGGTACAGCTTCCAGCTGTCGAAGTCGGCAATGGCGTGGTATTTCTGCATTTCTTCGCCGCTCTTGCCGCTGACACCCTGACCGGGCGACGCCCTGCTGCGCTGCAGCTCGAGGACGGTGGCTTTGTCCATGTTTTTGAGCGAATCGACGAAGATGCTGCCGTCGAACCGGTAAAAACCATAAAACACCTCTACCAGGTCTTCCTTCGCGCGCAGCTCCTTGCTATTGACGCCGTTTAATGAAACAAGTGATCGAATGCCACCCCCATTGTATTGCCGGGGATGCTGGTCTTCGGCATACCTGGCGATATGCGTTCGGATCAGCTTCAGGTAATTGTTAATGGTAACACGGCTCACCCCGGTTATATTAGCAATCTGTGTGGCGGTAAGATCTTCGGAAAAAAGCTGGATGATTTCCCGGCATTTTTTCTCCGACAAATGAGATCTTTTTAGCATTTTATTTTTCATAGCGGGATGTTATGGCAGTTATACGAATTATTTCGCAGTTCAAGGTTAAACATACCAGCGGCAGGAAAAACATAAAATACACCTGCGGAGAATTAACAGGGTGAATGTAGCCTACTAGATTAATTTAACAGAACTTACTAATAATAAAGACGATACGGGTGGATGAAATGTTACAAAAAATGCTGGTTGGTATAGGGGGCTAAACTTAGTATTGCAGCAATTGCCGGATCATGGCGGCGGTTTTCACGGCATCGGGCAGCATGGCTTTTTCGAGGCCCATATTCATGGGTACGGCCGGGTTGTTGGCCGCACCAAGCACCTGTACGGGCGCATCGAGCGATGTAAAACATGCACGGGCGATACGGCCGGCGAGGGCTTCGGCAAATGAATTGTTTTGCTGCTCTTCGGTGAGCACCAGGCATTTACCATGGCGCTCCACCGTCGAAAACACCAGGGCCTCGTCGAGGGGAAACAGGCTGCGGAGATCGATGATCTCCACCTGCCCCGGGAAAGCTGCTGCCGCCGATTTGGCCCAATACACGCCCATGCCATACGTAATAATACAGCAGGTATCGCCCTGTTGCAGCTTATCCTCATCGGCTTTGAGTATACAACGGCCTTTGCCGAGGGGTACGATATAATCCCGGGAGGGCTCTGCTGCTTTTGCCTCTTCGGTGCCGGGTACTTTGCTCCAGTATAAGCCTTTGTGCTCGAGCATGACGACGGGATTGGGGTCATAAAAAGCCGCTTTCATCAATCCTTTCATATCCGCGGCATTGGAAGGGTATACCACTTTAATGCCTTTGACGGAAAGCAGGGTCGTTTCCACGCTGCCACTGTGATAAGGGCCGCCGCCGCCATAAGCGCCTACGGGTACCCTGATAACCGTTTGCACAGGAAACTTACCCTGGCTGAGGTAGCAGGATTTGGATATTTCGGTGACCAGCTGGTTGAAGCCGGGATAAATATAATCGCCAAACTGCACTTCCACGATGGGTTTTATCCCAACGGCGCTCAGGCCGATGGTGGAACCAATGATATAGGCCTCCTGGATGGCGGTGTTAAATACGCGGTGCCCGCCAAAGCGCTCCGCCAGGGTGGCGGCTTCGCGGAATACGCCGCCCAACCGGTGGCCCACATCCTGCCCATAGAGCAATGCTTCGGGATGGTCTTCCATTATTTCACGAATGGCGAAGAGCGCGGCATCGACCATCATCACCTTGTCGGCGCCTGCGGGGCTTCGTTCTCCTTTCTCCGCGGTGACGGGCGTGGGGGCGAATACATGCTGCCCGGCTGTAGCAGGATCGGGCTCTGCTGCGGCGCAGGCGCGGGCAAAGTCTTCGGCCACCCGTGCGGCGGCTTCGCGTTCTATGTGCTGAATGGTTTCTTCCTGGACGCCGTTTTCAGCGAGGCGTTTTCTTAGTTTGGGAAATGGATCGTCGAGCGCATGTTTTGCCAGGTCGCCGGCGCTGCGGTAAAACTCCTTGCGTACGCCGCTGGTATGGTGGCCGAGCAGGGGCACTTTTGCCTGTACAAGCCAGGGGCCGCGGTGAGCGCGGGTATGATCGATGACTTCTTTCATGACGGCATAGCTGTCTTCAAAAACGCTGCCGTCTACGCGTATGCGGCTCATGCCGGGGAAACCCGCGGCATAGTCATATGCATCCATGGCGCGGGCTTCTTCGGCACTCACGCTGATGCCCCAGCTATTATCCTGTACGAGGTAAATAACGGGCAGTTTTTTGAGTACGGCAAACTGGAAAGCTTCGCTTACTTCGCCTTCAGTTACACTACCATCACCGAGGGAGCAGAGCACAATGGGCGGCTCGCCGCTGCTACCTTTTCTGAGCAGGGGCGATTGTATGTTTTCGAGGTACTGTATGCCTTGCGCGATACCGGTAGTGGGTATGACCTGCATACCGGTGGCGCTGCTTTGGTGAATCATTTGCGGGCGGTGGGGCATGCGGTTATTGGGATGGGAATAATAAGAGCGGCCGCCGCTGAAAGGGTCATCGGCTTTGGCGAGCAATTGCAGCATCAGCTGCGAAGGCTCATAGTCCATGCCCAGCAACAGGCTTTCATCGCGGTAATAAGGGCTGACATAATCGGTGGGCAATAGCTGGAAGGCGGCGGCCAGCTGGATAGCTTCATGGCCACGGGAGGTGGAGTGCACATATTTACAAACCTGCCGGTTAGCCTCATACGTTTCTGCCATCGCCTTTGCCGTACACATGAGGCGATAAGCCTTGAGTAATATATCCAAATTCATAGCAACCTATAATGCCCAAATGTATAATAAATACCGGCAGCGACTAACAATCGGTAGTTATTTAATTGAAGAATTGATAAATTGGGAGATTAGGCGTGCCACGGTTCGTTTGCGACGCCAGGTTAACCGTGGCACGCCCGTTTGAGATGCCAGGGCATAAAAAAGCCGTCTCAACAAGGCTGAGACGGCGGAGTGGATATAAAACCATTATTTTACTTCTACCATAAACATGCTTTCCTCCTCCAAGAAACCTTCCAGCTCATCCCCTACCACGCATTCACCCACACCCGCCGGCGTACCTGTAAAAATCAAATCGCCAATATTGACCGAAAAATAATTGGAGATATACGATACTATTTTATCAAAATTGTGCAGCATCAGCCCGGAATTACTTTTCTGCACGAGCTCTTTGTTCTTTTTCAGGCTGAAGTTGATGTCTTTTTTGCTTTTAATATTGGCAAAGGGTAGCCATTTGCCGATGACGGCCGAATTATCCCAGGCTTTTGCTTTTTCCCAGGGCAATCCTTTTTCCTTTAATTCATTTTGTACATCCCTTGCGGTGAAGTCGATACCGACGGTTACGGCATCATAGTACTTGCTGGCGCCTCGTTCCTGTATGTACTTCCCGTTTTTGGAGACACGCAATACCAGCTCACCTTCATAATGCAGCTCGTTGGTAAATTCAGGATAGTAAAAGGGGGTATGTGCCTGTAGCAGAGCACTTTTGGGTTTCATAAAAATAATTGGTTCGTCCGGAACCTCGTTCCCCAATTCCTGGGCATGAGCTACATAGTTACGGCCTACGCAGAATATTTTCATATTCAATAATGGATTTGGTTGATTAAAAAATCAAATTTGGCTAGTGGTCTTATACACCTGGCTGGCATAGGCATATTGAATATCAAAATACTATAGGTGTCAACGTATTTCTGCGAAAATAGTGATTCGCACGAATAAATCATAACGTAATATTTAATTTATTGAATTGGTTCATGGTATGACTCACGCCCTGTAGCACCACCTGTTCGATGGCGTCTACGCTCAGTGCTATCTTTTTTTGAACCAGAGCCTCTTCCGAGGGTTTCCACCTGCCGAGTACGTATTCTGACTGGCGGCCTTTGGGATAATCGTTGCCAACACCAAACCTTAATCGCGGATATTGGTCGGTCTGCAGTGTTTCCTGTATGCTTTTTAACCCATTGTGTCCCCCGTCGCTCCCACCGGGCCTTATCCTCATTTTGTCCAGCGCCAATGCTACATCATCCACAATTACCAGGATATTTTCGGGCGCTATATGCTCTTTCTCCTTCCAGTACTTCACTGCTTTGCCACTGAGATTCATATAGGTAGAAGGTTTTATGCAAAAAACCTGCTTGCCTTTTATCCTTGTACCGGCTACTTCCGCCAAACGGTCATTACTGAAAGATATTGCATGTTTTGCAGCAAATGCGTCCAGCACATCAAACCCAATATTATGCCGTGTAAACTGGTATTCGGCCCCGATATTGCCCAACCCCACTACAAGATATTTCATCATATCGAGAAAATAAAAAAGTCCTGCAATAGGGCAGGACTTTAAAAATAGTGTATGTTTTCTTAGTTACAAACAAGCTTATTTGGCTGCCTTGGCAGGTGCGGCGGCTTTGGCAGGTGCAGCAGCCTTGGCGGGTGCAGCGCCTCCGGCAGCGGGAGCAGCAGCTTCTTCCTGTTTCAGCTGCCTTGTCAGCACCACAGACGCCAGCGGGATACGCGGGGGGTTCAGGATTTCGTAATTCGATTCCTTTACATCTTCCACGCGGATGTTACCGTTGAGCTCGAGGTTGGTCAGGTCTACTTCGATGTTTTCTTTCAGGTGTTTGGGGAGGGCCTTTACCTTTAATGATTTCATTTTGGTAATGAGCTTACCGCCGTCTTTCACACCTTTGGAGCTACCGATAAACTTCAGGGGGATGGTAGCTATCACTTTTTTGTCTTCCACGAGCTCCAACAGGTCAACGTGCGTGAGGGTATCTGTCAGTTTGTCGAACTGCAGATCCTTCAGGATGCACCTGTAAGATTTACCGTTGGCCTTGATTTCGGCGAGCTGGAAAGCGGAAGTATATACGAGTGATTTAAAAGCCGCAGCAGAAGCGGAAAAGTTCACTTCCTCTGCACCACCGTAAATTACACCGGGCACCAGTCCCTGAGAGCGAAGTTGTCGGGTGGCTTTCTTCCCGGTGTCGGTCCTCAGTTGTCCTTCGATTGTAATTGTTTTCATTACTGTATGTTGTTTAAAAATTGACATTCATTAAGCGCCTTCGACAAGCTCAGGCTGACATTCAGTTCATTACCACTACTTGTTCCGCTACTACTATCACTACTTATTCCGCAGCTGCGAATGAATAAACAGGCTGGTAATGCTCTTGTTTTCGTAGGCATTGCGGATGGCGACGCCAAAAAGCTGGGCTACACTCAACACCTTTATCTTGGGCGACTGCTGTTTTAACGGTATCGTATCGCAGACCACCAGCTCTTCCAGCACGCTGTTTTCGATATTAGCGTATGCATTTCCGCTCAACACGGGGTGCGTACACAGCGCCCGCACACTCCGGGCCCCCTTATCCTTCAGCAAACCGGCGCTTTTTGACAGTGTTCCGCCGGTATCGCAAATGTCATCTATCAGCACAATGTCCTTACCTTCCACATCACCTATCACCACCATGCTTGAAATCTCGTTGGCCCGCTTGCGGTGCTTATCGCAAATCACCATTTCGGCGTTGAAATAAGAGGCAATTTCACGGATGCGGTTGGCGCTACCCACGTCGGGGGCCGCAAAGGTAAGTCTT
>Ga0307508_10006006_pt1 | contig 11456 bp, 15 predicted proteins | sample 9_EM_MG_FD_203089 | JGI IMG/M metagenome (GOLD analysis project Ga0307508, IMG submission 203089) | Populus trichocarpa ectomycorrhiza microbial communities from riparian zone in the Pacific Northwest, United States - 9_EM | ecosystem: Host-associated > Plants > Roots > Unclassified | place...
TGGGTTTGAAAATTTCTTGAAATTAATTAGGTCTTCTTCTCACTTCTGCAGTTCGGTGCTCTGTAAATTGCAATGCTTTCGTCCCTCTGCTGTTGTCGTTTTGGCTTTTTAATTGTAAAGGCCAAAACGACGTCGTTTCGGGCATGAGGATATATAAAAAAAATATACCCAGGTCTCAGCCGGGTTTGGCCGGGCCGGCCGGTTCCTGGGTCGACCCTCCGGGTCGACCGGGTCTGACCGGGCCAATTCCCAGCCTGTTTTTTGCTTGGACCCGGCCCGGCCACAGACCCAGGTCGCCCGGGTCCCGGGTCGACCCGCCGGGCCGGGCCGGGTCTTAAAACACTGGGTAAATGAGATGGAGGATAGACTAGAATGATACTTTGATAAGTCGATCTGGACGCCACAAAGACCAATCTAGGATAAAGAAACCACACTCTTTGTGATTAAGAGTGATAAGTCTGATTCATTCTTCAACCAATTCTGGAAATGGAAGAACAAGGGAGAAAACTCTCTGAATGAGAAGTTGAAAAGTTTAATATTATTGCCCAAAAAGTCCTAATACATGGTCTGAAACATCATTATATACTTGGAACAACCCTCCAAGTCTAGAAAATACCAAAATAACATAATGGAGACGCAACTAAATGAATTTGTTCAGAAAACTAGACAAATAATAAATAGCACACGTTTTTTACTCATAGAAGACAACACAGACACAAAAAACTAAAACAACCATTGGATTATCTAACTTGTTAAGGTACTTTGTAGTTGTTTTGCTCGAGCTCTCGTCATTGGACTATCTGAATGCCCATACACATTAGAATCAACCCCTTCCATGTTTGAATCATGATGCACATCAAACATGATCAGTGCAAACCCCATCCTTTTCCTTTTCCCTCCCCTTAACTTCCAGTATAATCTCCTCCCTACGCCCTTCTAATTCACTTAAAGCCAAAGCAGACTTAGGATTTCCGTCATTATTCTCACAATTAGCAATATTGGAGTTGACATTCCTTGTAAGCACAAAAACACATCCATCTCCGTCATCCTTCATAATTTCTTCTCGGGTACTAATAGTAGAGTTAGGGGTTGTCTTCTCATGAACAATAACACTCAGAATGACACACCCTAAGCATCATTGTCACTAAACTTAGAACTTTTATTCCTTTTACATAGTTGTTGCCATTGAAACTGATTTGGCTTGCTAATGGAGGCAATAGTTCTAACAACATCATTATTCCTTTTAGCTTCTCCCGTCATTGTAGGGTGTTCATTCTTATTATTAAAGCACATAAGTGTTGAATGTCCGAAACTTTGCAATAACTACATTTGAATGGAATCCATTCATAATCAGCTGAAATGGTTATACAATTCCCTTTTGGACAGTGTAAATCATATTCCTTAACCAGCAGCCCTGTAGCACTAATCTCAACATAAACTTTTGAATAGCTCAGCCTTTTGCGCAATAGGGTAATAAGATCAGCATGATATATTTCTTAAGAAGTAATATTTGTCTTTTTCCTTAATCTCCCTCAAAAGTTTTCCCTGAAGTGAAAATTAGTTTATAAATTTTGCCCTAGAATGATCTGACACGAACCAACATTTGTGTTAGCTAATACAATAAAAAAGAAAAAAGGTTTAGAGGGCTGACCTTTGTCGAATAAACCAAGACCAAGGTAACTCTCCCTATTGTTAAAGGAATAAAACCAGCCCTTTTCCCCACATCCATAAACTGTAGAAATCTTGGTAAAATATGCGGTTTTGAGGAAAAATCACTAAATGCACCATTGATTTCCTTGAATAAACTGGTTCAGCCAAACCTAAATGTCACAAAAAAAATAGATTAAAGATTAAAACTTTGAAAAGTGAAGAAGGAATCAAGCAATCCACAAATCACCACTATTGCAAATGCCACCAAAAAGGAATCTAAAAAGACACTTTCAACTCAATCAAGACCAAAAAGAAAAAAGAAAAAAATAACAAGGCGTACATAAGAATAGGAAATTGCAGCAACATTGGATCTGTAATTGTAGCTTAATCAATACTAAACATGCTGGTCTTTGGCATAAATTCATGTCTCTACGGAACACATTTGACTACATTTGCTAATAGTTGAATATAGCATTAAAAATCCTAACCAATGTAATAAAATCATAAGAGGATGGTGGGAAAGGGCCCACCACAGCTAGGCACACCAACCAGATTATCATTACATGATCGTCAAAAAATGTGATCCATTAACATTGGTCCTGTATTTTCCATTGAAAACAACATTGTTAGTAAAGAATAGCAAAAGATATTAAAAATCTATGATTCAGATACGCAGCAATAAACATTACAACCTATTTCAACGACTTTATGGCTAGAACTAACGATACGCAGAAAAATAGTGCTAACTTACATGGTCCAGTTTGTTCCATCTTGAAGCTCTCATATAAAAGCTTCTCATTATAGGTTCACTGTCCAACTTGTCAACCACCTCGAGCAAAATCACCATCCTAGATCATAAAGCTCGGAGTATTCCCAAGGAATTTACTCTCTTTGAAATTGAGAGCCTTCCACTTATTAGCAAAATCCTAAACAACCAATCTAATTATCTTGGTCTAGCTAAGACCATGGTTAACTAAAGAACAAATGAAATAGAAAACAATCCTAAAGAACACAATAATCATAATCACCATTTTTGTAGCTTTTCTAGCATCTTCTCTTCCTCTTCAAATACATAGCATAACAACAACATCGATAAAAAAAACAGAAGAAGAAAGCAATGATCTTTATTACTTCCTCTAAGCACTACGTTTTTGTAACCAAACCAAACTTTTCTTCTTAAATGCATTTCATATATGTAAAAAAGAAGAAGCTAAACCTAAATAATCATAAAGACAAACCCAATTCTTGTTGGACTGCAATTAATCAAGCAAGAATGGTTAATAAACCCTAAAAAATAAGGATTATTCAAGAAAAACTAAAGATTCACTTCAGAAGAACCTAAACCAAGTTAAAGGAGGCGAGTTTGGTTCTGAGTTGGTTGTTATTAGGGGTTGGTTCCAGAGTTGTTGTGTTGTCATTTGTTTTGGGCTTTCTAGAGGGTTTGTTCCAGGTGAGGTCATGGATGGTTTTTGGCTAGTTGATGGGAACGTCTAGGCTCTAGTTTATACATATTTTCTTTTTCCAAGAAAAAATCAAACCCTCTACCAAGACTACTCCAATTCAGACTATTCACAACTCCTCCTTCCTTTGTCTCTTAGAGCATTGCAAAACATCTTGTTCCTTCTCCATCTTGTTCCTTAAATTCCCATCCATCTCTATCTATTGCCCACAGTATTGGAAAAGAGACTGAGAACATCCCTCCTTTTTTTCTCCAACTCTTAACTTGATGCGGATCAGCCCAACACCAAGTTTAATCATGCTAAAGACCCATTGGAAGTACCAAGTCGGTCAATTACAAGAGTTAGGACAAAGAAGCTTAAAGAGACATTGAATGAGTTTGTTCAGAACATATGGAGCAAGATGGAGCTTGGGACGCCTATGGAACATGAAGGACAACTTCTAATTCATCTAATCCAAGCCTAAGAAGAGCCCAATTCATGTGGATTAAAGGGTTGGCAGATCTGATTTCCTAATTATTTAATGATTCTTTTAGTGTAGGAAAGAAACTAAATTGGCAGGAATAAAAGAGGGAGATTTTCTTCGTTAATTGTCAATGCAAAATAAGGAAACAAAGCACAACAAGGCAAGAAGACTTCATAATTAATTCTACATTGAGATCAGATTTCCTAGTCTATTTGGGACTTATTAGGGATGGCAAATCTGATTTTAGCATATCTAAGATATTAATTTTGGATTTTTATTATTTTCTTCTTAGTCTTTGGTTTATTATTACTTATTTGGGTCAATTCTAAGTGAGCTTCATATAAGTCAACATAAGAGGGGTCTATAAGGGTTCATTTTAGTCTAGAGACAGTATAAATAAAGCCATAACCAAACGTGTGGGGCCCCCAAATTTTTCAGATTAATAAACATCTTATGCCGCAACATTGTGTGTGAGTGGTGAGATATTCTCCCTTCCTTGGTTCTCTAAAGAATTGAAACCACTTATGGAAGAACAATAGACTTCGTGACATCATCCTTATACTTCTCGTTCGCGAATGAATATTCACTGGGTAGGGGTTTCCGTTTCCAATAGTGTTGGTGCCTAGGTACAAATTATATTTGTGTCACACTCCTATCAAACCTGATTTACTTAGCTTTCTAGGAATTTGGTAAAAGGCGTGTGGTTGCGTGACCACGTGATCACGAGGTTTGTATTATTTGGTATTAGAGCTTGGCTCCATTAATCAGGTTATATCCTTTTGAAATTTTCATTTTTGTTGATTCTAAAAAAAATAAACATTTCTTTAGTGTCCAATTTCTTCTTCTCCTTGAATTTGTGGCATATTATAAAAAAAGTAGAAAAAAAACAAGTCCTTTAAAAGATAATTTTTTGCTTCTACCGCAGAAAACTAAATAAAGGGAAATTGGATCAAATCAACTCGGAATTACCTCAAATTTGATACTCTAATTACCGGTGTCCTAATGGCATTAAATTATAATTTTGGGGTTAATTGGATATCGTTTGCTTAGGTTTTCAAATTCAGGTGTAATGAGGTGTGATGCATAATGTTTTTGTGTCCACCTTAGCTCATGTATCTTGAAGAAATCCATTATAACCTCTTTAAATCTCTTAGCTCTAAACTTTATAATTGTACCAACCAAAACCTCCAATGGATCCTTTTGTGCTTGGATCACATCAACCCCTCTCTTCTTAAAAGGATTCGACCTCGAATCATCACCTACATAAAACAAAGAAAGATCAGAGCACTAACACCATACTCACCTGACAGATCCACTTTATAGGTAATTCATTAAACCTTTCTATGATTTGAAAAGGACCATCTCTTAGAGGCATAAACTTTGATCTCCTTTGTTCAAGGAACCTTTCCTTCCTCATATGTACCCAAACCCAATCACCTGGTTCAAACTTCACCAATTTTCATCCTCTATTAACCTTGTGTGCATATTATTCATTTTTTTTCTCTTTTTGTTGCCGAATCTTTGCATGTACCACCTGTGCTTTTTTAGTACCATCAAGACTAACCCTTTCATGCACAGGTAAAGGAATCAAATCTAATGGTGTCAGAGGATTAAACCCATAAACAATCTTAAATGGTGAATAATTAGTAGTAGAATGTACACTACGATTATATGCAAATTCAATAAATGGCAAACAATCTTTTCAATTTTTAAGATTCTTTTGAATGATTGCCCTTAACAACTTAGTTAAAGTTCAGTTTGGCCATCTGTTTGTGGATGACAACTAGTATAATATAAAATCTTAGTCCCTAATTTACCCCACAAAACCTTTAAAAAAAACTTAAAAACTTAACATCTCGATCAGACAAAATGCTCCTAGGAACACCATGTAGCCGAATGACCTCTCTAAAGAATAAGTCAGCTATATTTGTTGCATCATCAGTTTTATGGCAAGCAATGAAATGTGTCGTCTTAGAAAATCTATCCACGACAACAAATATAGAGTATTTTCCTTTCCTAGACCTAGGTAGACCTAAAATAAAATCCATAGAAACATCAACCCAAGGTTCCATAGGAACAGGTAAAGGTGTGTATAACCCATGAGGCATTACTCTATGCTTAGCTTGTCTACATGCTATGCACCTATCACAAATTCTTTGCACATCTCTGTTCATGTTAGGCCAATAAAACTGTTCACGTAAAACATTCAAACTCTTAGCAATTCTAAAATGCCCCATTAAACCACCCCCATGAGCTTCCCTTACAAGCAATTCACGCATAAAACAATTAGGCACACACAATTTATTTTCCTTAAACAAAAATCCATCATGCCTAAAAAAACTTATTCTTGGCCGAAACTTTGCACTCATCATATATAGAACCAAAATCATTATCATCAAGATACAATTCTTTAATATACTCATATCCTAACAATTTAGTATTCAGAGTATTAAGAAGAACATACTTTCGCGATAAAGCATCTGTAACCACATTTTCCTAACCTTGGTTGTACTTAATCACAAATGGAAAAGTTTCAATAAACTCAATCCACTTGGCATGTCACCTATTTAGCTTACCTTGACCCTTCAAATGTTTTAATGACTGGTGATCAGTATGTATAAAAAACTCTTAGGGCCATAGATAATGTTGCCAAGTCTCCATTGCTCTCACAACCGCATACAGCTCCTTGTCATAAGTGGGATAGTTAAGAGCTGCACCATTGAGTTTCTCACTCAAATAACCAATGGGCCGTTCTCTTGCATTAGAACAGCTCCAATACCTATTCTTGAAGCATCACATTCAATCTCAAAAGCTTTATTAAAATCAGGTAAATATAGTAAAGGTGCCGAAATTAACTTTGATTTTAACAAGTTAAATGCACTTTCATGTTCTTCACCCCACTTGAACCCAACAGATTTCTTAATGATTTCAGTTAATAGAGAGGTTATCGTACTAAAGTCTTTAACAAAAATCCTATAGAAACTAGCCAAACCGTGAAAACTTCTAACTTCTGTTATTAATTTTGGTGTAAGCCATTCTTGAATAGCCTTAAATTTAGCCTCATCCATCTCTATACCTTTTGCACTAACAACACTTCTAAGAAAAATAATTTTATCCATGCAAACGTCACACTTTTTCAAATTAGCATATAAGGACTCTTTTCTAAGCACATCAAGAACATGTCTCAAATGATCCATATGCTCATCAAACTCCTTACTATAAATCAAAATATTATCAAAGTAGACAACTACAAACTTACCAATGAAAGCACGCAAAACATGATTCATCAATCTCATAAAAGTACTAGGTGCATTAGTAAGTTCCAAAGGCATAACCAAGCACTCATACAAATTATATTTAATTTTAAAAGCATTTTCCATTCATCCTCTTCGTTCATCCTAATTTGATGATAACCACTTTTTAAATTAATCTTCAAAAACATTTTAGAACCATGCAATTCATCTAACATATCATCTAATCTAAGAATAGGATGTCGATACTTTACAGTGATGTTATTAGCTCTGCAATCGACACACATTCGCCAAGTCTTGTCTTTTTTTGGGACAAGAAACTCATGCTCTAACGAATGCATCCTTTCGACATCAACTCCTACACTTGTCATTGGAGTTCTTTAGACTCTTCAGGACTGCTCCTATATGTCGGCCTATTTGGTATAGATTCTCCTTGAACATAGTTAATTTGATGTTCAATTCCCCTAATTGGCGGCAAGCCACTAGGAATTTCTTCTGGAAAGACATTTTCAAATTCCTGTAAAAGAACTTTAACAACACTAGGAACACAAGAATTCAAATTATTAGAGTTAAAGTATGCCTCCTTATACACAAGTAAAATCTTAGGCAATTCAGAAAGACAAGCATGTTTAAATCACTAGATTTTGCAAATAAATTTAGGTTTTCCCCCACTTTTTCTACACATTCTTTTCTTACCCTTTCTTTCTTCTCTCCACTCATTTTCTCTCCACTCTCGCCCTCCCTTCTATTTTTTTTCTTTTTGGTCGTGACCCTCCCCTAATTTCCGAAGAGCCCAAACTTTGTCCCCTTTTGTTTTCAACTCATGACTCACTTTATTTTCACTCTTCTTCACATTCTCACCATGTTGTTCAGCTTATTTTTCCACTTTGGCCAAAGTTGAGTGCTCCTCCTCGTAGCTTTTCTTCAATTGAATTTGATCTTCACACACTTGCTTTGGTGTTAGTGGGGCAAGTGTATAAATTCTACCATGTTTCTCCAATGAATGCTTGGCTTTTCTATTAAAATTGCCAAGGCCTTCCTAGTAACAGATGAGTAGCATGTATAAGCACAACATCACATAACACTTCATCCTTATACTTGCCTATTGAAAAAGAAATCGTCACCTATCTATTCACCATAACAACACCACATTCATTCAACCATTGAAGCTGATAAGGCCTCTCATGCTTTATGGTATTCAATCCCAACTTTATAACCAAAGTAACACTAGCAACATTAGTACAACTACCACTATTAATGATTATACTACATATCTTATCGTTGATTAGGCATCTAGAATGGAAGATGTTCTCTCTTTGTTACTCCACATCATCCTCCTTAGTCTGAACACGGAGGAACCTTCTAATCACCAAAACTTTATCGCCAACAACATACTCTAAATCACTAGCATCCTCAAGTGGTGGCATGTCATCACAATCGAACTCCTCACTAGTAGACACAATCTCCCCATCATCCCTTAGAATCATAACTCGATGATTTGCACACTTTGATGCATAGTGTCCTAATCCCTGACACATGAAACACTTTATATCACGATTATGCTTTGGTTGGACTTCTCCCTTAAGTAATTAATCATTGGCTGAAACCTGCTTCTTCATGGGGGTGGGTGATACAATCTGGGCAACAAAAAAACAATCAGATTCGGATTCTGACGTAAAATGCGCGCAACTGTCCAGTTTTATAACAACAATCATAATTCTCAATCCGACCGCTGGATCGAGCTGAAATTCTATGTGCAGCCTCCTGACATTTTGTCCTACCTTGGGTTACAATTTCAAGTCAACCAGAGTTCAGGAAGGCACCGCAATACTTCAGAATTAATTCTACCTTCAGATCAGATTTCCTAGTATATTTGTTTTGATCTAACATGATCAGAATTAATGGTGACAAATCTGATTCTAGCATATTTAGGATAGTAATTTTTTTATTTTTATTATTTTCTTCTTAATCTTTTGGTTATTATTACTTATTTGGGTGAATTGTAAGTGGGCCTTATATAAGTTCACCTAAACGGGGTCCACTAGGGTTTATTTAAGTCTAGAGTTAGTATAAATAAAGGCAAAACCAGACATGTAAGTTAGACAATTCAGATTAATAAAACTTCTTGTTTGTCGCACTTGTTGTGTGTAGGTGGGATAATCTCCCTTCCTTGGTTCTCTAAAGAACTGAAAACGACTTATCGAATAACAATTGGCTTTATGGCGTCATCTTTATACCTCTCGTTCACGATTCAATATTTGTTGGGTGGGGGTTTTCCATTTTGAATAGTGTTGGTGCCTCAGTACAAGTTATCTTTGTGTTACACTCCTATCAAACCTGATTTACTTGGCTTTCCGAGAATTGGTGTATTTGCGTATGGGTTGTGTGACCACGTGTGATCACGAGGTTCGCATCAATTGGTATCAGATCTTGGCTCCATTAATCAGGTTATATCGTTCTGAAATTTTTGTTTCTTGTTATTTCCGCAAAAATTCCTTAGTGTCCAATTTCTTCTTCTCCTTGAATTTGCGGCATATAAAAAAAAATTGTTATTTCATTTTGTTACTGTCCAAAATATATCAGTAGAATAAAAACAACAAAAAATCATTCAAACGTATTGGTTTCTGCTACAGAAAACTAAACAAGGGAAAATTAGATCAAATCAACTTGGAATTAGCTCCAATTTGGTACCCTGATTACTGGGGTCCTTATCGCACCACATATTGTTTGCTTTGGTTTTCTATTTCGGGTCTAATCAGGTCTGATTCATAACGTTTTTGTGTCAGCATATCAAGCTTTATCGTAAATTGCTCAAATTTTATATCCTGTCTATTAGTTGGAATCGCACTATAACTTAAATTTTAGCTCAATTGGATATTATTTACTATAGATTCCAGATTCAGAGTTAACTCTTCGTAAACGGGTCTGTTTTGCGTCAACTTTTAAAATTCACTTTGTTTCTTTTGTTTTCGTTTCTTGTAGTATATTTTCAACATATCTAACATATTTGGGTGTTGTTTCATCATTTTTCATATTCCATTTATGTTTTTATTCGACTCTTCAGTTTCGTTTATATTTTGGATAGATTCGCTTGCTACTCGTGAGACTATCATCGTAGTTTTGTTTTGCTTGTTTTCTGGTTTTATTGCTTCTTGAGTCCACTGCTAAGTTGGTTCTATTTGGTGTTGGTTTCAATTCCGTAAAGGTGAGACAAAAGGTGTGAGCCTTAAGAGTGTTTGAGCGAAACACGAGCGACGAGAGGATTTTTTTTTACCACTAACCAATTTTTGCAGGTACTATCATGTTAGATCAAAACAACACACCACCCCCTCCCGAGGTAGAACTTCAGTTCGAAATGCAAGCCATGACAGAGATGATGAAGAGGATGAATTTTGTGATGGGGAATGTGTGTGACAGACTTGATAGGGTGGAGAAATGTTACCACAATGCTGGTACAAGCACCTAAGACGTGAGGAAGGTTGGGGCTGAACCGAAAGCAAATAGTAGCAGTAGGGTCGATAGGCCAAGGAGGCCTGATCGGAGGAGATTCAATATGAGTAAGGAAGAGAAACCGAGGTTACGAGTTTCAAATATTTATGCTCATAATGCTTTTATGATGTTAGATAAAGAGCGCAAGGCTGAACAACTTGCAAAGGTTTATAAAGAAACAAATAAATAACGTGAAGAATGGAGAACTCAATTCAGCGCCAAAGGGATAACAAATGAAAGAGGTTAGCAGTGGTTATCATTCAAAAATATACACGCAAATGGATGGGAAGACATGCTTATTTGAAATTATTATCGGTAACTACATTCATACAATGTTGTTACAGACAATTGCGTGCAAGAAAAGAACTCCAACGGCTGAAAAAAGAGGCTAAGTAATTGTCCATCAAACCTGTTGGTGATTTGAGGACGAATCATCTTGAAGAGAGAGGGAATGATATGATCCGGGCAACGAAAAACAATCAGATTCGGATTCTGATGTAAAATGCCCAACTGTCCAGTTTTAAGACAACAGTTGTAATTGTCAATCCGACTGTTGGATCAGGCTGAAATTCTATGTGGAGTCTCTTGACATGTTTTCCTACCATGGGTTAAACTTTCAGAGGATGTATGAATTTTGTTATTTACTTCCTTTTGACTTGTGGACTTCCTATTTGGTAAGATTCTTTTCCTAAAAGGATGTGACAGCTGGTTTTGGGAATCTCTTAATTCTACAAAGATCTTTAATGGGCTACAACATAGTTTCCAACTGTGGCAAGCATTCATAAATGTTTGAGAATCCTTTTCTTACAAGGATTCCTTATTCATCCTAGCTACAACAAGGGAAGAAGACTTAAGAATTAATTCTACCTTCAGATAAGATTTCCTAGTCTATTTGGGACTTCTTAATGGTGAGAAATCTGATTCTATCATATTTAGGATAGTAATTTTCGGATTTTTATTATTTTTTTTCTTAGACTTTGGGTTATTATTACTTATTTGGGTCAATTGTAAGTGGACCTCATATAAGTCCACCTAAGGGGGTCCGTTTATTTAAGTCTAGAGTTAGTATAAATAAAGGCATAACCAGACATGTAAGTTAGACAATTCAGATTAATAATTCTTGTTTGCCGCACTTGTTGTGTG
>Ga0307508_10006007_pt1 | contig 11452 bp, 10 predicted proteins | sample 9_EM_MG_FD_203089 | JGI IMG/M metagenome (GOLD analysis project Ga0307508, IMG submission 203089) | Populus trichocarpa ectomycorrhiza microbial communities from riparian zone in the Pacific Northwest, United States - 9_EM | ecosystem: Host-associated > Plants > Roots > Unclassified | place...
ATATAATGGAGACCCAGAAGATAAAATAGATTTTGAGCTACAATTACTATAAAATTAACATGGGTAACACAGTACACAGAAGCATCACAGAAATGCAGGTTTTCAAGTAGAAAAAAATTAAAAACACATGCAAAGCAGAGGACAAGCAGAAGAAGCAATGAAATTTGCTATAAATTAAAAAAATTTGATGAAGGCACAGTAAATAGAACACAAGCAGCAACAACAATGAAATTTATAGATCAATTCAACAATTGCAGTGTTAATAGTAATAGAGCATGCAGCATCACAGACATGCAATGTTTCATATACAAAAAACGAAAATGAAGATGGAGATAAGGCAGGAACTGACCTTAGTCTCTGTCTTTGTTCTGCAAACCACCACGGTGCTGCAGCTTTGTTCTGCAAAAACAAAAACAATAGAGACCCATTACAGAAATTAGATTTTGAGCAACATGTGAAACAAAATTGACAAAGGGAACGCACAGTACTTACTGGTATCTCACTCGTGGAACTTTCCCAGCACGAATCTCTTGGGGGTTTTCTGTAATTGTAACAGTGGAGGGACAGATCGGTGAAAGTTTGTGTTTTCGATCTTCGTTGGGAAAGAATGGACAGAGGGGAAGAAGCTTGCTCCGGCGTTGGTGGTTTTTTAGGGCAAAATAGAAATGGGGCTGTAGCAAGAGAAAAGAGAGGAGAACAGTTTGGGGAAGGAAATTGGGGTTTTAGTTCATCAATTACATAGATTTGCAACCGAAACAAGAAAAAAATTTGTGAGGTTGTGAGGTTGTGAGGATCGTAATTGACAGTGGTTACTGGGCAAAGTTTCGGTGGTGAGAGAGAGGTGAAACGCATGGAGGACCAGTTTAGGGAAATGTTGAAACTGGGCGTTATTGATCTACAACAACCTTCCACCATCAATTTGTTGGGTTTTTTTTTGTGACCGTTGGGAAATTGAGAACGAGGGACAGAGGACAGTTGGGAAAGTAAGGGGTTGTTCTTGAAAGTAATTGTAAAATTATCGGTGATGAGAGAGAGGAGAAACGCATGAAAAGCAATGTGTAATTGCTTTTCACTTTTTACAATTGAACCGTAGTTTTCACTGGGACCCACATACAAATAACCTGTGGTTCGTGGTTAACCAAACATATATGACACTGCTTTTTTTTCAACCGCAGCCGCACCAGCATATCCAAACACCATCTGAATTGTGGTTTTTTTTTTATATATAGTTTTAAATTAATATTTTAATGTTTTTATTATTATTTTGATACGTTAATATTAAAAAAAAATTATTTTAATTTATTTTCAAGTGAAAACTTTTATATTTTCAAATAGTGATTTTTAATTAAAAATATATTAAAATGATTTTTTTTTAACATTAATATATTAAAAACACTTAAAAATATTAATTTAATATTTTTTAAAACAAAAAAAAATAAAAAATATATAATAATGAAAAAACAAATCGAGGGCACACCACACACACTAGATTTTTTCTTGACCTAATAAAAAATTACTTTAAGTCTAGGCCTTTCTAGACCTAATAAGCACTAGATTGTCAACTAGGGAAAGATTTTTTCTTGCCTTCACTTAGACCACCCTTTTTATGCATGGCTCTTTGGCCTCATATAATATAACTTTATAATTAATACTCCATAAATTAATAATTTTGATTAAATAGTATTTTATTTCAATTATAATTTAAATCTAAAGTTTAAATAATATTTTGAATAATAAATAAATTTTCATGGTCCCAAAAACATTAATTTATAAAAATTTAACTGCATTTAATAAATATTACCATCTATCTCACAATCTGGTTTGTATCAAAATATTTACATATAATATTGTGGATCCCTGGCCACACTATGAAGATATAGGCTTTTATATAAGTGTAAAACATGCAATTTGTTATGTAAATACATCAATTAATATAAGATTGGCTAGTCTAAACCTTAGTCAAGGAAGGATTTAGTTTCTTAAAAACAAATCCAAAAATATTTTTTATATAATAAATTATTTTTTGGATTAATTTTTGCATATATCAAAACCAAATTGCATGTATGAATATCTAAACTCCCAAACTGGCAAAAAAAAAATTATGATAAAAGTACAATATTTCTTGGATCTTAGAAACAATGGTGACCGTGAAAATTATAGAAAAAATTATAATTTAAATACAAAAAAATGTTTCATGAAAAAAAATCTGGGAAAAAGCATGGATAAGTTTATTTTTTAAAAAATAAAGGATCAATGATTCTATAATATATTTATCAGATCAATAAACTCAATTTTCTTATTTTTTCAAATGGTTTTATACTTTTTTATGTTTTCTTATAAGTCTTTTACAATACATTTAAAAACTTATTATTTTTATTTTCTCTAAAATATTACACAGCAATTTTTACTAAGTAAACTTTTTAATTTATATTCTTGGCCTAAAAAAAATTAAATTTATTTCCAAATATTTTCATGGGTGAATTAAGTATTGATGGCCTGTCTAATATCTGATAATGTTTTTTTACGGGGTGATAGAAATATTAGTTAACGAAATTTAACTAAAAATTCTAGCTGATTAAAACTTTAATAAAAATATGACGTGGCAGTTTCTGGGTGGAGATTCCAATGACAAACAATTTAAGGCACGAACACAGAATCAAAACCTCTCTCTCTATATATATTTCTTGCAGCTGTCTAGTCTCTTCTCTGGCTTCTCATCCTTATTTTTGAAATTAATCATTTACAACAACAAATTTCTAATTCTACCCTTCAAAGTCCTGGCTTAAGAATCCTCAAATTCAAACCCCAAATCAAATTCTAGTGTTTTTCGTTTTCTAGTGGGTGAATTGATAATGGAAGACTTGCCCCTTCCTTCTCTCTTCGATCAAGCTTCAAAAATCCATCTAAAAGCAACAGAATCTGGTTCTAATGATAAGGTATAACATTTTCTCATTAGATTTTTTTTATCAAAGTTTGTAACCTTTTTTATTTGATTTTAGGGTTTTTATTGATTGATTTGATTTTGACAGGAATTGGTGAAGAAGGGAATTGAAGCACTGGAGAATTGTGAGGAAATGATTAGTAAATTGGGTTTATTTTCTTCTAATGAGACTAAAGAGGATATTAGCACTACCAATCTCAAGTATATTCTGGTAATGTTTAAATCTGTTCATTTTCTCTCTTTATTTTATTTTATTTTTTTAAAAAAAAAGTATGAAACTTTAGAAGTTTCTAATTGATGGGTTGGTTAAAAAAACGAGAAAGTTTTCTTTTTCGTGTTTTTTGAATTATTAATTTTGGATGAACTAAATGTAGGAAATAATCCCTAATGATGAGTTTTTTAGTATCAAAATGGAACTGTTAATATATCATGAAGTTACTTTCTTAGGTTGAAATATAAGGGACTCGTGGTTAGGTTTTAACACTTGAGGGAGTGAAGGAAGCAGTGTTGTTCTAAGTTGATGCAGTGGTTTTAGCTTTGTGTTGTATGATGATTGTTATGGTATGGTGCTATGTGGAATTAAATTGGGGACACAAAAAATTTGGAACGGTTGTTGGAAATGTTATTTAGCTTAGACAGGAGAAGTCTAAAAATGGTGGTAACTTTTAATGTTGATAGTTTTTATGTTTTATGTAGGGTGGGTGGGGTGAATTAGGAAGGTCTTGAAATGAGCCTCAAAGCTCGAATCTTTTATAACCTAATGGATTTTTGCTGGTTAAATTCATTTTCATTCCCATTCAATTAAATGTCAAATGTAGACTTTGAAGCTTGGGGTTTTTTTATTTTTTCATTTAATTGACAGTGATGGAAATGATTTTCTGGGATCAAATTGGAAATCTACATGTAAATGGCTGTTGTAACTGTTGAATTTATGAACTTTGTAAACTTGCTAGTTTTACATCAGAATGAATTCAGTAAGAAAATTGATTTCTAACTTGATAGCTTATCACAATTGCAGGTTCCATTTTATCTGGCAGAGCTGACTGAAAACATTGCTCAGGATGATAGGATACAAATTTTAAAGGCTTCCCAGGCAAAGTTAAAGGTGACTTCTGTTCATTACCTGAAGTACATAGTCTTAAGTTTGTTTGCCAACATAGCAGCTGCCAGCAGAGCTTCTGGGCATATATTTTTTCCTTAGTACTTAATGTTTTCTGCATGTTTTGAGGTTTTGTTATATATCAGTTGATATTTATGAAGGCAACTTGTTCTAGGAATTCCTCTCATTTTGTGAGGCAATGGAACTTGTACCAGAGGAGGAGTTGCAAACATTTTCTCAAGGGACTCCAAATACTTTTGCAGATCGAAGGGCTCTAAAGGTAGCTTCAAGTCTTTGTCAATACTTTCTTACAATCAAAATTACTCTGATGCATCATAGTTTTGTTGAGCTTCCTTTGCAACATGGGGCTTTTTTAGCTCTTGCACTCACAACCCCTTCATGTGCCTCTATTCAGATTGCCAGATACAGACGCCAAATAGCTGCAGAAGCAAAGCTGGAGAAAATGAAGGAGCAGAAAGAGCGGCGTTTTCATTCAACTAAAGCTGCAGCAGTATCAACTCTGGTTGAGGCCGGGGAGGAAGACCTGCTGGATGATGATGGAGAAGAAGAGCGGGAGGTTAGTTGTTATCTATGCTCTGACAGGATAAGCTGTGAAAGTGACCTGAAGTACTTTAGCACAGTAGTTTAAATTTTTGTAGTCTATTTTTAACCTCCACCACTTCAGATTTGGAGTGGCTGAATGCATAAGGGTTTGATTCGATATAGTTGATGAGAGGAGTGTGACTATGGAGTCTTAAAACATATTGTTTTAGCACATTAATCACTTGTAATTGTGCTTTTGAGCAGTTCATTAGTAGTTGTTGAGACAATTTCCTATCAGTCCCCTGGGAAACTTGGGCACCAGCCTATTTGTTAGAAGTTCCAAGCCTTAGTAACATTTCTTTGGGATATTAACAGTATAATTAACTCATTGTTTGTATGCTTAAGGGTTGATTCCATGCAGTTGGTGGGAGGAGTGTGCCTGGATAAGTAGCATTGAAAATTAATTTTCCATCATTACCTCATCTGTAGTTGCTTTTTCTAAACTGTTCAATATTGAACCAATTTCCTATCACTCACTAGGGTAATTTTTACACTGACATGTCAATTAGAAGTTCGAGTCTTTCTAAGTTTTCTTTAGGAAAATTAACAGTATAATCAACTCATTATTTTTATGCTTCTCTGGACTATTGGTTTGACAGCCTTGTAACTAGAAAAAATGACTTCATCATGTCTCACTATTGTGAGCCATTGCTTTTGATGTTATACTTAGTCGTAGCTTGTTTGAGTCTGTGAGCCCTATGCTAGTGTTTTTGTTTGATTTTAAAAATGTAGTTTTGCTTATGCAGTGTATTCTCTAACAGTCCAGTAAACCCATTTTTGCAACAGTGAATTTAACTACTTCATTTATAATTATCCTCAGCTCTAAAGAAATACAATAATGCTGATGGTACCAATATTTTAATCATTTTCATTACTAACCAATGATGTTTTATTAGTTATCGCATTTCAAAATTATAGAAATGTTGTTAAATGTAACTAGTCAGATTACTGACCAATGACTTGGAAAAGCTTTCCTGAAATATAATCGCCACACAAGTGTGATAGTGAAAGTGTTATTATTCCTAGCATTGTTCAGAGAATAAGATGTAGAGACTGGTTTTGTATTTCCATTATTGTACACTTTTGTTTCGTGCTAATGCAACTTTCACATTGATAGGTTGCACAAATAAGTTTTTCCCCATGATGAAGAAAGTAGTTTGGCTTCTAGGTGTTCATTTTGTTCCTTTTTTTTTTCAAACTTGAATAGTAGATGCTTGAAAACTTGACAGAGTTTATGGAGTGAATTGGTTGTAGTATGTTTATTAACAGTTCTACATATATTCACAAAACAGAAGCAGCTGTACATGTAATTTGTAGTTTTTTTCTTTCGCAAAGTTGAAGTGTTGCTGAAATCACACTGTTCTTTTTTTGCAGGCTTGGATTATTACCATCTCTTTGGCTATCTGTAAGGTTGGTCCTATATTTCTTTATAGTCTCTGCCATGTTCTACTTGTCTTTCATATATCCATCCCTCGCACTGCTGTATTACCATTCTTCAGGCAATCGATCTGCTGGAAATGTTAAAGAAAGAGGAAGAAATGCTTTCAGCTGTAAAGGAAAGACAGCTAAAGGTATTAGCACATTTAAATCTGAAGTGTCAGAGTTTTTTGTAGTTGTGTTTTTTGGAGATCTATACGCTGTATCACTGTCCTGTGAGTTTTCATTTTTTGTAAATAGCTGTGATGGAACATATCTACCAGAAATTATTTTTTTTAGCGCAGAGATCATCCCTCAGAGGATATTTTTATTTTTTCAGTAGGCACTGGATGAAGACACTCAGATTTACAGCTCTAGTGATTATTGTAGAGATTATTCCATGGAAAAGTAGCATGGTGCTAAAGATTTGCACCATTTCATCATTAGGTTGCATTCGTTCCATTCTTTTGCATCATCAGGTGGCCCTGATTCTTTACTTCTCCATCATCAAATATTAAGGTTTTTCTGACATGAAAGTTAGTATTCCTAATAGCGTTATTGTGTATTTTATTGTAATCATGGTTAGCAGCACTGTATAATTCAGTCTTTATGCCTACATCCAGCTGCCCGTGATGATGAGTTTATTGCATAAACATGGATGCAGTAATTATCTTGACTTATATTTCAGGGAGGGGACAAAGCTTTTTCCCAGATGATTCTTGATGAACGTGCCAAGAAAGCTGAAGATTGGCATCGTGATGCTGCAGTAAAAGCAAGGTATACTCAACCGGCGCCGCCTATCACATGTGCTACTTTTGCTCAAGATGTTTTAGAAGGGAGAGCAAAGGTTTCAGAAGCACATGATCACAAGCACCTGCCAGTGACATTCGGACCAGCAAGTATTGTGGGTGGAAGCCTATCAAACGAAAGGGAAAGGATGACAGCACAGGTCTTCCAACCTGGCCATAGGTATGTTTCCATGCCCTGATTATTAACACTTAAATTGGATGCCTGTCATCAAAAGATAGTATTTTTCTTTTGGTTTTGTCGCTTAGGAATGGAGGAGGGAAGACTTCCAACATTGATCCCTTCCTTTCTAATTACTTAAAGTATCAAGTGGGAATAGTTGGGCCCTTTCGCTTTCATAAGCCTCTTATTCTGATATAATAATTTGAATATTATCTGGAAGGTTGCCAACCATGAGTATAGAAGAAGCTGGGTTGAAGGAGATGGAGATTATGAATAAATGGCAAGAGAGAAACGTTAAATTCATGGAAGAAGCAAACTCTGCATGGTACAAGGACAATCAGAAATTAAAACCTAGCGAAGAAGAAGAGGATGAAGATGATGACGATGCTGCTGTACAGAAGGCAAGAGCATTTGATGACTGGAAAGATGATCATCCTCGCGGTGCTGGCAATAAGAAGCTCACCCCTTGTGGTTAAATTTGGCAAGTGGTTTCTGTATCGGTGATGTATTCTTTTGAACACAGCTAAAACTCATCCTTTGCACCTCAAATATTTCCCTTACAAATTTTGGATCAGTGTTTTTGTTTTGGTGTTCAGTTGAAAAGTTTACACTGTATTATATTCATCTCGATACAAATGATAACAACTTGTGTTCACGTAGTTTCTGCCAATCGTGTTGTTCAAAGTGGCTTTTCTTTTGAGTTTATTTCTTGTCTTGGATAATGGGATGGAGGTAGTCCTTGCCAATTCCTAACTCTAAATCCCCATCTCTGTGACTTGCATGATTTCGTATGCAGAAACCAATTTGTCACAATAGAGCTGTAAGATATAGTGAAGGTAATACCTATGATTTTTCTGTCACAGTTCATTTGATTCTCTCCTCTTACAATTTGATAGCTCTCAGAGAGGGGCATTGAATATAGCATATTTTTCAATGGAGAACTGTGGTTAGTAATTAATGTTATGGCTTGGTGGTTAGATCACCGGATCTTTGAATTCTTGTTGCCTCTAGGCCTCAAGAAGGCATGGAGAGAGCAGCAAATTTTTCAGATGATTTTCAAGTATCTTGGGTGTATTATGACTTGTAGGGTCCCAAAGACATGGACATTTCAAAACGATCTTATATAATGAAGGATATGGACAAGCAGATACTGCAATAAGATGATGTTGCTTCTCAAATGCATCTTCAGTTTTTTAAAGTGATTTGATGTCACATTGTATTAAAGTAACATTTTCTTTTGTCCTAGTTTAATCTAATTTGAATTCCAGTAACGTGTTAATAGAATTATTTGAATTTCCTTAACGTCTCTTCGGTTTTATCTTGGCATCAGAGCTGCAAGATAAATTTAATTAGTAAACAACCCATTTTCACCGAAGAAACATCTCAGCACTGGAAAATGATAAAACATGAACGTCCCCCAACTATTGCATTTCCAAATTAGAAGCTGGAATGCTTATATTAGAAAATACAACTCGGCAAAGTCATAAACAACCACTACTTTGATGGACTTGCTGAGGAGAGCTTTTATTAGCTGTTGTATGGATGCTAATTAGGGAAGGAAACCAGCAAAGCAGACAGAAGAATTCAACTCCTTGATATGTATTAGGGTTAACTGACCAAAAACTTGAATGGTTTTATGCCATAGATCTTGACAGAACAGACTCTCAAAATACAGAAAGAAACTTGAAATAGTTTTACGCGATCTATCTTATTGACTAGGACATGGGAATGGGAATGGGGGACCAGGAATTTTAACCAAGAACTGGTATAGAGCCATCCCTGTCATTCAATGCGTGGGGTTAGAAAAAGGATGCAATCAACTCAGTTTCTTAGCTACATCTGCAAGAGTTTTGGGCATCTCAGCCATACAGGAAGACATCATGAACAACAGAACAAGCAATATCTAATGAAGTCAATGATAACAGTAGCTAAATGACCTTGCCATGCATGCTCCCGACAGTTCTATGAAATGCAAAAACTCTATGACAATAGTAGAACTGCAAATTGCCTTGGATCTTAATAGAATAGTATAAAAAGCTGGTTCTCTGCAAGCAGTTATTTGTCAGTGTATTTTCGAGTTCGTCAGCTAAAATAATGAGAATAAATCCCCTTGTCAAACCAGGAGGCTAGTCTGAAATAATAAAGCCTAGCAATGACCAAGGTTTTGTTGATAGTGGCTAAATTAATTGATGAGAACCAGTACCAGAACGCCGGAAGTAGAAATCACGCGGTTATTATCAAGAAATAATGATAAGAACAGCTTTAATTCCTTGTCTGTGAATATGCCAAAATCCTTTTAAGTTAACAAGGACATTGCAAGACCTTAAAATGTCTGATGTCAACTTCAATAAGATGTTCATCTCCCATTGCCTTAAAATTGAATGGGAAGCTGCCAAAGTAGCAGCTCGTATTTGACATCTGATTCTCAAAAGAACCAACCTTTATATCGTGAAACATATTTTTTCAACTTCAAACATCGATTTCCTTGCATCATGCAGTAAATAAAAACCATGATAGATGGATGACATCGAGAAAATAGATGGATGGCGAAGAGAATTGGGACGAGAGTTTTGCAAGGCTAGTTTATGGACTTCTTTAATCTATGCGTTCGAGAATTGACAGTAATAGATGGACTACTTGCATTTTGACAGAAGAAAAACATGCATACCTCCATGGAGGAGATTGTGGAAAACTGCAACACCCCTTCTAACCTACTCCCAGAGCAAAAAAAAATAAAAATCAGGGAGTTAAAACTCTGGCCTCTTTGTTCAATCCAACATGTATGGCAAAACGAGACACGCAAACTTAGAACTAGCTTGTTCTGTCATTTTGCCGTAAGCAGCCGATAAACATCCATAAACAACATTTAAATGGTAATCTAAAAGATATAAGATAATAAGAGAAAACTTGGCAATGTAAAAAGAACAATGAAAGACGATAAGAGGAAAATATATTGCAGCCAGATCCAAGAAGTTCCAGTGAAACACAGACATTCTGAAAAAAATAACTTCTGCTCGGGAAACCAAAGAGAGCAACAGAACATCAGCAGAATCATTGACAACTAAAAACGAAGGGAAGAAGACAACATCGGAAAAAAGCCTGCACAATTTATATATGTGGCTTGTACATGCACACCCCGCCGTTACAAGATGTGCATATAAAACATTGGAGCTCTGTCATTTCTCCAGAAATTGATGGTACAAAGAGTTGAAGAATTTACCAATAGATGCCACTACGGAACTTGCGAGCCGGTCAATAATAATTATTCTTAGAATCCAATTATATCTTCTTCCCTGTCTTTGATGTAGAAACCTTAACCAGCTCCAATGTTAATAACCAATATACAAGCAGAACACCCCCAATATACTAGCATATCAATAGTATCCCCCTTTGGATTTGAATACCTCAAATTCAACCATCAATGCACTTAAGCCCTCTGCAAACCCACAACCAAACCCCAAACAAAACTGCACAAACAATCAGATCCAATATCAAAACCACCCAAACATGCTTCTTCCAAATCTGTTTAGCCTTTTGCTTGCCATCCCCCATATAAAACCCACCACTCTTTTGCATCATCGTAACCGAAAAGTCCCTACTTCCATTCTCACCAACACCACTCGCCTTGTTATTATCCAAATCACCACCATGATGATCTCCATTAGCCTCTCCTGGTGATCTCTTCTTTTTCTTCATCAAGACTTTACTTGGCTTCGGAAGCAAAGGTCTAATCACAGCTCCCTTCGCTTTCGTCGAATCCAAGCTTGGATTCCTACTATCCTTTGTTGATTCCTCCATTAAAGCATTCACCAAGTCAGCATCCAACGCCAATATCTGTCTAAACACAAACCGCAATTCACCTTGGAAACAAAAGGAACCCATCTTTTCACCATCTTTCATCATCTTAGCCCCCAAAAACTCCTCAAAAGCATCCTTTACACGGTTCAAAAACCATAAAGACTCAGACTTTTGGAGATTCTCATCAAAAATAGCAAAATAGGCAAAAGGGTCATCAATTAAGAAAGTGTAAGTCTTGTTGCGGGTTGTATGGGAAAACATGGAATGGTTAGGTGGGGTTTCCTCTATGCATCTTTGACCAATGATTTCAATTCCTGATTCTTTTGATGATGAGAACTCAGCAAGAACTGTAGGTCCTTTAGCAATGCAAGCATAGAAAACATGATTTGGATTGGAAATCATTGAAGGGTTTTTGGTTTGTTGATCTTTAGAAAAAAGAAAAGGAAGGATCTTTTTAAGAGGAAGGAATTGAATTGAAGAAAAAAGAGGAATTTTGCATTGCAAAGTTGAAAACTTCGTATTTTTCTCTCTCTAAAGGAATTCTCTCCTTTAGGAATCTCTAAAAAATTACCTCTCTCTCATTTTTTGGAGATTTGGAATTTTGTTAGCCTGTTTGCTTTGATTGT
>Ga0307508_10006008_pt1 | contig 11451 bp, 9 predicted proteins | sample 9_EM_MG_FD_203089 | JGI IMG/M metagenome (GOLD analysis project Ga0307508, IMG submission 203089) | Populus trichocarpa ectomycorrhiza microbial communities from riparian zone in the Pacific Northwest, United States - 9_EM | ecosystem: Host-associated > Plants > Roots > Unclassified | place...
TAAAAAAAAATATTAGAGAATTATAGCAAGAATGATCAGTAACTAATGACTTGAAATTGCTAGTGGTATCCTTGTATAATAGGTTAATTTTCATAGGTCCCTAGTAAAGAAAAAACTCAAACCAATAGAACCTTGAGTTTTCCTAAATTCCTCAATAGGTACTTCTGTTAGTAATTTTTTTAAAATCTAGCAAATCTATTAATAAAATTTTTGAAATGGCCCCAACCTCCTTCAATGACCAAAAAAAAATAAAAATATCAGGATTATTTTTTATTTTTTCCTTTCCATCTCCATTTTTTTCTATTTTAAGTTCGGGTGAGGATTCTAAGAATTTTTTAACCAGCCTCTCATTTTTTTGTTAGAAATTTTAGGTTTTGTTTTCCAATTTTTTTTCTGTGATTATTTTATTTGCTTAGTAATAAGTTTTAGGGTTCTTAAAAAATAGTTTATTCAAATCTTATGTGGGTTTTTTTTTGTCATTATTCAGACTAGGGGTATTTTGAATTTTTTTTAACAAATCCATTAAATTTAACAAATACCACCAAAATTAAGAAGTATAATGTACGTAGACCTCTACTATTATCTATAATTATTAGGCTCAATTACATACCAGTTAACCTAACTCGAGTTAATAAAATAAATTAAAATTAAAATAAAATAAATTTAAAAAAATTAATAAATTAACTTATGAATCAACCGAGTTAACTCTATCCTAAGTTTTTTTAAGACCTAGTCAAACTAAAAATACAGGTTAGTGGAGTCTCTAATTGACCTGTCTAGTAAGTCGGTCAGGTTTAATATGAATGCTATTATGTTGATCAAAGTTTGCCATAAATATATCAAACAACAAAGAGAGAGAAAGAAAAGGGAAATGGCACTAAGCTAATAGCCTAAATCCTGATATTGACCCCATTCAAGCAAGTTCCCTTAGGGTCAAAAGTAGAGTAAGCTGTACATTAACCGTTTCCCTTGTCACAAAAGTTTACCAGTTGGTGTAGTTTGCTCTGTCACTCTCCCATATACATACATATACAACTGGCAATTCTGATTGATCCACAAACAGATAAAACAAGAGGGGGGGCAAAGGACAAAAACAGTCTAGGATTTGAATGTGATTCCTTTGGTTTTTTCTTAGCCCTCTTCTACTTTCTCTTCTATTTATATGGAGAAGAACCATCGAGTAAAGAGGGCAGATTTGCATGGTCATTTACTGTTAGTAATAAGTAGCCTTTGTAAGAAATCCCATTTGGGGTTTGGCTTCAAAAAGAGAGGACTGATAATGAACATATCAGCTTCTCAATATAGTGGTAGTGGGTGCGAATCTGGTTGGACATCATACTTATACCAATCCTCTATTTCAAAAAATCAATACCAGGGTTTCGGTGGATTTGTTGATGGGGATTTTGCAAGAGTAGAGGATGAACAAGAGGAGGATTTGTCTATGGTTTCTGATGCATCCTCTGGACCTCCTCATTCCTGTGAAGATGGCGAATTCTGCTGTGATAAACTAGCCAAGAAGAGCAAAAACAAAAAGAAGAGCAGAGAACATGGTAGAAGCCAACAGTATTCATATCTTGATGACACTGCTAGCTCTCCTGCATTGAGCAAGGCAAGTTGTTCAAAAGAAATTATATATAATTTTCATCTCTCACTTATTAATTTTGAAACACATTCTTAAATATTTAGACATGGCTTCTTGATATTCATGCAGAAAGTGAATAATGAATGTTCAACAGAGCATGTCCCTGAATTCTCCCAAGGTTTTTCTGCTACACATTTTAAGGTGCTTGTCGGTGTTCCCTTTTTTTCAGATTTTCCCCCCATTTCTTAGTAGCATTCTCTTCACCTTTTTCATATAATATGTATGTGATTCGGGCCGAATCTGTATAGTGTAAAAGGGGGGCAGTTGCTCCATATATATTTTTCTAACTTCACCACTACAAATGACCAATACCATGGCATTACAGGGGAAATCTTCACTCAAGAAGCACCTTGGATTCTTTAAATCCTCGCATGCTGAGAAGGCAGCTTCAAAAGAACCAGGTCAGACTTTGTTCAATTCCTAATTGATAATCATTAATCTAAAACTATAAACTTTAATGATTCATTAATAGTTCTATTTTCTCAAATTTCTAATGATTAATATATTGGCAGGTGGTTTTCAGGCAAGAAAATGGAATGACAAATTGTAATGATGGGCATCTTTTGTATCTGCCAATGCAGTTACTCTAGACTCTGGAGAGAGAATTGGAAGAAGGATGAAAGAAAAAAAGGTCATTGGATCTCAAATGGATTTTGTTCCTTTGTTTTTGTCCAATTCTACTCCTTTTTACTATTTGCTCCTGTCAATGCAGTGGGAAACAACATTAGAACATAAAAAAATAAATTAGTTATCTGTCTTTAAGACACTTTTTCTTGTTCTTCTTTTGTCACTATTGTAGTGATCACATAAGGAAACTAATAGGTCTCCTGTGCAGTCTTGCCTCTGGCCTCCTGTACTTTTACGAATGCAGAATCAAATTTATCAGCTTGCTGAGAGGAATTTAACATAATATGGAAAGCAGAAAGCAATATGTCTAATATGGAGGCTCAAGCTTTAGTTGTTGTCGATCTAGTTGTATTCTTAAAGAAGTTTAATTGACCAGGAATATTCAGGAATTCAGGTCAGAAAGGTGGAAACAAGAAGAAAAGCTTGGTTAAAAGATTGTGGTCCTTCGAAGAACAGAGTGTCTCAACATTTGGCATTGATGAGAGGGGTGTCCATTTCCACCCCACACAACCACACACATGCACAGATTGAGAAGAGAGGGCCGTGACCAAGCATAATGATCCTAGAGGCCAATAAGTGACCCACTTTTTGCCTCTTCTGTAGTTACCAGCCTAGCTTTAAACGGAGGTAGGGTTGGTAAAACTGGCAATCGATACCCTTCTAGACTCGAGCCAGACAATTTTTCAGATGGAAGGAACCAAAAGAGAAGTCTCATTTTCCACCAAAAAAGACCTATAGAAGCAGCACCCCACCACCCCTTGATAGGAATGTGATCCATGCACAGTATTGGTTTCAATTATTGAATTTGTTTTGGTGGGTTTCCTTCAAATCTTTATTGAAGGGGCTCCTGTCCTCAGAATTAGAATTCATATCTTGGAAAAAAGACTTAGATTTTAGGAAAAGGACAAGACCCTCCCTTATGTCCTGCCAAACCTCCTTTATTATGGTTTCTACTTCATAAAAATATGTTGACAGCATAGGACATCTGTTAAGATTAATGCCATGCCAACTATAGGATAATTGCATGATCAGATAACTAAACAAACAAGGCTATATGTTGACACTTGACAGCATAGGACATCTGTTAAGATTAATGCCGTGCCAACTATAGGATAATTGCATGATCAGATAACTATAACTAAAGAAACAAGGCTAGAATCATTGGAGGAGAGAGACCAATATTGTAGCTTTGATAGATAATTATTCTTGGCAATCAGATCCTGTTGCAGGTAGTTGAAATCAAGAAGGAATAGGAATTGAGTACAGGAATCTTTCATATGGAATTCAGGCCCTACACCTCCTTACAAGCAATTGTGATTACTGATTAATCAGGAGGTATTGGCCAGGCAACTTCTTTGGACGCACTTATCATGCTCTCAGAAACAAACAGCAATAATTGGAATAGTTGCAACTAAATCGTATCCACATCATAAGACTGGCTTTGGATCTCGTGGATGAATGAGTACACACGGTTAAACAGCAATATATATTGCTTTGCATTGCGTTGATTTACCATAAAAATTTTATTTCAATTAAAATCGCGTAGACATACAGGCATTTAGATTTGACTTAAAGAGTACCCAGCTGCAATTAGCCTATATCGATTTCCACTTGAGATAAATGACAAACATTTTAACTGAAGCCGGCTTCTGTAGCAAGTACATCCATGGATAGAAGCAAAACTGGAACAATGGCAATCAATCATCCCGAATAGATATGGACAAAAACTAAAATATTGGCCAAGTTTTCTTACGCCCCTGCAACCATTAGCAGAAATAAGGCGCGTAGCAGCTCATCAACTCCTGGGGTTGGACATGGAGAAATAAGGTTCAGTATTAACATTTAGCGCGTAGCACAGCCAACCGAGCGCTTGGCCACACCACCAAACAAAGCTTCTCCAACTCCTACCTTGCAACAACTCAATCTAGAATAAAAGAAAACATAATTTAGCAAACCCCTGCAACAGAATAGATATGCGAGGTCCATTTCCTTTTGCGCAACATTTATAATTTTGATTCTCAATACCTGACTACTGTTGTCCAAAATGAAAAAATACAAAAGAAAAGTGAAAAAAAGAATTCACTACTGGATTGGATCTATGAATTTACACATCAAAACCCTTGTATTGAACAAGGATAAAATATGGTTTAAGACAAAATTGCTAATTTAACAAGTTAAAAAGCAATTATTTTAAGAAATACATTGAACAACATGGGACCCCCCATAATCCCGCCTCCACGGCTCCACCCCCTCTTACTGTAAGAAAACAAAATTGTGATGGCAATAGCATGGGATCGAATTGCCAAATCTTCATTCTCCATCGTGTCTGTAATTAACCCTTGACATGGCAGTTACGTCCCAAATATATGTCTGTGGACAGGTTGGGCATCAAAAGTTTTAACCACATCCATCCATGGTTTGTCCATGATCAAGATAGAATTTTCAGAAAGGTGGCCAATAAATAAAACAGGATCTCTGAAAGCAAGAATTTCAAAATTTTTCCTAAGTTTGGTCTCTGGTTGGTATTCTTTCAACCTACGTTTCAGTCCCCCATTCATGGTAGTAGTTTGTAACTTCTTCAGTGGAGAATGCTGGCCGTTTACCAAGTCACTATCTTCCTCTCGATCCACTGGCATCCCAAAGTCAATCAAGCACATTGCCCTACATCATAGACAAAATCTCAAAACATTATGTTTAACATCAAAATAGTTAGCAAAAGAATGTTGTGCATGTATGCTTCTAAAGACCACCATGGAAGATTGAAGTTAATCACGAGTTATGAGCCAGCTGTTTTACCCTTGAAATAAACTAAACTTCAATTACCTATCATTAATTACATATTACAAGGGAACTGCTATGTAAATCCTGTTTAGATCCCAAGAAGGAGAATAAACAGAGCAAAAAACAATTGCAAGGAATTAATTCAGAAATGCTTTTCCCCAGCCAGCATCCTACCAAACCTCACAAAAAAACATCTACGAAGCCAGTAACTATCCCATGGTTGAAATTTACACCCCTCAAATATAATGTTTGGAAAACTGTTCTTGGAAGAGCAGTGTGGGAATGAATGGATGAGAATGACGCCCATTCACTCCTACTCAAAAATAAAATGGGTGACTAAAGATGGACAAATTTACACACCAATCCATTGATGTAATCACAACTGAGAATACAAATAAGGAGAGAAGAGCAGCACCTGGCACTATAAATGATAACAGAAGGAGGGCTTGACATAGGCAGGAACGATAGCCCAATGACCTCCCCAGGAAATTCTTGGTATCTCCTCGGTAGAACAAATGTATGCCGTGTTGACCATTCTCCTAACTGTTTTGCCTCCACATCAAATGCATAGACCTGATTTGAAGAGGTTGTGACTACGAGCACATTGTTCTTTTGAGGGGGGAAACCACCAGCTGTTACAGAGGCACCATCCAATCTTGCTATAAACCAGTGTTGCCTGTTTTACCAGAGTAAAATATAATTAGTTTAGTAGAAGAAACCATGAGACTTGCGATCGCTGCATGGGACTCATCAGGTTTTTTAAATCCAATAAAAATAACCAACCAAGCAATAGGTTCCACGAACATAAGAAACCACAGACCCACATTCTACAGAACTTTCTTGAATATCAAGGGTCTCAAGTAAATTACAGGTTGCAATGAAGGGAACATACTGTAGCTACTAAACACCATTCAGAGAAAAAGTGGCTTCAAGTGCAAATAAAGCTGCACTTTAAAGAGCCTTTAAGAAGCTAGATTCCATACCTTTGTGTCTCCAGATTAAAAACATATATGTCTCCAAAGCAGTTGATGGCAGATAACCACTGCCCATCACAACTAGTAAACATTTTTGTTATGGGAGGCTCATTGGGTGGTAATTCCTCATCATTTCCCTCACAACGTGGTGTAAAGGTATGTACTAGCTCTGTGCTGCACACATCCACAACCTGCAGCACCAAAAGGCAAGTAGGAGTATTAAAAAAAGGTCAATAACAACATGATCTATTCAAGCTCCATCCACCTCAACAGCTTGATTTAGGAAAAGTGAGGGTAACAAATAAATTTGTGAAAGACAAGGGCACATGTTTTCACCAGAACTAAGCAGGATGTTCTACCATAAAACATGAACGCCTTAAGTCTTGCACTAGCTAATTGGAAATACAAATTTGATTGGTTTTATTTAAATCTTGCCTCAACGCATAAGATCCAAGAAAATTAGGACATTAGTGAAATTTCCAGTAACACATAAGTTAAAGAAAAAGGATGATTGCTGAAAAAAACTTACATATATCCTTCTATCATGCCCTGCTATCATCAATCGAGATGAATCAGCACTGAAAACCATGGAATGTGCATATGGCAATTTCTGAGGGAGAGGCTTTTTATTAACAGTCCACGCACTTTTTCTGACATCCTTCTTCAATTCAAAAAGGTTGGGTTTAACATGGTCTGAGTAAGCAAATAGAACCCCTGCATTAGAAATTGTGCTGCAAATAATTTTCCGAGATCCCTTAGTCTTAATTCGAGCTAGAATATCAGTTGTTGCACGGCCCCTTGACGGACCAGGACCAGTCATGGATCCACCTTTTGTTTGAACACAGAGTATATCTAACCAGGAAGATGACTGGACTAGAAGCAAGCAATTCTGGTTGAATACAGTATTAAGAGCCAACTGAATTGGCACTCTTTGGGGTGCTGGGCAGATATCATGGGGTGAGAACTTAGTGAATTCCTGAGCAGAATAGGCAAAGAGCTTTGTGTCATCACCAGCAGAGATAAGCATAGGAACTCCCAAATGCGCCCACTTACTATAACTAAAATCAATGGGCTTTTTTTTATGACGAATTCTTTTAATTTTATCATCAGCCAAAGGATCTGTCATTTAGAAGCATGCGGTGTCAGTAAGTGAGAAACATTAAAATGCAGAATCAAAGGCAAAAAAAAATAAAGCATACACATAAGCATTTGCAACATGCATGGTACATATACATACTAAAGTACCATGACAAGTACGGCACAAGGTAAAAGATACTACACACACCTTCTCGACTAATGGGTACTGCCACTGTCAAGGCTCTAACATCATGTGTATGAGCTCTTACATAACCAACATAGATCCATTTCTTCAACATCTTAGAAGAAGATATGTCATTACCAGATTCAACTGTCTCACTAGAAAGCTTATAAAGAATAACCTGCAAACAGAAGTGTAGCAAAACATTAGCCAAATAGTAAACTCACATGACTTTTATTGAATGGATGGAAACTGACATTTTTGTGAGATAACAGCAATAAGAGTATTACATAGTACTATAAAATAGAGGTTAGAAACCTCAAGGACTGAATTTATTATTTGCATCTCTTAATGGACAGTGACACAGTTAGAAAATTATAGCAAGTTTGAACTTCAAATATAAGAAATATATCTGTACCTGACCATCAGATCCAGCAGAGAACACCCTGTTATGACTAGGTGCAGCTGCCAAAGCATTCACATCACCCTTGTGAGAAGTATGCGCCTGCAAAAGTGTCCCATGTTGAGAGTCCCAGAACTGAACAGCACCAGTACTGTCTGCACTAACAAGGGTCCCACATCTGAAATAAGAAACAATTATCAGAATGCTGTAAGAACTACAGCATGACCTCAAGTAATATTGCACCTGCTTAGCCACATTGAACAAACAAACAGGAATCCTTCTGTATCTACCTCAGGGCAAGTAAAGACCAAATACAAAGGTCCGGTCCGCTACCCAAACCACCAAGCCCAGCTGTAATCCGGTATATCTCGTTACCCAGCTTAGCATCCCAGCACCTTATAAACCTGCAAGAATGCTGACGTGCATAAGGTGGTATATATTTAAAATGAATATCATGAAAAAATGCTTTAGAGAGAAAAAACTACAATATTCCAGAAACTGTTAGCTAATTTTAAGATTACATCTGAAGGTTTTGAAGTCAGATTCACTAAGCTACACATGGATGACAAGTTGCAAAGAAAACTAACCCATCACTACTGCCTGAATATATTCTACTCGCATCAGGACTCCACGTCACACTTAAAACACGCCCTGCAAACAATCAAATGAGCAAATAGTTCTTCACAAAGAGGAAAGCAACAACTTGACAGGGGGTTCACAGAGGTGCGGATATCTCACCACTGACCCTGGGCAACGTTTTATTGTATGTTAACCCATCTGATTCAGGAACAGTGTATATCCGAACACACCCATCATCGCAAGCAATTGCCAGACATGGATCCTCAACAACTATTTGCTCACGTTGTTCATCCAAATCTGAATCATCTTCACTCTCACTGCTGTATTCGGACTCTTCACCACCTTTGTGTCTACCATTTAAGTACCCATTTCCAAGGTGCGGTGGCTTATGCTCTGTGTGAATAGCTGAATTACTAGAAGGCGCCACTGCCATCTGCCAAATTGAGACCCCAATTGACTCCAGCACATTCTGCCAACGAATTCAACAAAATATAGGAAAGTTATGGAGATTGTAAAATCATTAATTATTAGTATTAAAGATCACTGATTCGTGGTTCATATAGCATATATTTTCAAGTATAAAAACTACACATCAAAACTATTGATAGAAAGTCTTCAAAACAGAGAATGCAGGCAAAAATTCACCTTCTGCTTTAAATGAAAAAGATCCCACTCCGAAACTGAACCATCAATGCTAGACGAAAACAATCTACCACATGGCAATCCTTTCGAGCCAGCACGACACCACGCAAGTGACGAAACTCTCGAATTAGGGTTCCCGTGAATCGTCTACACATAATAAGTCGCAGAAAAAATAATAAAAAAAGCTTTTAACTGATTAATTAAGTTACTTTCATAAAACAAATAAAGAGTCAAAGTGAGACAGTGAAGTACCAGCTGGTTGTGCCAACCGACAGCGCCAGGAGAGACGAGCCAAATCTCCAGTGAGCCGTCTTCACGGGCAGCAGCGACCTGAGACTCGTCGGCGCTGGTGGCTAGAGATACAACTGGAGACGGCCTCCACTCGATTGAGCTGTTCCTATAAGCAGCTCCTAGCATTTCTAAAAGGCTAAACTCGAAGCCAAAAGAGAAATCGGCGAATTATATTATCTAGGGTTTAAGTTAGTAGGAAGTGATGAAGCGGTGAGAGAGAGGGACATGAAAGAAGGCGACGCGGTGCGTCTTAGGTTTTTTGCGAGGGTTTAAAGCGAGGTGATCGATTCTTTCTGTATTGTTTATACCTGGACCGGCTCGTGGACCGGTTTGTCTGTCAAACGACAGTGTTTTTTAGGTTACTAGGTTACGCTCGGGCCTCTCCTGATATAAAATATTTTGGAAGAATAAATATCAAAAGTCCATGATTCCTTAATTTGGGCCTCTGGGTGTCCTTCAATTTTAAGACTTCCATTTATGGCCCAGTTCTCGGAAGACTGGTATGAACTGCGCGCTATGCGGAAAATTTACTAGATACAGGAGAGATGAACAGGCTATCTAGAATTATTTTGAATTTTAAATAAAATTTATTTTTTAAAAATAATTCCAAACAAAATTAACAATTAACTCCTCTGGTCCATAAAAATGATAAAAAATATCTCTCATGTTAATAATTATCCTTTTTATCTTCTTTCTATTTGTTATATCTTGGTTTTAGGTTTATTTCTCGTGTTTTAAAAGAATCGAATAATTATAATGCAAGAATTGTAAATTATATCCATGTACTGTTGCGAGTGCGTCAGGACATAAAAAACTTCACTTCAAATTTAACAACGGTGAAAAAAAAAAACAAAAAAAAGAGAAAGAAAAGGTCCACTGAGAATATTAAACAGATTATATTAAAATCATAGGAATAAAAGGTGCACGGCTGCACGCTTTACCTGTATTTTACATTCAACTTCTTTTATATTATTTTAATTTCAATTTATTCATGTAATATTTCTTCAATGTCAATTAACTATCTCAATTTTAAAAATCCAACCTTTTGTAAAATATTGGACTTTTTTCTCTTGACATATTTATCACTTTACACTTTTATGTTTATCATTATTATTTTTATCTTAATTTCAATATAATTTTTTTTTAATTTCTCTTGTTTTTCTTTACACTTTTTAAAAATATTATATTTATTTTTTATATCTTGAATATTTACCACTTTAGACTTGATTTATTTCTGTTTTTATCTTTATTTATTTATATTTTTTTTCTTTGTTTTTTTTAAATAAATTACTTTACAAAACTAAAAGTAAATAGTGTTTCAATATAACAATGGCAATATTATCTTATTTTTCTACCGTGTTAAAAAAATAATATAAGATTTTGCACATCTTTTTATTAATACATGTAATCTCACATTATTTTTTTATATACAAGCATCAATCTTTTTAATTATTGGTTATATTTTTTATTCGATGTTAAAAAATATGATGATAACATCTGCACATTATTTTTTTGCCTTGAAAAATAAATTATTCAACCCACAACAAAGCAAGTAAAATAAAAATATTAACACCTTTTATTTTATTTACCAATAAAAATAATTTTTAATTTATTTAATTAAACATGTAAATGACTTTTCAATTTATAATCATGGTTTCTTTTTGTGAAACATTGAGTTAGAAAATCCTGCATATTTTTTTTTTAGAAAAAAAAGAAATTGTGTAGCTGGTATGATATAATTTTAAAAAACCCATGTTTTTTTTTCCTTTTTAATTATTTTTTAGATATCCACGTGTAATTTGTTTCATGTCCTGATGCGAAGATATTTAACACGTAGCATTCAATATAATAGATAACAGAAAAAAAGGGTGAGTATTTCATTTCTGCTTGATTTTCATTAAAAAAAATAATTAAATTAATTTTTTTAAAAAAATTCAAAATCAAAACCAAACCAAATAAAACATGAATCAATTTCGATCCACTAAAAGTCTTCGATACCTATGTTAATAATAAAAAAAAGATAACAGTTACATTCATGTCATGATTCACTGCCCTCCAACAACATCTGTACTTTGGCATGATCATCTCACCTTCCTTAGTTTTCTCTGCAACCAAACAAAACATATTCAAGAGAGAGAGAGACATGAGAGAAAGCTCGGGGGCTCTACTTTTTGGTTTGATTTAGGGCTGTGACCTCGGAGAGATGAGATGCAGAGAGAAAGTTGGGGCGGGGCAGGGGGCAGCTACTTTGGTT
>Ga0307508_10006009_pt1 | contig 11450 bp, 12 predicted proteins | sample 9_EM_MG_FD_203089 | JGI IMG/M metagenome (GOLD analysis project Ga0307508, IMG submission 203089) | Populus trichocarpa ectomycorrhiza microbial communities from riparian zone in the Pacific Northwest, United States - 9_EM | ecosystem: Host-associated > Plants > Roots > Unclassified | place...
ATCTGGCCTTGTCACATCTTCACTGCCACGATTCGTACGCGTAAACCGACAACATTGTTACGGTTACGGCGGCAAACCAAGCCTTATAAAAGCAAGGGCATGAACTCAGGGCACAAAGGAGAGTGCCGCCACGACGTATTTGATCATTGCTCCGATCCATATGGTAGCAAAGGGGCTCACCTCGAACTCCTTGGACCAGATCCAGGTTTCGACTGTGTTCAAGCACGAAATATTCACTCAGTACGGATGACGTTGGCTCCAAAGTGCCTTTTGGATTAGTGGGGGGATTAAAGGATAATATACAAGCAAAACAGCGTCTATGCAAGGGGACTAATCAACCTGGAAAACAAGGCCATGAGGGTTCACTTCAGAAAATCAGGTTGGATGGACACACTTTATCAACGATGGTTGAGGGTTGCTCCTCGTGTATCCAATATAGATAATAAGAGGAATATAACCATAATGAAGGATGGTCTAAAGAAATGTTGTTTAAAACAATTCCGACAGGTCAATTTGCTGGTCTAAACAGGACATACGCGACCAACTTCAATAACTTTGGAGATACGCTCCTACATAATAGTTTAGAAAACATAGCTCATATACAGAGTCCAGATGACTCACCTTGGTTTCTTCTGAAGGCATCCTGTTTTTATGTTTTTATGAGCTTTTGACCGTGCAGTTCGTGACGAAGGTCGCGCGGCAAGGTTACAAAAAAGGTGACCCCGGCAATGGCCGAACCAGCTTTTTTGATCAGACTCAAGCTTCGGCCCATATCCCACAAAAGAGCTGAACAATGCCTCTAGGTCCTACATCGTCCGCAATAAATGTCCAGCTAAATTCAGGCTCGGATTCTCTTCCAAATGCGCCGTAACTATATTTTATTTATATAACTGGAACAGTCGAGTAGACTTACTTTTCTTACGCAGACGCATCCCAACAAGTATCACGATCCACCCTGTAGCCCTATTTTCCATACTCGACCATTATCTTCGCAGATCGGACAGCCAGGATCGTGTAATTGGTACACTTCTTGGAATGCGTCATAACAATGAAGTCGAGGTTCGGTCCTCCTTTGCTGTTTTACACAGTGAGACGGACGAGCAGGTCGCAGTTGATATGGATTATCATCGTACCATGTACGAGCTCCATCATAAGGTTAATTCGAAAGAAGTTATTGTGGGGTGGTGAGTAGTCACATATTTTTGTCTTGGATAATGTGATCTGACTTGTGAATGAAAGGTATTCAACAGGATCGAATTTGAACACCTATTCGGCTCTTATTCAAAATTTCTACTCACAGGAGACTGCACCCCATCAAGCTATTCATGTTGCAGTAAATACCGGTGTTGAGCCAGGGCAGGAAGCTGGAGTCAAGGCCTTCATCAGGTCGGCCATTTGTTTACAATTCGTGAGGCACTTTGCTGAGCCATTACCTCAACTTTTAGTTCACCAGTTGGAGTTTTCCCGAAACCAGAAAATTGTGTATTCGTACCCGTACCCGTGGAACTGAGATTCCACGACGCAGAGAGAAGCGGACGTAAGTTGAGCGCGCCCTCTTTCCAAGAGTCGTAATAACGATAATTCGTATAAAGTGGATCTTCTCATCAACACCGCAAAGTCGTCAGCCACCTCTTCCCAGCCTATATCTGACCTGGAGCTCATCGAGCGAGCCGTACTCGACGTCGCTGATATGATGGATCGGGTACTGGCATATGTACGAGATGTTCTATCGGGTCAGAAAAAGGGAGATCCTGCAATTGGCCGGTATCTCATGAATGCCCTAGGCGCCAGTACAGATGGTTTAGAGAAAGGTGCTTTCAATTCGAGTCTACAGGTCTGGGCCCTCTACTTTAACCCCTGCTCTTTAACTTTGTACACTGACGATCTCCTCCAGGGTACACTAATGATTTCATACCTTGCAAACCTTGTACGATTGCAAGCAGAAGTGTCTTCTCGTCTCGCTCTTGCAGCAGCTTCATAGTGTGCAAGCGAGCTTTTGAATCACTTTGGCACTTGCTGTGTTCGACCAAATTCGATATCTTGATGCCATATTAGCTGTTAGCTGTTGAAAATGCGCGAGTGCTGCAGGTCATGACGTCCGGCTAGTATTTCTCCAAGAGGCCATGTATTCGCCGGTCCCATGGTCGTTTCGTTGAAGGAACCATCGAGAATCCCAGTCCGTAAGTCGCGGCATCTTGCTGTCTCTGCAGCAACCAAGGGCCGTACAGCATGCAAAATTATCTGCTGTGCTCCGTATGGACCAATGTCATTTAGACGGACGGATGCTGAGAGCAGACTCCTGCAGTGAAGGAATAAGTGTAGGAATTGAGAACGTTCTACTTGAAAGATGAATTTCTTGTTATGCAAAGGATTTTGAGTGTGCATACCTAACTTCAATCCCAACGCTGCTGTCAAAATGCCCCAACATACAGGCAAATGACCAGCTACTTCCTCCTTTCTGATGTTCATTTTGAATTCGTCGAATAGCTTTGCCATCTGCTTTTCACAATGCGTAGGTCGGGTGCACGGAAAGTCAGAAATGGATGTAGGCCGCGAAAATCCTTTTGAATACAGAGTGAGAAGGGCTACTCCCTGTGCCGTAGATGCTCTTCTAGCGACGTGATTCAATGTCATTGATTGATACAGGTCATCCAACTCTCTCAGTATGCCGAGAACATTGGTCTTTCCCACTTCCAACTCCTCGTTCATTTCGTCTTGCAACGCCAAGCTCTCCACGGCACGGTGAGCGTCAGATACGAATGGAATGGCCGTCCTTGCATACGAAGCTAAATTATCCCGAACGAAGTCTATGGTGGCCTGAGCCACGGTGGAAGTCGGAGGTGCTGGAAAACCATGCTTCATGTAGGACTCCAGACCAGTTGAGGCGACAAAAGAGCCAGTAGGCAGATTACTGTCTGAAAGCAGAAGCAGAATGTACGTCTCTGCGTCGTCTTCATTGTTGACCATGGCAGACCGCCTGGAAAGGCTACTTCCCCTAAACGAGGTAGGCGATGAGACCACGTGACTCGAAATTACCGTGAACGAGGTCGTTGTCTCCTTTGTCTCATATCTATCGTCTCTGGTAGTTTCTAGACAAGATCAGTGATCTTAGGTTGGTTCTTATAAGTCAGATACTCCTGGCTAATGAAGGTTTCGCGGAGAATCTTTTTTTCTCCTGCCCCCTTCAGCCGCAGCCTCAGGCCTCGCTGCTCACTCGGAACGCCTCACATTCGCTGTACTGCGACTGCTAATACTCCAAATAACGCTACACCTGCTCAGGCAAGCCAAAGACCAACAAATAAGTCCCAAGGGCGGACTCCTTACTCTTCATTGTCTGTACCTTCAAGTCCTGGCGTGGGTCCAGATCCAATCCAGGATGGCATCTTTAGTAAAAGGTCAACCAAATCGATACCTCCGAACCGACAAACGAACCAGGATTTCATGCAGGATGGTATGTTTCTCTAATTGTATTTCGTTTTTCACCACCCCTGGCCATATTTGTCTTCCTCAGGCACTTTGACTCCCCTTCGGCAATACCAAAACCTAATAGAGAAGGGCGTACTACGTGGGGACGACCACCAAACCCGTATCATCCAAAAGCTTCAGGATTTGCATGACAAATTAGGACACTATGCGCCCCCCGAAATACCCTCAGGCTCAGAGCCCAATTCTCTGGTACGTTGCATTGTTCCTCCAGTTCCCCTCCATTTTTCTATAGAAAGTATTAACCGAGCATTCTCCAATTTCAGTTCGCTCGGTTACTCAACCGTGAACCACAACTACCGACTTCCCCTCCGCCCAATGCTCCAAAGGGTCTCTACCTTTATGGCGATGTCGGGACAGGAAAGACAATGCTCATGGATATTTTCTTTCACACCCTTCCCAAGTCTGTGAAGCGTAAACGACGTGTCCATTTCCACGCTTTCATGATAGATGTCCATAAACGGTTGCATGCTGCCAAACTCGCAATGGGCTACAGAGGAGGAGATCCTATTGTTCCTGTGGCACGGCACCTGGCAAGAGAGGCATCTGTACTCTGCTTTGATGAGTTTCAGGTGACCGACATTGCTGACGCCATGATCCTTCGAAGATTATTGGAGAGTTTGGTAAATTATGGTGTTGTCTGCGTCATGACTTCAAAGTAAGAATACGTTGCGTAAACCAGTAGGTTTTATCGCTGAAACGTCCACCAGTCGTCACCCTAATGATCTCTACAAGAATGGGATTCAACGTTCGAGCTTCATACCCGCAATAGAGCTGTTAAAGACTCGATTTGATGTTACCGATCTAGACTCTGGTACTGGTAGGTATACGGCTGTTTTCAGAAAATTCGGCCTCAGACAATTGATTTTTCAGATTATAGACGGATACCCCGCGCATTGTCAAAGGTCTATTACCACCCTCTCACACCCGAAAACGACCTTGAAATCAGTAAGATATTCAAATCCTTTGCGAATGCAGATCCCAGCGACCCTCCCGTCAAGAACCGAAAGCTGACCATCTGGGGACGGACGCTCTTTGTCCCAGATAGTACAAACACCGTCGCCAAATTCAACTTCGAAGACCTATGCGGACAACCACTCAGCGCTGCTGATTATATAGAGATTACGAGGAATTTCGGAACCATCTTTTTGCTCAATGTTCCTAAGATGGATATGAACAAGAAAGATCTTGTACGTCGACTTGAGATCGGCGTAGCTGGCTATACTTATCTTTATCCAGGCCAGGCGATTTATCACTTTCATTGATGGTAAGTGTTGAGGCGGCATTGTTTATTACTCAATGCTGATCCATCGCGCAGCTTGTTATGAGAGTAAGGTATGTTACTTCCAACTATCGTTCTTGCTGTCCTCCCAATAGTGTTTCTCGATAGACGAAGCTGTTTGTGACCTCGGAAGTGCCTGTCTTTCAGGTGTTCGCCGATGACCCAACAGTTGAAGCAAAGCACCTGTCGGACCATATGCGTAGCGTCATGGACGATCTCGTCAGTGATTGCCACTGTCATTTTTTTCCAATCATCTGATACACCATTCTTTCCGTAGGGACTATCAACCGACATCGTTGGGGGCAGTTCGATGTTTACTGGCGAAGAAGAAGTCTTTGCGTTTGCCCGTGCCTGTTCACGCCTTGTCGAAATGGGAAGCAAAGAATGGGCAGAGATGGCTTGCACAAAATGATTGTACGGTTGGCCCATCATGATTCATCTTCCAGAAGAAGAAAGTCAACATCTACACTATACCACCTCGTCTTTAGTTTACCATATCACATATCTCTAGCATTCATTTGTGTCCTGGCGCCTTATAATTCATTGCATGGTATCGTCGTCAAAGCGAAAGGTCGGTCTGTTCATATGGCAGTGCATGCGATCTTTCAAGTGGATATTTGAGACTGAGTGGGAAAGATGACGGGTACACAATAGAAGTGATTGTTTTCAATCGGCTTTGTTGCAGATACAATACATTTGCCTTCAATACTTTCTTCTTTCTAGTCATATGTATGAAGTTAGATACCAAACGACGACTTTCCGCGGGTGTCAATAGTCGCGCTCGAGCGCGCAACATTTTTAATGGCGGTTTCCTTGAAGCCCTCAGAAGATTGCTCCTTTCCATGCTTCAAAATGTACTCGATAACCTCTACATCTTTGGAAGTCCCGAATATGCTTTCGAGCTGTTGTTTCGATGGTGTCCGCAGGAGACCCTGCGCTCCTTGATTGGAATGGTAGATGTTGAATGCTACGTGATACGTGTGTTAGTTATGATCCGGATCTTACAGATTTATCTGGAGTCACTCACAGTCAACGACCTCTGCTAGTGGAATTGTCCTGAAGAGAAGAAGTCAGTAAGTACTGTGGCGATTAACAAATGATAGTGCTACGAACGTCTCTAAAAAAATCATTCGTCGGTTAAATAATCAAGAAAGCATTTACGAGAGACACCCGCTCACCTCCTTCCTTCCATTTCTTTAGCTGAACGATGGAAAGAAATTAGTCGGGATTCATGTACTCAGTAGGTTGACCTTACCTCCTCCGGATTCACAACAATGATGTACTCATCCGTGGATTGCGTGTCTGGTTTATAGACAACCTTTGAGAGACTTGGCGCCATTTTGTACTGTGTATATGCGATGTGAACGACGGCTGTGCAATGCGGATGACAGATAGAAGTGATAAGACGTTCTCGACCACCACAATGACGTATCTGGGGTAAGGTAGGTGTCACTGTCACTGCGTCACGAAATTAAGTCACTTGGGCCGTCACATCACCCTGAAGCTCGGCATGACGCTCCCCTGAACGATCAGCTTAACCACTTGTAGAGCCAAAACTGCTCAGAATGTCAAGCATGACTTGAAGGACACTCCCCGCCGATATGGTGAAAGCGATTATGTATCGCGAAACCCTAATATAGAAGCAAATCGACGCTACGATTCTTGACAATGCCAAGGCGAGTTGCCGACAGGACGCCCAACGAGCAGCTTTACCAGGAAATTAAAGCCAACATGAAAAAATAGTATGTTACTCTTCTATCCACTAATTTGTTATTGACCCTCTTGTATTTGTGAAGCTACAGTCGAGGAGCAATGCTATGTACCACTCGTTAATGTAGTGAACGCTATTCTACGCTTCGGTGACGAAGACCCTCAAGTGATATTCGTCGTAAACAACCCGATGATTGTTCAGTCCGATCACTTGCCAGCCAAGTCGAAGAGGAAGCCTGATATTACATTGCAAACGTTCAAGCGGTGGCTCAAGCTCTCCGACGATACCGATTTCAATGCCTGCCGACTCATCGTCGCGAACGGTAAGACCAAGATTTTGGAAAGCCGTACTGGACGAACGTCGGACATTCGAAATTGGGTTGCGTTCTGGCCGACCTTGTGACCAAAACGAAGGTGCCGTTTCTTAGAGAGGCTAGTTCAACCCGCAAAACGTTTCGTCCGGATTCATGAACCTCTTGTTGATAGAAGCAACTGTTCAAAGTTCTTCAACTGTCTTGTCCGGAAACACCGCGGTGACTGAAAGTTCGGCTCTCAAAAGGAAGAGAGGGTTATTAGGAGGATTCCAAATCAGGAAAGAAACCTCGTAAGCAGCCTAGGGCTGCTGGTGGCCAGATGGTGCCTCCTCCGGGCGAAGTCCCAGCAGTCGATGACGACGTTCAGTGCGGTTATTATGCCATAGAGCGGTTTCGAGCGACATGGCAAATCACTCACGTCTCCGGTATATTCCTCACAGGTGAATTCGACGGACAATCAGGAAGAAGGCAGCGCTCTTGTTTGATAGCCAACTTTCTAAATTTGCTTTGGTATGGCCCGCAAGGGTGTATCCAATCATCTTCGTACAGCAATTACCACTCCTTGTTCTCCTCGTGCAACTCCAACAACGATGCGGTTTTTGGTCTGGATGGCCAGATACCGAGATACCTCAAAAATATCGCATGATGCACAAATGCGCTTTCAGCTCGTTGGTTGAATGACGTATCTTACCGCAGAAACAGGGAAACTTGGAGCGCATACGATGGATAGCGCCGCAGGGGTATCAGGCGCGGGGGAAACCAAGCACTACTTCAAGTCGTCATGGCCTGAAGACGATTGTTCGAAGGAGGCCCACATAATCAAGACCGCTGAAGATCGGGTTCGCCAATTTCTAGTGTGCGAACCATCGTGCATGACTACGAATTCTTCAAGCGTGTTTTTCACTTTGGGTGCTCGGAATTGTCCACAGTGATATTAGCTTTCACAATTTGATGCTCGATGGTGACAATGGCATTCTGAACGATTTCGACTTGGCGTCGATTGTGGAACCTGGGCAAACTGGCCCATCCAAAGACGGGCCATCGCCGTACAGGCACCTCGATGTTCATGCCTCTAGAACTGCTCACAGAGTGTGGTGTCAGACGGCTCGTTCCCAGGATGTATCGCCATGAGTTGGAATCATTTTCATGGGTTATATGCGGCCCTCTGTATCGCCAAAGGCGAAGAAAACCCGAATGTGGCCCCTTTCCGTGATTGGGTTGGACTCACCTCCATCGATGCCGGCTTACGAAAAGCTCCATTCCTTTTGCATCCACTGGCAGCGGACAAAATCCGTGAGTTGGTAAAAGGTCCCTATCAGGCACTGCTATTATCGACCTTCCGGGGCCTGTGGCACGAACAAGGAGAGGCAAGCTTTAACCAGACAGAGGCCTCGTTACCCTCCGATGAGTCTTTGCTCGCTAAGGTTCTCGGAGTGTGGGACTGTCCACCAGCCGAATGGATCGACTTTTAAAATTTCTCTCAAAGACACTCTTAATCCAACCACGCCACGACTGGAAGCACCGAGGACCTGGTAGAGGAGCCATCGACGACGAATTTGTTCACGACTTCAGCTCTGTCGGTGGTAGGTGTAGGTACCACAGCCGTGCTGATGACCATGACGGTATTTATGCATAAATTAACAATTGTACTCTTTTCAATCGTCTCGGGTTTGTTGGTGGCAGCTCAATGTCACTGACGAGAGGGCCCCCACTCACAGGCTTGACACGATTTCGGATTTCTTCGTGTGGTTACCAGTAATTAGAGCTAATGATTTGTACAATCACAAGTAATATATACGTCTGTTTAATCAGAAACTTACGACTAGTGTGTCCTTGCCGAGCTCTTAAACTCAAAATGTTATTCTTCGAGCGCTCAAGCCCTACATGTGCGCTAAGAGGCCACCAACCCAAATTCCTCTCGGACAATAGGCCCAAAAAAGGCTAGCCTTCTTACTCCTATAGCCAAAATGCTTGCTCCAATGTGAGGAACAAATTCCTAAGACAGTTTGAGCTTTTTTTGGAGGGATCAATTCCACCAGAGTGTTGCTTCTCTAAACCTTGTCATAAAAAGTATGATCTCATGAAAGCACGAGTTCTCAGCCGAAGAATTGTTCAGGCTGGCTGGTGACATAAATCAGGAAGAGGAGCCCTCGGGACAACTTCACACCAAGGTCTTGACCGACTTGTACTAAGTTGTAGTCGAATAGGGAAAAACCATGCACACGCCGAATAAGGTTTCAAAGCACTTGGTTACACGTTGGCTTTTGAAATCCACTGCGGCTTGATATATACAAGACAACTTCCAATACATAATCTTGTGAGTGAACCAAGCGAACAGGCGAAGTTAGCGAACGTAGTTCCGAAGCCTAGGCCATCATGTGACTATATGTCACTTGAGATAAGATAATTATAATACCAGGGACCCACTCATTTCCAAGTTTGTCAATTCTGCACCTGTCATGTCGTAAAGTAATGTATTCATATTCAGCACTTCCACCAACCTCGACAAAAGAGTGTATGAATATCGAGTCATCAAACCCTTAAATCCACCTTTACGATAGTCTATCCCTTCACTTGGGGTCATTGTATTTCATCCATTGTTTCCAAATGAACCCAATTGTTAACTGAAATCGGTCGTATAGACGATGTGCTGTGAAGTGCTCGAATGTCAACAAGGGGGACAAGTGACGGCCTGTGAAAACAATTGTCAGAACCTTAAGTCGAGTCCCCAAATTGTATTCGGAGTTGTACAAACCGTCCATGGGCACACTGAAATGGAAATGCTGTCTCGGAGAGCTGTTGAATCAATCTCTCACACTGCTCAACTGTGAGTGAATCATTGAACATGACCGCGCCTATGACGAAGATACAAATCAGTTTATGCGCGCTTTCCATGGACAATGCATACCCCTGCAGGCTTTGGAATTTACGAGCTCCAGAAGGTTCCTTGGGCAATATCGCACAGCCTTCAACCAACCGAACTCGCCTCGTTCGGGGTCGGGGAGAAGATCCAAATGGGGATCCGAAGGGAGTTCTCCACTTTGGATCTGTCCAAGGAATCCTTGAATGAAATCTCGCAATTCGTCTCTTTGGAGCAACTAGCGAGTTGCGCAACAATAGAGGACAGGTTAACAAAATAGACGGAATGACAAACAAGACGACAATGGGGTGTTCGTACCTTCTCACCAACAACCTCAGGGATAGTGCTGACAAGAACCTGAGTGTACCCAGAACTTCCGGGTTCCGACATGCCGTCGGATACTGGAACATTGTTCGGAGCGAATACGATCTGGACCCCCCACTTTCGTAATGATTCTCGAATTTCCTGTGATCGTATGACAGTGAGAGCTTCGTGTTCGGTTAGCAGAACAGGTCGGGGTGGACTGAGTTCTTTGATGCGGACTCCTTGCACCCATTCGCCGTCCTCTCGGTATTGGGAGTTGAGGAAGCCTATGCATAATTCTTTCAAAAATCGTTCGACTCGGACCCTTTCGTCCGCAGCATGCTGGTCTATCAGGATAAGGACGTCTTCTGATCGAGAATGTAGGTGATATGCAGGTACACCTTGGGGATGAGAACTTCGTGTCGGTATTCGGCAAGCAATGAATTTCCGATCTACTTGATCAATTACTTTGAAGCGACGAAGGTCATCTTTCGTAAGGCCACAATCTGCGACGGCCAACGAAACAAAGGGGTTACGTTGAAATCCTTGGAAGCTACTGATTTCCTGGGGCCTCTGGCACTCATGCCACTCATTCTCCCTTTGTTGACACTGATTACGCATGGAAGAAGATCGGTCAAGGGCAGAGGGGAGCTTAACCGACCGTATCTTGCGTTCGACGGTAGCGTAAGCTTGATTGCCCTGGAATTTTGTCAGGGGACCCAAAGACTGCCTTAAAGGAGACTCACTTGGAGCGCTCGTTCCAACCATTCGGACACCACGGACTGATCAGAATCTAAGATACTACTGGAAACCACTTGACTGGTCGGCTGTTTCCACAATGTACGCCGCTGCACTCTGCAATTGACGCCACTAGGTAGATCCGACTCATGGACCTGAAAATTGGCCTGTGGAAAGGAATGCCCCGTTCGACGGTCAACCACAAAGCGTTCGCCAGTGGTAGCGTCTTGCCATACAATCTCTTCAGATGGAGTATCCTGCTCATAAACAGCTGAAAATTGTTGCACTTGGTGCATCAAAGTCGAACATACCGTGGAAGTGTAAATTTCTGCAAGCGGAAACTCAGGAGGAGATTCTTCGCCTTCGAATAATTGCGCCTCCGTCTCAGCGACAAGCACTTCTTCAGCATACCCAGAATCGTCAATGTGAGAGTAGTCCGACTTCCGACCCTTTACAGGCGATGAGCTGTTAGATCGTTCGCAGAAATCTTTATTTTGTCGCACAAAGCCGTGCTTGGCCAGGAATGTTCGAATAACAGATCTCAAACAAGACACCACATCGGTTTGGTTCTGCAAAGAGGTTTATATGTCCACCGCACAAGATACGCAAACAGGTCTCACACTTAGTTGGATGGAACTTTTGGACGGCTCTAAACAATTATCCACTTCTTCGGGTGCAATCGAGATGTTGAGAACAAAAACTGGTTTCTTTTCATTCTTGCGAGGAGAGCGTCTTGTCGCTAGCGCAAAAATCAATAAAA
>Ga0307508_10006010_pt1 | contig 11449 bp, 11 predicted proteins | sample 9_EM_MG_FD_203089 | JGI IMG/M metagenome (GOLD analysis project Ga0307508, IMG submission 203089) | Populus trichocarpa ectomycorrhiza microbial communities from riparian zone in the Pacific Northwest, United States - 9_EM | ecosystem: Host-associated > Plants > Roots > Unclassified | place...
GTCCATATCAAGGAACCCTGGATGCTCCTTCTGGTAATGCACCTTCAACCATCCCGACGCCTTGAAGGGCTTCCTGCAAACTTGGCAGATTGGAAGATGTGACATTCTGCACAACTGTGAGCCTGGTAGTTTGAAATGTAGGAGTACCATTACCAACCTTAGGGATTGCCGAATGACAGCGAAGAGCGTTGGATGGTGACGGCAGCGATGGACTGCGATGGCAGCAATGGAACAAGCGTGAGCGCCGCTGCGAGGAACCTAGAGTAACTGCCATGAGCATCTTATACAATTGTAGGAGTTCTGCTACAAACCTTAGGGATTGCCACATGACTGGAAAGTGTGTTGGACGGCGACAACAGCGATGGACTGTAATGGCAGCAATGGAACAACAAGCATGAGCGTCGCTGCGAGGAACCTAGAGTAACTGCCGTGAGCATCTTATACAATTGTAGGAGTTCTGCTACAAACCTTAGAGATCGCCGAATGACTGGGAAGTGTGTTGGATGGCAACGGCAGCGATGGATGGCAACGGCAGCGATGGATGGCGACGGTAGTGATGGATGGCGACAGCAGCGATGGATGGCGACGTCAGCAATGGGCGGGGGCGGTAGTGTTGGAACAACGAGCACGAGTGTCTGGTACAATTGTAGGAGTTCTGCTACCAACCTTAGGGAATGCCGAATGACTGGGAAGTGGGCTGGACAGTGATGGCAGCGATGGACGGCGACGGCAGCAATGGAACAACAAGTGTGAGTGCTGCTGCGGGGAACCTAGAGTAACTGCCGTGAGCATCTGATACAATTGTAGGAGTTCTGCTACGAACCTTAGGGATTGCCAAATGACTGGGAAGTGTATTGGATGGCGACAGTAGCGATGGACTGCTACAGCAGCAATGGAACAACAAGCATGAGCGCCGCTGTGGGGAACCTAGAGTAACTGCCGTGAGCATCTTATACAATTGTAGGAGTTCTGCTACAAACCTTAGAGATTCCCGAATGACTGGGAAGTGCGTTGGATGGCAACGGCAGCGATGGACGGCGACGGCAGCAATGGAACAATGAGCGTGAGCGCCGCTGCGGGGAACCTAGAGTAACTGCTGTGAGCGTCTGATACAATTGTAGGAGTTCTGCTATCAACCTTAGGGATTGCCGTATGACTGTGAAGTGCATTGGACTGCGACAGCAGTGTCAGAACCACAAGATCAAGCACAAGTGCAGCTTTTTTTTTGTTTGGTCATTACTCGTATGCGACCAATCTAGATCATGGCGAGATTAGGTACTTACAGTCCGTTGTCCGCACAGTGGCGGCACGTTGCAAGCCGCTTTGCCCTCAGCCCAGGCCTGTCCCCAAAGCGCAAGTGTGGCAAACGTAGAGTACATGCCCTAAGTATCTGGTGCAATTGTAGAAGTTCTGTTACCAACCTTAGGTATTGTCCAGTGGATCTGGGAAGGAAGTAGGACAGCTGGGACGTGAACCTCAAGTGTGAGGCTATGAGGAAGTGTGCATACATGAGCCTCGTCATCGGATTCTAGAGGTAGGTACCACTCTAGAGTAAGTATACTGATTCCCACTTCAGCAGCCAGATACGAAGCTGCATCATGATGCCTGGCATTATACTCTGGATATCTATCTACCACATTCCACCGCCCGCTCTTACCAAAGGTACTCTAGTCTACACCAGAAGCAGCCATCAATAATGCTGGATACGGCAACGACTGCCAGCACTAATACCACTCAGGGCTGGCAACCGAAATTGAAAAAACGACCTGTGTGCAAATCTAGTGCATGCAGTCATCAAACCTGCCGCTGCCACAAGCACCCGCCCAGTGATTGCGCCTCAGTGGTTCACCTAGCTACTTTATTCATTACTCGCATGCGGCCTAGACATCCTCTGGGTTGACAGGACCTGTGTATCAATCCTCATTGGATGGAAGCAGACACGACTTATGATATTTCAGGGTCCTCATGTTTGACATGAGCCAGGCTTCTGCACAATTCTGAAGGCCATCCATGAAGTCTGACATAAGTACAGCTGTATTGATTGCTACTGCAGCCAATTAATATGATCCTAGGTAAGGCGAACAGGGAATACAGTCACCGTTTTCCATAAGAAGCGCCACTGTGACAAACTGTGCTGGCTCTTGAGTTCTTTGAGCACCAGAACAACTATCTACGTGGACACTGCACCTTACAGATTGCGATTACAATTCTCACTAACGACTACCCTCTCCTCGGTACAGCCTCCCATCTATCTGGGTCTACTACTCAATCGCTGCTTTGCATTTTAATTAATACTAACCAACCTTATAGTTGTCAACCTTCCGCGATTGTGCGATTTATTGTGCGATTTACTGTTTAAATTGCTGTTCTCATGTAGGTTCAACTTCTTTCTCCTTCAAGTATTGCTGCAAAACTGATTGATGTACAACTGCTGCAGTTGTGATTCCATCAACCATGAATGCTGAGGGAACCCGGGGGGCAAAGCCCAAGGCAGATGAATATCTGAGATACTTTGGAATTAATCCAAGGAAAGAAGCTTTTGTCAGGAAGCAAATCGCGATACATATCCAGATTACTGGTATGCACTTAATTGCTTGGGACCACCAACCGTTCCGAATACTTTTGGATGCGATCATGAACCATGACCCATTTCTCAGGTCCTTTTTTAGCGTCCTCAATACCGTCAATATTGATTGGGCATCCCCGGTGAAGCCCGGCCATACCACAGGAAAGAAGGCATGGAAGCTCGTAACCACCTACATAGGGGACATTCGCGACAAGCTGGCAAACACCTTTCGGAATGCCTGTCAGAACTGGCCGCCTGGGCCATGGTTGGTTAGCGGTGTGACCACTCGCGCTGCCCTCGCCACTACTCCCACTGCCCTTGCCACTACTCCCGCTACCCTCGCCACTGCGCCCGTTGTTGCCCCAACCCCACGAGTCGAGTCAACAGCAACTGTCTTCCAGTTCTTCGTCATCGACCCTGACGTGCAGAGGCCTCAACAGCGATTCAGCAATCCTCAGAGTGGTGGCTCCAACTCCCAGCGTAGTCGGTCTTACTCGTACGAAGGCAACAGGTACACTTCGCAACCACGGAGAGGTGCCAGTGGGGACGATAGCGATCTTGAGGATGATACTGGCCCCTCGAGCGATGAAGCGGACTCGTACGAATGGCATTTTCCGGCAAACAAGAACTGGATCCAGGAGTTCCAACATCACGATCTTTCAAGACATGGGTGCTTCATACTAGATCGATTCGTTGCGAAATTCCTTCCCAAAATCCCGGGGGGCAGGACTATCCGAGCTCTTTATGGCACTTTAAGCAATCTTAGCAGTGGTTCAGGCAACTTTGTAGATCTAGGAATGGGCCCCGCCAGATCAATCGTGGGATTGAATGATGACGATGGGTTTAGTACATGGCTGTCAATCACCAAGCACTTGCAGCAGCCACTCGGGATTGCAATCATCCTGCATCGGAACTGCCCACCCGACTCGCCCACCCGGGGGCAGGATCCGCACTTGGATCAAGCAGGCCTATTGGTACAGGACCTTTTGGACGAAATCACGGACTACCCTTACGACTCTGAAGGTCCTGATGCCAACTCCAAGAGTCACAAGAGGTTTGGGAAGCCGTGATCTACCGATGGTTGGATTAAAGCCGTCAACAAGTATGGCCGCTGGGTCCAGCAAAACAGATGGGTGCTGAGACGGCTAAGAGAGCGGGCGAGCACCCAGGCATACGGGCCGCAGTCTGCGCCGCCGGAAGCATCCGTCACAATGGAGCAGGCCATATGCTTTCCGGGTGAAGCCTGTTACTGCCCCCGGATGAACCAGGGTCAACACTTCGTTGCGAAGCAGCAGTACATCGCTTTGGATCGTGATGACCAAGCATACTGCAAGTGGGAAGCCGCCAATCCACGCTCTCCCAATTACCCAAAGCTAGTCGGTAGCGACGAGGAATTGTCAAACTAGGGAGTGCGTTGAACGATTTTTCAGGTTGCGTCTTGAAACTCGATCTGTTCCATACGTTTGGATTTCTATCAGTGTTTGTTCTATGCTTGCATTGGATTTAGATTGTTTTTCTTTCAATGGTTTGTGTGCTGCAACTCTCGTCGAATAGTGCATCGTATCGCTCATCGCTTCCACTTGTCGACGCCTATCCCATCGGTTTACACACAGCAATACTCGTCGAATAGTGCATCGGATGGTGTAAAGTTTCAACATGTAGGAAATATGTTGAAAAACCAAATATTTGAACTCCAATGGATGACCAAAGTTTGGGTTACTCAAGAGAGTCAGAAAAAATGCGAGTGTCTTGTGAAACCTAAGTTACTACTTTAGTTGTGTAACCTATGTTACTGTTTGCACGCAGCAACGCGTATCGAATTGTGCATCGGATGGCTCAATGATTGCACTCGTTGACGGCAATCCCGTTTGATTGTGTGCCGCAATACTTGTCAACAGCTATCCCAATGGTTTGCACGCCGCAATACTTGTCAACGGCTCTCCCAACATTTTGCGTGCTGCAACGCTCGTCTAATAGCACATCGGATCACTCATCGCTTCCGCTCATCGAGGGCTATCCCGCCTGTTTACTTGCCGTAATGCCCGTAGAATAGTGCGTCGGATGGTGCATTGCTTCCGCTTGTCGACAGGTATCCCAACAGTTTGTGCACTGCAATACTTGTCAATGGCTATCCGAACATTGTGCACACCACAACGCTCGTCAAATAGTGCATCGGATCGCTCATCACTTCTGCTCGTTGAGGGCTATCCTCTCGCTTTACACACCGCAATGCTCGTTGAATAGAGGGTCAGATCGTGTATCGATTCCCCTTGTTGCCAGCTATCCCAACTATTTGCACACAGCAATACTTGTCGACGGCTATCCTGTCGGTTTGCGTGCTGCAATACAGCTATCCCAAAGTGTCAATGGCTATCCCAAAGGTTTGGGTACTGCAATACTTGTCAACGCCTATCCCAATGGTTTGCGGGCCGTAATACTTGTCAACAGCTATCCCAACATTTTACGAGCTGTAACGCTCATCGAATAGCACATCGGATCACTCACCTCCGCTCGTTGATAGCTATCGCGTCGGTTTATGCGCCACAATGCTTGCCGAATAGTGCATCGGATTGTGTAAACTTTCAACATGTAGGAAATATGTTGGAAAAACCAAATATTTCAACTCCCACAGATGACTAAAGCTTGGGTTACACAAGAGAGTCAGAAAAAATGTGAGTGTCTTGTGTAACCTCAGTTACTACTTTACTTGCGTAAACTATGTTACAACTATGTTCAATCGTAATGGTTTGCGCGCAGTAACACGTATCGAATAGCGCATTGCGCAAACCGTTGGGATAGCCATTGACAAGTATTACAGTTTGAAAACCATTGGGGTAGCCGTTGACAAGAATTTCAGCGTGCAAACCGACAAGATACCATTGACAATCAGAATGGATGAGCCATCCGACGCACTATTCGACAAGCATTGTGGCGTATAAACTGAGGGGATAGCTGTCGACAAGTGGAAGCGATGAGTGATCCGAACATGCTATTCGACGAGATTGAGACGCTCAAAACGTTGGGATAGCCGTTGTCAAGTATTGCGGTGCCCAAACCATTTTGGGATGGCCGTCGACAACTATTGCGGCACGCAAACCGACGGGATTGCCGTCGACGAGTGGAAGCATTAAGCCATCCACCACAATGCTCGTCGAATAGCGTATCGAATCGCTGATTGCCTCCGTTTGTTGACGCCTATTCCATCAGATTACACGCTGCAATGCTCCTCGAATAGTGCGTCGGATAGCGTATCGCTTCTGCTTGTCGACGGCTATCCAGTCGGTTAGTGCGCTGCAATACTTGTCATCGCCTATCCCAACGGTTTGAACGCTACAATGCTCATCGAATAGCATGTCGGATAGTGTATCGCTTCCGCTAGTCGCCGGCTATCGTGTCGGTTTACGCACCGCAATACTCATCGAATAGCGCGTCGGATAGTGTATCGCTTCCGCAAGTCGCCGGCTATCCCGTCGGTTTACCCACCACAATGCTCTTCGAATAGCGCGTCCGATAGCGTATCGCTTCCACTAGTCGCTGGCTATCCCAACGGTTTACGCACGGCAGAGCTCATCAAATAGCACGTCGGATACCGTATCGCTTCCGCTAGTCGCCAGCTATCCCATCGGTTTACGCGCCGTAATGCTTGTCGAATAGTGCGTCGGATTGCTCATTCGTGCTGCAATACTTGTTGAATAGTGTGTGGGATCGCTTATTCCTTCCAATAGTTGAGGACTATCCTGTCGGCACCTATCCCAATGGTTTACATGCTGCAATGCATGTCGAATAGCAGATCGGATCGCCAATCTCTTCCACTCGTTGAAGGCTATCACGTCGGTTTACGCACCGCAATGCTAGTCGAATAGCACGTCGAATGGTCCATCGCTTCTGCTTGCTGACGGCTATCCAAATGGTTTGCACGCTGCAATTCTCGTCGAATAGCGTATCGGATTGCTCATAGCTTCCGCTTGTTAACAGCAAACCCGTCCGTTTTCATGCCACAATAATTGCCGATGGCTATCCCAACGGTTTGTGCACCAAAATTCTCGTCGTATAGCGTGTCGGATCGCTCATCACTTCCTCTGATTTACAGCTATAACGGTTAGCATACAGCAATACTTGTCGATGTCTATCCAAACGGTTTGTGCACTGCTATTGTCGTTGAATGGCTCATCGTATTCCACATTTCTCCTGCTTGTAGAAAGCTTTCCTACCGGCTATGTGATCCGATCGAATGTAGGTCTGAATGATAATTCCGAATTCAGATGAATGGTGATAATGTATGATGCCAAATCAGAGTGAGAAATCATGATGTACGGAAACAGAGTGATATTTTATGAGGTGTCACGAGTGATATTTCATGATGACAGAAATGAGAGATTTTTAATGTTGCTGAAATGAGTGATATTTCATGTTCTTCAACATGAGTGATATTTCATGTTATTTTCATTTTTTAGTTATTTTTTGGTTTTTGGTTGATTCATACTGTATAGTTGAAGTGGGGATAAGTTTTACACTAAAAGCATGTTATAATTACATTGGAAGCCTAAAAACTCCCATTTTCATTGGATTTATACTGTATTACTACAATCTTTTTCCTAATATACTAGGGGAAAGTGAGAAGTGTGTTTATTATCATGGAGCAGTACGGACAAGGCTTCTGACAGTGGTACATGTTGGTCAAGTGGGCGGGCATGGTGGTTAAGTGGAACGGGTATGTGGGGCCAGAATAAAGTAAAGAAGACAAGGACATGTACGAGGATATGAATTAGAATATAGAATAAGGACGGAGGACAAGGATAAACGATAAGGATTTGGCGACAGTGTAAATAAGTTGTTGGGTACCAATCTATCGTGGGTGGGAGGAATTGTTATATTGAGGAACTTAGCCAGTACCCATATGTGTAATACCCTTGAACAAACATTAATACAAACAAACTCCTACTCCCTTATTTTGGCACTTCTATTCCCTTATTTCCGCACCTCACATTTCCTCATTACGGTACCCTATAACACTGTATTCCAGCACTTTGAGTGCTGCATTCCATTGCTTCCATGATATGACATCCAGTTGTCTGATGTTATGACTGTAGCACCTATTTACGTTCAAGTTTCTATGAGTGCAAGAGGCTGAGCCAGTGTGTGTAGTTGGAAGTAGTGCTTGTGGTAGTCATCGATGGTTTCTACTTCGGCCTGGCTCTCCTCGGGGTCCCATGTTGGTGTTACAAATCCCCTCTTTTTCACGAGGTACTACAGTCGACCCTGAATTCTTTGGCTGTTCACAATTCTTTCACTTTCCGCTCCACTTTGTCTCACGGCGTAGGTCCCAGCGCTCGATTTGGGTTTGGTTGTTTGATTTCGTTGTTGCTGCCGGCACCTCGCTCCAGATGTCTCGATCTTGGAAAGAGTGTCATCACCTTGCTCCGGATGTCTCGATCTTGGAAAGGGTGCCGGTTACGGGCCCCGGTTGCATAAGAGAAGGTTGTATGAGTTGCGTGGTTATGAGCACATATGTGAGTATGAGTATATATGTGAGTTACGCGGGTATGAGTAGGAGGACATATGGGAGTTGCGAGAACTGTGTATATAAGGAGGGCTGTCTCCCGTGTTTTGTCTTCTTCTTCTCTTCATGCAACCTCTTGTATTCTATTCGGAATATCAACCTTGCTTCCGTTTCCTCCGTTTCCTCTGATTCCTTCGTTTCGTCGACGCTCGTCTAGCGCCGCCCGTCTCTGTCCGACACGTCCGTCCGACGCTGTCTGTCTCTCTGTTCGACACGTCCGTCTGACGCTGTCCATCTCCCTGTTCGACACGTCCGTCTGACGCTGTCCGTCTCCCTGTTCGACACGTCCGTCTGACGCTGTCCGTCTCCCTGTCCGACACGTCTGTCTGATGCTGTCTGTCTCTGTCGAAACGTCCGTTGACGTTCCCGTTCCCGTTCCCGTTCCCGTTCCCATTCCCATTCCCGTTCCCGTTCCCGTTCCCGTTCACGTTTCCACCCCGCTTCCGCTCCCGCTCTCGCGGCGTCACTCGAACTCACTCGAGTACCTTGGAGAACCGCCGCCATTACAATAGGTTGCATCTTTTCTTCTAACCTACTCGTAATGAGTTCGGAACCCATTGACATGAACGCTTCCGGCTCCACCCTCGAACAGCGGTTCACCCAGCTGCAGGCCCAGGTGGTGGCCATGGCTACAGCTCAGGGTGGTGCCAACGCTGCCCAGAAGGGGTTTCCTGATGCGCCAATTTTTGACGGCGGTAAGGCCGAAGAATTGCGCATCTGGATTATCCAGCTACGCAACAAGTTGGCCGTACAACCCCATCGTTACCCCGACGACCAAGCGTGCCTCCGATATGCGGTCAACCGCCTCTCGGATGAAATAAAAGATGCCTTGGTCACCTCCCATCCCCGATCCGATAGTCTGGGTTATTTGATCCAGATCTGTCAGTAGTTGGACAACCGGATTCGCGCTCGTGCCGCGGAACGGGTCCAGCCTAGTCGTACCCAGCGACTGCCCCGCCCCGGGCCATCCTCAGCCAGCACCCCCACCCTGGCTCCAGCGAATCCGACAGACACCAACAGCGGACAGTATGGCGTGGCGCCTATAGACTTATCGGCCACGCAGAGGACTGCTGAGAAAAATCGTATCAGACAAGAACGCATGGCCCGGGGCGAATGTCTGTATTGTGGAACTGTTGGTCACTTCCTCCGCCAATGCCCCAAACGTGCTGCCTCTCGGAACCGCCGTCTAGCTATGGCAGCCACCGTCAATACGACTGCCGAACCTGACACTGCCGTTCCGAACGAGCAGTCGGGAAACTAGCTGTCCCATGCCAACCGGTTGGCACTGGTATGGGACGTTCCCCATTGGTTTCGTCGTTTTCCCATTTGCAATTGCCTGCTGTAGTTGGTCGAGGGGTGGAAGAATGTGAATTAGAAGAAGAGCATCTTTTTGTTGCAGCTACTCTCCGTAATGGTGACCATTCTATCCAAACTCCTGCAATGATTGACACAGGCGCAACGGGCTTTGCATTTATCGACGAAAACTTTGTACGCCAACACAAATTTCCCCACTATAGACTAAACCCTCCCCGAGATCTCGAAGTAATCGATGGACGACCCATCGAATCCGGCCAAATCACTCATCTCACCAAGATTTCCTGTCAAATACAGGATCACACCGAAATGTTACCCACTTTCATCACCAAGTTAGGACACTTCTCTCTGGTTCTCGGGATTCCTTGGCTCCGAAGACATGCCGTCGTTAGCGATTTTGTCTGTAATTCGGTCCGATTTCAGTGCCCCAACCACCAAAATCTACCGGTGGCACATCGAGTGGCATTACAGACAATAGGCGTGGCACCGAAGACGACAAACATGGCAACAGAAACGCCGAAAGGAACTGCAATGCCACGTCCGGGCGTGGCACCGAAGCCACCGGACGTAGCATCGAACCTCAAATCTAAGTCTCCTGCGATTTGCATAATCTCTTCGGCTTCCTTGAAGAAACTAATCCGACGAAAGGAATCGGTTCAAATCTTTGCTATGAGCTTGTACGACATCAACAAAGCTCTTGAAACGCCTACACCGAACCCGTATGACACTGAGCAGGCAGAGCCTCCAGACTATGAGCGATTGAAATCCCTAATCCCTCCCCAATATCACTCGTTCCTTCCCCTGTTCTGCGAATCCATTGCAAATAAGTTACCTCCACACCGCCCCTACGACCACCGCATTCCCTTGAAAGAGGGATTCGAACCGCCCTTTGGACTGCTATATTCCCTTGCCCATCACGAGTTGGAAGCCTGCAAGAAATGGATCGAGGAAAATTTGGATAAGGGATTCATCCGGGCCTCTTCATCCCCGGCCGGAGCCCCGATCCTGTTTGTCAAGAAGGGTGACGGATTGTTGCGATTGGTGGTGGATTACCGAGGCATCAACGAAGGAACCGTCAAAAATCGTTACCCCCTTCCGCTGATTCGGGAAACACTGATGCGAATATCGAAGGCTCGGTTTTTCAGGAAATTGGATGTTCATGGAGCGTACAATCTCATTCGAATGGCAGAAGGAGAAGAATGGAAAACCGCCTTCCAAACCCGTTACGGCCTATTCGAATCATTGGTAATGCCGTTTGGCCTGACCAACGCGCCAGCAGATTTCCAACGATTCATCAACGAAACCTTGGCTCCTTTCCTCGATCACTTTACATCAGCCTACCTCGATGATATATTGATTTATTCGGATACGATGGAAGAACATACTCGGCATGTCCACCGAGTATTGGAACGACTGACCGATGCCGGCCTCCACCTCAAACTGGAAAAATGCGAATTCCACAAAACGGAAGTTAAGTATCTGGGACTAATCATTGGTGCGGATGGCATCAAGATGGATCCGTCCAAGGTTGAAACAGTGAAGGCGTGGCCCCCTCCCAAAAATCTACGAGATGTGCGCGCGTTCTTGGGATTCGCAAATTTCTACCGCCGATTCGTCAAAGGATACTCAAAGGTAGTTGAGCCCCTGACACGGCTGACAAGAAAAGGCCAGCCGTTCAAGTGGGAGACAAAGCAACAGGAATCGTTCGATGGACTGAAAACCTCCTTTACAACGGCACCCATTCTGCGTCGGTTTGATCACGACCGCAACATTGTGGTGGAAACCGACGCCTCTGATTTCGTCTCCGCCGCAGTCTTGTCGCAATACGACGACGAGGGAACCCTACACCCTGTGGCCTTCTTTTCAAAGAAACATTCCCCCACTGAGTGCAACTATGAAATTTATGACAAGGAACTGATGGCAATTGTCCGGGCGTTTGAGGAGTGGCGCGCAGAGTTGCAATCAGTGGAAAACCCGATATCGGTCTTAACGGATCACAAGAACTTGGA
>Ga0307508_10006011_pt1 | contig 11449 bp, 15 predicted proteins | sample 9_EM_MG_FD_203089 | JGI IMG/M metagenome (GOLD analysis project Ga0307508, IMG submission 203089) | Populus trichocarpa ectomycorrhiza microbial communities from riparian zone in the Pacific Northwest, United States - 9_EM | ecosystem: Host-associated > Plants > Roots > Unclassified | place...
AACAATTTGAAGGATATGATATAATGTAGAAGTAAATATCATGGTTTAGAAACTATATACTATGAGATTAAAAAAATAAACAATATTAGATGAAGTGCAATATAACAAAAGCCATACATATACACACAGGCAAAATCCTTTAATTGTTGCAAGTGACAGTGCAGCTACTCATCTGAATCAGATAAAGCATGAGTGAAGGAGACAGCTTTCACTTTGATGCTTTTCTTGACATAAAATCTACAAGCATATTCCATGCTCACTCAGGGGTGGAGCAGCTTCTGTAGTTGCTACTCCATATGTAGAGGAAACTCATACATAAGAAACACCTCCTGAGCAAATGTAGAAAAGAAGACTTTGTCTGTTTGCCCTGCTGCACAGCATTCAAAGTAGAAAAGCCTGTCTCTGATGTCATGTACATTAAAGCTTAATTGAAAAACACAACACTTTCACAGCCTTTATCATCACCAGAAAGAAGGGTTGCTCAGCCATCACACATGGGCACAACATCTTCAGGAGCTGTTACAAACACAATGTCTGCAAAACCTGCAAGTCAGCTTTTGTAAACATAAGAGATTCTCAGATCACCATGGATGTTAATGTTGAAGTGATACAGCAGTGAGGATGGGTATATAGTAAAAGTTCAGGGTGGCATTTGGATTAGGAACACCAGCTTTCCAGATCACAAGCCAGATGCACAGCTTATAGTTGAAGTGAGACCCTGGAAAGTTGATGTTAGCTCCATAAGCTTTGTGAAAATGGGAGCAGGGCTAACTCCAACAACACAGATGCCCACAATATTTTTGAAGTCAGCATGTGGCAGGCAGTGAATTTTTTTCTGCCCTGGAAACATGTCATTAATGCAGAGGTTCTAAAATAAGCTTGAAGATTGGCTGGATTCCATTGTGCTTATAGTGCCAATCTGAGCTTGCCAAGAAGTGCTTTGCAAATCCAGAAAATATCAGGTGGATTATGCTTGTAACGCAGTTGCTGTTATAGGGTGTTCAGCAAAGAGCTAGACTTCAAGGCATTGTGTAGTATACCTTATTCTCTGGATGATCTTTTCTTTCATAAAAGTATCAACCTCCTCAGCATATTCTCTATGCCAAAGTGTAAGCAAGGGTGCCTTTGTAAGCTGAGTGAGTCTTTAGAATGAAAGAAGGAGAGCTAGACAAAACCTTCTGATACTGTCTGTGATGTTTTATAATACACAGAAGGTGGGGTCCACGAATGCTATGAGTATGGATAACTGCAGCAACTTCAGAGCTAAGTGTGCTATCAAGTAGCAAGGGGCAATGTGTATGATTGAATGGCAGCCCATATGGTGAAAAGCAGAAGTAGCCTGTAACATTCTTTTGAAACTGTAAGCTGACCTTGAATCTTTCCCAATTGTTACCTGAGCATATTTCTGTAGGACATCTGAATGTGTGGTGTAGACATTTGGTGGGGTCTCTCTCTACTGAAGGGTCTCCAGTCAGGGTGGTTTCTTGAAGCATGGAAGACATCTTGTTCTCGGTCTGAAGTTGTCCATTCCCCTCCCTTATGATCTGAGTGCTGTCATCGGTAGTTATCAGTAGTTATAATATACTCTGAGATATTATAATAAGCACTCATAAATTTATTCTGTAAGGCATCCTCACCATCTTTGTCCAGAACATGATAGAGTTGGATGTGTTTCAACTCCATTTTCTTCTTGTGAATACTGCATGAAACAGCAATGACATTTCCAGAGTGGATGTTGAGCGCGTGTTTCTCCAAGTCTTCCAAGGATGAAAATAGAGCATAGCAGCCCACATAACTGCACCTCAAGTCAGAAATGACTGTGATCTCTGGAGTAGCAACTACAGCAAGTTTGGAAAATGTAGGTGCCATTTAAGATGCTGAGGGAGAACATTTGATAGTACAGTATATAAGGCATTATGACATGAGGACATGACTCGCCATGAGTCTGGGTATCGCAAACTGTCATGTCAACCATCAACTTATGCTCCAGAGGAATAACTCATTGTGCAGCCATAGTGGCTAGATTCATGTATCATATGTGGCCAGTAAGCAGGTGATCATGATGCATCCAGATAGCTTATGGGCTGGTAGCCAACTGGCAATAGGCTGTACAAGCTATCAAGAGATAAGTGGGGCTTGTTTTGACAGTGATTGGAGTTAAAAAATAGAACAACATGTGACTTTTTGTTTGTCTATTTTTACATGCTGGAACTTTGAAACTTTGATTTTCTGGCCTCGAATAAAAACAATAAATCATGATATTTGCCAGTGTGCTATATTTAGAAGGTCCATATTATTTTGTGTTATAAGCTCCTTTATCTAAATAAGGCAAGCAATTAAAAATGTTTTAAGTCCAATTGTCTATTAATATCTACTAATAAAAGCAGCAAATCATATGATTCAACCTGATCTGGAAAGTCCTCATATGGGGCTATCCACTGACAAAATGTGTTCTATTAACTCCAACTGCTGGCTCTGAAAATGTATTTTCTTGCTATTTCTACCATCTAACCAGATACAGAAAGCTCCAACACAGGACTACCAGACTTGTTACTAGATCTCAGTATTTAAACCTCTCACATTTCTCATCTTTCACAACTTGATTTTGATTCAAAGTCTTTCAGAGAGTTCTCATGGCAAGAGTATCAAGCCAGACATTGTGACTGAGGCTGAATATGCATGATGGCTTTGTTCTGAAGATGATGGGAATACTTTTCATAGAACTATGTTGTGTGCATCTGGTGTGCACTCCTGCTATCTGGCTGACTGCTGTTCCTTTTCATGAGGTGGGCACATGTCAACAAATGCTTCACCTGCTATGCAGTAGCCTGGTGTGTCAATAGAATTGTTGATAATTTCAGGGAAGTGCATGCTGTAAAGAAGGAAAGCAGTGATTTGTGATCTGATGGCAGTGGTGGAAACTTTGTGGATATAACACTAGGTGTCGTTGTAAAGCAGGCGCAGGCAATACTCATACTCTTTCAGCCTGAGTTCACCCATGGCATGACAAGACTTTGCAGGGCCCACAACCATTTATACACAGTGACATTTTCAAATCATATACTGGATGCCTACAGGGCTGCGGCTAAGGAGGTTTTTTAAGCAAAATCAGATTGCCTTAATTAAGCAGTTTAAGCAGCAGCAAGTACATTTACATAGGTGGATTTAAGAAACACTGACTTTTCCTGATACAGTGAACTTCTTTCTAAAATAAAATGGGGTTTTTTTTTTGCCCCTGGCACATTGGCTATATGAGTGGGCTACAGATACCTGGTGCAATGCGGAGAAACTGGGTGGGCCCTAGAGAAATCAAACACATGCCCTGCAATTTCCTGATGTCAGCCTTTCACAATGCTGGACCCCTACAAACCACTAGACTAAATGCATGAATAAAAATATGATTGTATTGTACATTATAAGCCACTGAGTGGTATATTTCTTGGTAGATACTTTGTCTTAGATGTCCTACCTCATATTGCCATATAGTGGACGTGTATCATCATGCCTCAGCTTGCTTAGACACCTCAGAGGCTAAAACATCAATCTTACTACCTTATCACTACTATACAGCTTTGTAGACACATTTTGGTTACTTACTAGTGTCTTTCATTACTTTACTGTGATCATTTGGTCATTTTATATATACGCGCTACTTCATCAGCCAATCTGCACTTCTCATGTCTTCCTCAATTCTGCTTTTTGACAAACTCAACTCCAACAACTACAATACCTGGAATGGTGACATGGAGGCTTGGTTTTGTGCTCATGCACTCTGGTGCATCGTTTCTGGGATATCTAAACTGCCTACAGTCAGTACAATTCCCAAGGAAGGGGAGAAGGACAAACTTGAAGCATGGCAGCTGAAAGCAGACAAGGCTGCTGGCATTATGTGGTTGATGGTTGACAACACACACAGGGTTCATTTCAGGGGAATTAAGGATGATCCTCTTAAGATGTGGGGTGCCCTGGAGGAGGTGCACATGCAGAAGAGGCCTGGAACTTGTTTCAATGCCTATGGCGATCTATGTTCAATCTGAAAATGTGAGGAGCAGGACGAACAGTTGCTTATCAATCGAGTAGATGACGCTTTACACCGCATTTGCAATTTGCCGTCCACTGCATTCACCCTGGGTAAGCTGGACAATGAACTCGGTGCAATGGTGCTTATTCAAGCTCTCCCAGAGGATTACAACTTGTGTGTTTCATCTCTGTTGCTTAAGGATGGATGATCAGAACAAGGCTGCGGTTCATCTTATGGAGACTGGCACCTTCAAAATCATGGACTTGCCTGCAGACCAGAAAGCCATAGGTTCTGGATGGGTATTCCGAGTCAAACACAATGCAGATGGTTCCATTGAGCACCTGAAGGCCAGAATCATTGCAAAGGGATACTCTCAGCATCCTGGACTTGACTACAATGAAAGCTTTGCGCCTACCTTCTGTTCTGCCACACTCCGCATCATTATGGCCATGGCTGCAAATGGAGATGTTGAACTTCATTCTGTGGACATCACATCTGCCTTCACAAATGGAGACCTGGATGAGGAGATTTACATGGAGCAACCAGAGGGCTTCCATATTGGTGGTCCAAACAAGGTTTGCAGGTTACGCAAATCACTCTATGGTCTCAAGCAATCTGTATAGCAGTGGAACAAGAAGTTGCACTCTGTCCTAACAGAATTGGGCTTCAAGCACATTGAATCTGACCGCTCTGTCTACATCTATTCCAATGGGGAGCCATGGAATGTGATAAGGCGAGTTTGGGAGGCAAAGGAGTTTGGACTGGTTTGCAGTCACTCATCCCATATTTCTCCAGAGTGTCCAGGATGAATTGGTGTTGGTGGAGCTTCAGTGTGCGAGTAGGCCAGTCCCTTTCAACAGCAATACCAAGCAGGAAACGAAGGGCACCAAGGTCGCGACCTTTGAAGTGTTGAGAGAGGAGTTGGACATATTTGTCAATTGCAGCAGGTGACTTTGAAGCAAGTGTGATATCGTCAATATAGATGGGAACAATGATACGGACCTCTCCATTGGAATAAATGTAGACAGAGCGGTCACACTCAATCTGCTAGAAGCCCAATTAAGTTAGGACAGAGTGCAACTTCTTGGTCCACTGTTGCGCAGATTGCTTGAGACCATAGAGCGATTTATGTAGCCTACAGACCTTGTTGGGACCACCAATATGGAAGCCCTCTGGTTGCTTCATGTAGATCTCCTCATCCAGATCCCCATTCGTGAATGCAGATGTGATGTCCACAGAACAAAGTTCAAGGTCTTCAACTGCAGCCATGGCCATAATGATGCGAAGTGTGGCTGGACGGAAGGTAGGCGCAAAGCTTTAATTGTAGTCAAGTCCTGGACACTGAGAGTACCCCTTTGTGATGATTCTGGCCTTGAGGCGCTCAATAGAACCATCTGCATTGTGTTTAACCTGGAATACCCATCCAGAACCTATGACTTTCTGATCTGTAGGCAAGTCCACGATTTCGAAGGTACCAGTCTCCACAAGAGTGTTGTACTCAAGTGTGGCTGCTTCTCGTCATTCATCGGCTTGGTCGCCATGCATAGCTTGTTTGAAGGTGCAAGGTTCTGGCAATGAGGCAGAGTTTGCCTGTTCACCATCTTCATCTTCATCCTCAGACCATATCACTGGTGGTTCAGCTTCTGGTTCAGCAGAGCGCCTCACCTTCCACCATTCACCTGGCGGACGTGACATGTGATGTGCGGGGAAGATCTGGTGGAGGATCGTGTGCAGGAGCAGGGAGAGGTGCATGCACAATGGCTGGTGATGCTGGTGGTGTAGGAGTGCGTTCAGGCAACGCTGCATTGAATGGCAGCTCAGCATGAGGAATGTGCCATGCAATGACCTCAACATCACTATCCCCCTCCAGATCAAGCATGGGCACAGAAGTCAGCACAGGGGCCAGAGACGGTGAACCAGGAGGTGTGAGATCAGCTGGTGATGTTGCCTTGTATTTCACAAGTCCAGGAAAGATGCGTTCATCAAATTCTGCACATTTTGAGATGAGATACTTCTTCTGTGTTGTTGGGTTGTAGAACTTCCAGCTCTTGTAACCACTTGGGTAGCCCATCAACACGCATTTCTCCATGTGTGGTTGAAGGAAACATTGCTTGTCCCTCTGAATGAAGACATATGCAAGACATCCTCAAACTCTGAGATGAGAGACATTGGGTTTTTGCTTGAACCAGGCTTTGTAGGGAGTCATGCCTTTGAGAGAGGACATAGGAAGGCGGTTCCAGACGTGGATTTGAGTTGCAAGTGCTTCCCCTCAAAACAAGGGTGGTAGTTGTGCTTCATACAGCAGTGTTGAGATATCATCTCCCATGGTGCGATTTGCACATTTCACCACTTCATTCTGCTATGGCCTGTTGCGAGTCATGTGGCTTCTATGAATTCCACAGGAATCAGTGAATTGGATGAACTCGTTGGACATATATTTCCCCCCTTTGTCATCCTGCAGTTCCTTGATTTTCGCATCAAGTTGGTTTTCAGCAGTAGTCTTGAAAAGCTTGAAGGCCTCAAGTGCTTGGCTCTTTCTCTTCAAGCGCATGGCAGCTCGGTAGGATGTCGCATCATCAAGGAAGGTGGTCCAGTAGCGGTAGCCTTCACGGGTGGCAACAGGGAGAGGACCATGCAAGTCGGAGTGAACCAGTTCGAGTGGCTTTGTGGGACGCGATGGAGACGATGGGAATGGGTTGGAGTGCATTTTACCAGCAAGGCAAGGCTCACAAACAATGTCTGGCTTGTGAGACAATGCAAATGTCATCCCAGTCACCAAAGCATCCTTCTGCATCTTGGTGATATCTGCAAGGTTATGAGGACAACAGTGACGATGCCAGAGGGAGGGTGTCAGTGGCAGGGTGGAGCCACCCCTGACAAATAGACAATGCTATTGTCTGCTAACCTGATTGGAATGCAAAGGGGGGAGTAATTCCACACCCAGTGATGGTGGGGCATCATATAAGAAGTTGCCCCTGTGTCTGCAAGCCAATCAAAGTTAGGAGGGATGGGAGATGGAGATGTAGAGGGAGCACTTGAATTTCCTGCAAATTCGGACAGAGTTTCCGGAGTCTGAACAGAGTTGGCCTTGCCTTCTTCCTGTTGTTTCGATTCTTACCAACCTGGTCCTTGGCATGCGCATATTGCCTGCAAACGTCTTGGGAGTGTCCAGACAAGCCACAGAAACGCAGGTAGTAGAGGATGGTGAGGAAGTGGCTAGGGCGGTCCCAATCACCAGAGACTCTTCCTGGTGGCGTCAGCACTGGTTATCTTCACGCACAAATGCAATTTGAACTGCAGCCTGATCCAGATTGTCCTTCAGCAACAGAGATGAAACAAACAAGTTGTAATCGTCAGGGAGAGTTCAAATAAGCGCCATTGCACTGAGTTCATCGTCCAGCTTATCCAGGGTGAATGCAGTGGACCACAAATCGCGAATGCGGTGTAAAGCGTTGTCTACTCAGTTGATAAATGACTGTAGGTCTGTCTTCCCGCGTTTCGGATCGAAAATAGGTCGTTATAAGCGTTGAAACGAGTTTCAGGCCTCTTCTGCATGTGCACCTCCCTCAGGGCACTCCACATCTTAAGAGGATCATCCTTAATCCCCCTGAATTGAACCCTCTGTGTGTTGTCAACCATCAACCACATAATGCCAGCAGCCTTGTCTGCTTTCAGCTGCCATGCTTCAAGTTTGTCCTCCTCCCCTTCCTTGGGAGTTGCACTGACTGTAGGTGGCTTAGATATGCTGGAAACAATGCACCAGAGCGCCTGAGCATGAAACCAAGCCTCTATGTCACCATTCCAGGTGTTGTAGTTGTTGGAGTTGAGTTTGTCAAAAAGCAGAATTGAGGAAGACATGAGAAGTGCGGATTGGCTGATGAAGTAGCGGTAATATAAGTGAGAGGTGACGTGCAGGGACGTGTGTAGAAGTGTGTGCGAAGGATTTGGACCGAACAGAGTTGAAATGAACTGAAGAAAGTCGAAAATAGCGGAGGTGCCAATTGAGGTGAAATGAGAAAGTGATAGTAACAAGAGTCCCAGCAACCCAATGGCAATGTAGGCGTGTAGGGTGAGAGGAATATGTGTTCTGAGGCGGTGCACCGAGTATGGGGTCGAGAATGCCAGCGGATGAGCTTAAAACAATGAAAACAGCGATAGGAGCACAATTTAGAGGCTGGGGCCCATAACCTGTTTGTGTGAGAGACTGAATAGCTGAAGTCTGAAATAAGAAGCTGTAATATACATGAGGATACTAACCTGAAGTCCGAAGTAAGAAGCTAAGGACTTAAGGTGGAGGAAATACCTAAGATATATATATACTGTGACATAACTGTGACATGTGAGTATCACATATCTAACATCGGGATAGTTTGAGTTGGACAATGGTTTGATTTTTGGCAAAGAGGCTGATGATAACATCTTTCCTTAATCTTCTACAAGTAACAATAGTGATGGTTAATCACTGATTCCAATAGTGCCTTTAACACTTCTCCAGATTTCTAGACTTGGTAGGGAACTTTGAACATGAAGTCCTTGTCTGCCTGTAAGTGGGGAGCCATGGAATGTGATAACGTGAGGTTGGGAGGCAAAGGAGTTTGGACTGGTTTGCAGCCACTCATCCCATACTTCTCCAGGTCCAGGATGAATTGGCGTTGTTGGAGCTTCAGCGTGCGAGTAGGCCAGTCCCTTTCAACAGCAATACCAAGCAGGAAACGAGTGGCACCAAGATCGTGACATTTGAGAGAGGAGTTGGACATATTTGTCAATTGCAGCAGGTGACTTTGAAGTGAGTGTGATGTCGTCAATATAGATGGGAACAATGATGCAGACCTCTCCATTGGAATAGATATAGACAGAGCTGTCAGATTCAATCTGCTTGAAGTTCAATTCTGTTATCACAGAGTGCAACTTCTTATTCCACTGTTGCGCAGATTGTTTGAGACCATAGGGCGATTTATGTAGCCTACAGACCTTGTTGGGACCACCAATATGAAAGCCCTCTGGTTGCTTCATGTAGATCTCCTCATCCAGATCTCCATTCATGAAGGCGGATGTGATGTCTACAGAACAAAGGTTGAGGTCTTCAACTGCACCCATGGCAATAATGATGCGGAATGTGGCAGGACGGAAGGTAGGTGCAAAGCTTTCATTGTAGTCGAGTCCAGGACACTGAGAGTACCCCTTTGCGACGATTCTGGCCTTGAGGCACTCAATGGAACCATCTGCATTGTGTTTGACCTGGAATACCTATCCAGAACCTATGCCTTTCTGGTCTGCAGGCATGTCCACAATTTCAAAGGTGCCAGTCTCCACAAGAGTGTTGTACTCAAGTGTGGCTGCTTCTCGCCATCCATGTGCTTGGTCACCATGCATAGCTTGTTTGAAGGTGCAAGGTTCTGACAATGGGGCAGAGTTTGCCTGTTCACCATCTTCATCTTCATCCTCAGACCATATCACTGGTGGTTCAGCTTCTGGTTCAGCAGAGTGCCTCACCTATTAGAATTGATCACCTGAGATTCAGGTGATGTCTCCAAGGGCGTTGGAAGCGACTGAGGAGAACAGGGAGATAGTGAACTCGATGATTACAAGTGAGTTCCAACTGGGGTTCTCCCAGTTGGAACCATGGTATATATACAACTCGCTGACTAATAGGTACCGCGAACACGTGACTAGTTCCATGGAATGGTGAGGTAAGCTACATGTGACATGACATAACTAGACAGAGAGAGGGTTGAGGAAACGTAAAGGGTTATCATACCTAAAGGATCGAACCGGCACGGTTACCAAGAGGTAACTCTAACATCACCTTCCACCATTCACCTGGTGGACACAAAATGTGTGATGTGTGTCAAAGATCAGGTGCAGAATTGTGTGCAGGAGCAGGGAGAGGTGCGTGGACAATGGCTGGCAATGCTGGTGGTGTAGGAGTGCGTTCAGGCAACGCTGCATCGAGTGGCAGCTCAGCATGAGAAATGTGACGTGCAATGACCTCAACATCACTATTCCCCTCCAGATCAAGCATGGGGACAGAAGTCGGCACAGAAACCAGAGACAGTGAACCAGGAGGTGTGAGATCAGCTGGTGATGTTGCCTTGTATTTTGCAAGTCCAGAAAAGATGCGCTCATCAAATTCTGCACTATCTGAGATGAGATACTTCTGTTTTGTTGGGTTGTAGAACTTCCAGCCCTTCTAACCGCTTTGGTAGCCCATGAACACACATTTCTCCATGTGTGGCTCAAGAGAACGTTGCTTGTCCTTCTGAATCAAGACATATGTAAGACATTCCCAAACTCTGAGATGAGAAACATTGGGTTTTTGCCTGAACCAGGCTTTATAGGGAGTCATGCTTTTGAGAGAGGATGTAAGAAGGCGGTTCCAGATGTGGATTTGAGTTGCCAGTGCTTCCCCCCAAAGTGAGGATGGTAGTTGTGCTTCATACAGCATTGCTGACATATCATCTCCCATGGTGCGATTTGCACGTTCTGCTACTCCATTCTGCTGTGGCCTGTTGCGAGTCATGTGGTGTCTATGAATCTGCAGGAATCACTGAATTGGATGAACTCGTTGGACATGTATTCCTCCCCTTTGTCATCCTGCAGTTCCTTGATTTTCGCATTGAGTTGGTTTTCAGCAGTAGCCTTGAAAAGCTTGAAGGCCTCAAGTGCTTAACTCTTTTGCTTCAAGTGCATGGCAGCTCGGTAGGATGTCACATCATCAAGGAAGGTGATCCAGTAGCGGTATCCTTCACTGGTGGCAACAGGGAGAGAACCATGCAAGTCGGAGTGAACCAGTTTGAGTGGCTTTGTGGAACGCGATGGAGATGATGTGAATGGGTTGAAGTGCATTTTACCAGCAAGGCGAGGCTCGCAAACAATGTCTGGCTTGTGAGACAATGCAAATATCATCTCAGTCACCAAAGCATCCTTTAGCATCTTAGCCATATCTGCCAGGTTGTGGTGACAACAGTGACAATGCCAGAGGGAGGGTGTCAGTAGCAGGGTGGAGACCTAGTTAGCCGACTCAGAGAGAGGTTCAGATGACCCAGATAGGATGGCACAGTTGTCCGAGCGGATGGGAGCACAGAAAAGCGATTTACCATGTAGGCTGAAGTCCATTTGTTCAGAGTCAATGTGAATGATGATGTGCTTACGCCTGGCAAGATATAGACATGAAATAACTGTGACATGTGAGTATCACATATCTATGGTGTTGTACAATTCCGCTGATGTGTGACAGTGGTCACACATGGATCAGTGTGACATGCCTAGATAGCTGCAACAGTGGAATTACACACACCATACTCTATGTACCCTGTTTTTACAGTTATAGAAATGTAAATAATATAGTCTTAATGAGATTGAATGTATTTTTATAATATCTGAACCAAAGATAAACTTTTAATGCCTCTGTCACACTAAAACTCCTGC
>Ga0307508_10006012_pt1 | contig 11449 bp, 15 predicted proteins | sample 9_EM_MG_FD_203089 | JGI IMG/M metagenome (GOLD analysis project Ga0307508, IMG submission 203089) | Populus trichocarpa ectomycorrhiza microbial communities from riparian zone in the Pacific Northwest, United States - 9_EM | ecosystem: Host-associated > Plants > Roots > Unclassified | place...
CTAGTTCCGTCCGGCGTAGGTGCAACAGCATTGTTCTGCGCGATGCTAGTGTCGTCAGGTGAAATAGAGGGACCGGCCGTATGTTCAATAGTCCAACTGTTCCGGGTGAAAGATGTTGCCGTTGCATAGTCAGATTCCATAGACAGAAAAGCCAAGAGAAACGTTTCGTCCATTGCGGAGAAAATAGTAGGTCAAAAAGGTCGTGAAGCGCACACTTTGGTGAGGAGAATTTCGGGGCCCGTTTGTGAAAGGCATGTCCTGGTTATCTGGAGGGCTTTATACTGCGGGTGAGGAACAGTAGCTTTCACCACCTTCTACGAGATTGGTTCCGTAAGGTATCCAAACTAAATTTGACCTTGTACGAACGGATCTAAGAGACTGAAATCGTTTTACCGCCACGTATGATCCTAGGGGAGAAGATTGAACGTTCTGAACAGCGAAATGAAAGCCTCATGTAGGGTGCCAGCATCTCCGTCGTTGACAAAGGACGCACGACTGATAGGCTTGAATTTGCGCCTGCGTACCAATAACATAGTGCAGTGTATTTTTCCCTGAAACAAGGGGGTACGGAATGGTACCATCACAGATGAGCTGACTCTGACTGGTGCCTCTATGCGGTGTTCAAGTTAGGATTTTCCAATGCGTAGGCTCATCTGCGCAAGTAAGCAGACAGCGTACCGGCAGCATGGGGTTGATATTTCCAGTTACCCAATCTGGCAACATTGAAGAAGGGCTGCATGCTATACTTGGAGGCGGGGGGCATAAGGGGCCACGTCAGATCAACTATTGGGACGACTCCGCGGGACACCTCATTGATGGCCTATCTAGTTGCTGGGATATTCAGAAGCATGAGCAGGACGAAGCGATTAAGGAACCCACTTCCGATTGGCATGATGGAGGCATGCAGACCAAATCTGTAGGGTAAATATTTAATCTTGCCTTTTCCCATCATGTTGGGCCACGTCTACCGTCAGGCCCGAGTGCTGCGCTCGAAAGTACCCCCGTAGCAGGGCTGTTCCGCGGACACTCAGTTCTGGGGCGCCTTCGATCGAGTTGAATTACCAGCGTCCGAGAACTGGGCAAACACTCCCACGCCACGGACCACTCTCGACGGAGCATAGTGCTACTGCGCGCGTCTAGCGCTGACTCGGAAGCGGTCTTCGTCTTCGTGCCAACAACATGCGACGAGAACCACCGCTAACTGCACTTTGCTCATGGCTGCTCATCTCCCTCCTGGAAATTTCAAAAGTCGCCGCAAGGTCAAATTCGAATGTCACCTGGAACATCAACACTAGTCCAGGCTTGTCTTCCTACCAGATTTCCGTGAGTGTCCAATTCCATTCGCCCGCGGAGGACTCATGCACTGCTCCAGTCCTTGGCCTCTTCCAACTTGATTGGTCTGTCTCTCTTCTCCCCTTACGGTGGAACTTGCTAAAGTGTCCCCAGATAAATGTCCCCCTTGTTTTAACTGCCTCCTTCCCGCATTCACATGCGGCCAATTTGGCAATTGCAACGAGTACGACGGCCAATGCAAGTGTCCCCCGGGTTGGGGTGGTATAGATTGTCTCACTCCTCGTGCGTTCTCCTTTCTCACCCGGCCGGCACTTCACTTTGAATTTCCTAGAATGTGACTCTCTTGCGGACGGCGATCACAGAACCCTCAGAGGAAGTGAGCCATGCGAGTGTAAAGAAGGCTGGGGTGGCATCAATTGCAATGGTGCTGCCGTTTCTCGCCTGAATCATCTCCGCTTGTCGCTAATTTTGGCTACCTCGTCAGTATGCAAGACCGATGCTGCTTGCGTGGGCTTTCCCCTTCCCGGTGCTGTTCGCGAAGGTCTTGAGGACGACACGGTAGCAAACATGACTTGTTACAACGGTGGAGAGACAGTATTCAACAATCATCAAATGTGCGACATTACCAGTATGTTATCTTATGCCTTTCTTCTCCTCCCTATTCATCCCATTGTTAGACCGTAAGATTCTGGACATGCTTCCAGACCGACCCCCACAAGTAACTTTCAGCTGTGACAATGCGACTTCGACGTGTTCCTTCCAGTTCTGGACAGCCCAGCAGGAGTCGTTCTACTGTGGTCTCGACAATTGCATATCGGAGTCTAAACCCGGTTATGATACGAACAGCACTACATATGCCTGTGACAAGATCAAGTGCAAATGCATACCTGGCAAGTTCCTGTGTGGTGAAGACGGCAGTGTCGGTAGGGTTTCCCGTCTTCTTTCTGAGATTCACGCCAATGTATTACTTTCAAGATATTTCGGATTTCCTTGTAGAAGAAATTCGAGGACCTGCAACCTTCAGTTGCAAGTCTGGCCAAGGTTGCCGATTCGAAGAACCAGCGATGAACTCATTGATCAATGATATATTTGGAGATGCCTACATTACACTTGACTGCGATGGAGGAGAATGCTTGCATTATTCGCAAGTGCCTGGTTATCATGTATGTCGTTTACATTTTGCGTTTCGACTTTTGTTCAAGTACGTGGCTTACTGTTGATTGTGTTGGGTGACACTTGGACCTGTAGCGCCCAGCTAAACCGGACAATACCAAGTGGATAGCACTCAGCAGTGCTGGTGCTGGACTGATCGTCATTCTGACAGTTGCAGGTACAGTATTCGCTTGATCTCATATCTTCCACCCACTTATTGTTTAACCACTTTAATAGTTCTTTGGTATGTGGGACACACGCATCCCACTTCTTCCAACACAGGACCCATTGCTCTCCCATCCGACCCGAGACATCCACCTTCGCACCCCGAGCATGTGCCCGCTACCGTCCACTTCACATCTCTCTCTTATACCCTTCCCAACGGACTGGAAGTGTTGAAAGATGTACGCGGCGTCGCACGCCCAGGAAAGTTGACCGCCGTTATGGGTGCATCAGGGAGCGGCAAATCCTCTCTACTCGATATCTTGGCACACCGCTCCAAGATTGGCTCGGTCAAAGGTTCAGTTCTCATCAATGGTCGACCTGTGACATCTTCCCAAGTTCGACGGGTATCTGGATACGTTGACCAAGAGGATACGTTGATGGAGACACTGACAGTTTATGAGACGGTTTTGTATAGCGCATTACTGAGATTGCCAAGAGAGATGTCGGAAGACCAGAAGATTGCACGAGTGTACGGCACACTGGAGGAGCTGGGAATCAGGGGCATTATGGGCAAAAGGATTGGTGGTAGTGGTAAGTCGTCGCAATTCATCTACGATCCGATGTATTTGACGAGTGGGTTTGTTTACTGTTGTATGCACGCCTCTGTGCCACTCGTATATCTGAATCTCCCCCCCCATTACCTTCGTATGCGCTTCATAGGGAAACGTTCGATTTCGGGTGGGGAGAAGAGACGTGTCTCGATTGCTTGCGAACTAGTAACAAGCCCTTCCATTTTGTTCCTTGACGAACCTACAAGTGGTGAGTAGCTGAACGTTTGCAAATGTATGATTACAGCGACCCTGATTGATGTGGACACTCTAACCAGGTCTTGACTCGTATAACGCCCAATCTGTCATCGAATCGCTTTCCAATCTTGCTCGAACTTACAACCGCACCGTCGTTCTCACCATCCATCAACCTCGGAGCGGGATTGTGGCCTTGTTTGACGAGTTGATCGTGTTGGCTAAAGGTCGGTGTGTATGGGCTGGTCCTATGAGGACCGTTACGGCTCCTCAACTGATTGAAGGAGGTAATGGGGACGCTGAGAGCGAAGTTCAGGGTGTTGGAGAGTGGTTGGAAAGTATTGGCAAGGGATGTCCCGTCGGGTTCAATTTGGCCGATTATTTGAGTGAGTTCTCTTGTTCCCCTTGCCGATCGAGTTCTTCCGGATTCGGATTGGCTGGCTTTCTACTCGTGATGACGCGACTTTCGCGCTGACCCACTCCCGCAGTTGATTTAACGGTCAACGCGGCCAATGAATTTGAGGACTTGGACTCTCCTTCATTGGATCCTTCGTCTAGTGCAACGCGCTTACCCTCCTCGAATTCCTCCGGTGCTGATGAGGAACGGGCGCTGTTGTCCGGATCTCCCGACGGAACCGAGTTGCAAACCCGTGTCCAGTCTGCGTCTAGCCGTCGGATGAGCGCCAGTTCCACGATCAAACGAAAGACATCACAACTTATCGACGTTGTGAGGAATGGAAGGAGTGGCTTTTCCAATCACGTATTGCCCGAGAAGCTCGCTGGGCTCGTCATTGCGTACGAAAACGGCCCCACCGCCCGTCGTATGCAGGCCGAATTCGAGGCCGTTCGTTCCGCGAATTCGCACGCACTCCCATCGGGAATTGCCTCTACCCTTGGGGAGGTATTTGCACCATCTAATGGCACGGTAAGCGACAACGGCGAAAGAGTTGGCATGTTTGAGATGCGCGATGTCGTTGGGGAAACTGGATTGTTGAAAGGACGGCGCAGTGCGAGCTGGGCCACTCAGTTTAGGATCCTGAGTGGGAGGGCATTCAAGAACTTGTATAGGGATCCAGCGTTGTTGACGGCTCATTATTTGGGGAGTATTGCCTTGGCTTGTAAGTGGTTTACCCTTGCTTTGGGCATTGGCGGTGCCATTCAGGTTTTTTGGTTGCACGTGTACTGATGCGTGTGATAGTGGTCTGCGGTCTCTTCTTCCACAACGTTGGAAATGACATTGCAGGTTTCCAGAATCGCCTTGGTGTGTCATGCCTTCGGATCGAGTTCATCTTGTGAACTAATACCTTGCACCTTTGCAGGAATATTCTTCTTTACACTTGCGTTGTTTGGTTTCTCCTGTCTGTCTAGCTTAGGATTGTTCGCGAACGAAAGGATTCTATTCATGCGAGAGAGGTTTGTGCCGGATATTACCGAGCAAGCCCCACCACTGACATCGCCTGACACAGAGCGAACGGATACTATTCTACGTTTACCTATTTCTCGTCCAAGGCAAGTTCTCTCTGTTGATGTTTGCCTCTTTGTCAAACTGTTCCGGATACAGGTCCTCTTTGATATCCTCCCATTGCGTCTGGTACCACCGCTTCTATTTGGTGGTATCGTGTATGGTCTTGTCGGGCTGGTTGCTACTGTTCCCGCGTTCTGGAAGTTTATACTCACGCTGGTGTTGTTCAACTTGACAACCGCGAGTGTGATACTGTTGTTGTCCATCGCATTCGAGAGCACGAGTTTGGCGAGTTTGGTTGGGACATTGGTTATGTTGTTCAAGTGAGTTTTTTGTTCGTTTTTGTGCCAACTGTGATCCTAATGTGGTCGGAAGCCTTCTCTTTACGGGCTTGCTTATCAACAGGGAGACGGTGACGCCAGTCCTGCAATGGCTCCACACCATTTCATTCTTCCATGCTGCATTCGAGGCACTCGCTGTCAATGAATTGCGGTACCTCCAGCTCAAAGAGATCCGAGTGAGATCTTTCCGCGGCTGATCTCCTCTTGACTAACAAATGGATGTACAGTACGGTGTCGAGTTGGATGTGCCAGCTGCTACGATCTTGTCGATATTCGGTCTCCGTGCACAGGTATGTTCTTTGGATATCCTTGGTGGACCGAGGCTAATCTGTGCTGGGTTTGTAGTCTTTCTGGTGGCCGAATATTTCGCTGTTGGGGATTTTCTTTGTGACGTTCACGGTGGCAAGCTTCCTGACGCTGCACTTCTTTGTCAAGGAGAAGCGGTGATGGGCAGTTGAGATGAGGGACACTGCATGTTTCATGTGCCCTGTTTGAATGTATTATGTCCACGTCCACCTCGAATCCGATCAATAGCTTGTTGTGGTTTGTTTGGCGTATGTGGAACTTCCGGATGTGGACGACGAAGTGGTACTTAGAGGATTTCAACGGGCGGTTGACTCAACTTTCAAACATCCTTGTACAATTTACCTGACTTTCATTACCGTCCACACCGCCAAAACATGGTACGTCTCTCCTGACGCGTCGCTCTTGCGTTGTACGTGACGACGTGTCGCATAGTCGATACACGGACGGAACAGAGACTCGATCCACGACATCGAACAAGACCTCATCCAAATATTTTCTTCGCATCCACTGTCGCGTCTCAACCAAGCACAAGAATCCACAATACCAGCAGACGCTCTCCCAGATGTCATTCGCGAGTTCTCAGATCTCTACAACGATGTCGACCTCCTCACCGACTCCGAGATGGAGATGCTCCGCGCGCTCCTCGCGAGTAACCCGGGCATTGAAGTCACACCTCAAGTCCTTCTCCAATTTATCGCCGAGCGCACGAAGAACAGTCCCCGTGAGTCTCCGGGCAAGGGCCAGTCGTCGGAACAGCCGCCGTCGCCCCGGTATGCTAGAGAGAGCCCAGATGACTCGCCACAGGAAGGGAGTGACGAGGGCGAGAGCGACGACATGACGTTTCCAAATGAACGTGGCAGGCATCCGTTTGCGCGTGGCAAGAAGACGTCGCGATCATCGAGCCGGAGCTCGGCTGGGACCTCGAAAAGAACACCCGATCGCCCACCGAGCGTGCCTCCCAAGACACCACTGCAGAGCGGACCCCCGTCCGCGTTTGATTCGTCGAAACGACAGAGGACGACACCGCTGAGCTCGACTGCACCGTCGAGTTGGACGAAACGGCCAGCACCAGCTAGTAGGCGGAAGAGTGTCGACGGATCATCGTCACGTGGCTCAAGTGATAACGAGGTGCGTGCGCATACACCTTATCATTTTGCGACCTTGTGCTGTAGCGCCTCCTTCGGGACACTGTGCTGACCTCTGTCCACCCACAGTCATCGGTGACTAGTCCTTCCGCATGGGGGCGGACTCCGAGTCGCACACGTGCCCGTGCCCCATCAAACCCCACAACACCTTCCAGCGCTGCCACGTCTCCCAACACCGTCTCATTCACATCACCACCTTTTGCTCGCCCGCATTCTCGTTCAGCTTCACAGCCTCTCAACTCCATCGGTTTCCACTACGGCGCGCCCATGTCGCCAGGTACTTCTCCTGACACTTCATTCGAGCAGTCGTTCGACTATCCTAGGGGTGGCGCGGACGCGTTCATGGACAGTATATCCTCGTTGCCCATGCCGCGTCGATCTGCGTCTGACTCTGGGAACGACTCCGACAGCGAAGACGAGTCGTCATTGGGGCTTGTGCTCGATCGCTCTGCCACTTCTTCGACGGTGTCGCTGGAGCCTCTTGAAAGACTGGACGCGTTACAGAAAGCAAACGCCGAGTTGAGCAGGAAATTGATCGAAGCAGACCGCGCTCTTCAGAACAAACTCACCGAGCATGACAATGATTTGGAGGAGATGCAGGCGAGATTGGAGGAATTAAAGACTGAACTAACCGCGACAAAGAGGGAGGAGAAGGAGCTGAGGGCCAAAGAGGTGTGTGTCGTCTTCTGACTTCTATGTTGCAAACTCGACCGGGGAGCCCATTCTTCATGACGATACTTACTGCAGTTCTCTTAGCGTGTCAACTCGACGCAGATGACTGCCCTTGAAAGCGAGATCGCAAAGTTGCAAAAAAGTCTCGAGAACGCACGTATCTCATACCAGTCTTTGCAGAAGCAATACCAGGAGCAATGCGGTCCGTGCTCAGTTTCCCAATCGTGATCTTCTAATTCATATTTCGACCAGCCGAATCTGAGCGTTACCGTAATACCCTTCGACGGCGTGACCAAGAGCTCAAAGATCTGCAAGATGTCTCTGCAATGCAAGCCCTCGAAGCTCAAAAGTACCTACGCGAGCACGATACATACGAGGAGCGCCTTGCCCAGCTCGAGGCTGAGCTTTCACATGCTCAACAAGCTCACACACAGCTAGACGAGCAAAAGCAGGAGAATTTGATGCTCAAGGAGACGATCGATAGGATGAGATATGAGATGGACGAGATGAGGAATTTGAGTGTGATGGGTGCTGGGCAGGGTACGGGGAGTGGTAGTGGCAGCGCCAGGGGGAGCGTCAGTAAGAGTTTGGGTGCGGAGTTGTTGGGGAAGATAGGTCCCCAGTGGGGAATGGATGAAGAGGAAGAGGAAGATGGCCTGGACCTCGACGGTGAGGACCAACAAGACACGGAGGAGGAGGAAGAGGACGTGATTCAGACCATCATCACCAGGAAGAAGCGAGTGCGTTATTTTTTTCTCTCTTCATTTTCCCATGGCTGATATCTATTGCAGAAAGTGGGGAGTCGATTGAAAGCCGAGGTCCTCACATTCGAAGAGACAAAGGAGTACACGGATGTTTCGACCCAGTACTATCCGTCCGAACACACTACTGCTTATGCGATGCAGACCGAGCCCGAACCCCAGGTCCCTACTGCCACCTTTGCCATGCAAACAGAGGAGACGCTGCTGACTTCATTTGCTATACAAACCGAACCCGAACCTCTCCCGGTTCCCCGAATTACCACAAGCATTGAAGTTCAAACAGACGCTCCTGAGCCAGAGCGAGGGCCTGAAGTATATGTCGAATCGGAACCATCTCGTTCACCTTCACCAATCATCATCGAGGACGCATCGCTTGCTTCATCCTCGTCCACTGTTCTCCCTCCTACTCCTAAGGGCGTACTCGCTCACAACGACTTACCCCCGTCTTATGCTCAAATTGCTTCCTCCGAACCCCTCGAGACACTCCAAAAGTGGCATCACGGTCTCCAACTTCCAATTAGTGGGCTCCCCTCCGGTATCTCCGAGGACGCTGCCGAGGAATGGCGTTCGCTCAAAGCTGAACTCGGCGTCGATTGCGCGGTGATTGACCAGATCGTCGAAGCATCCACAAAGACAGGCCCGAGACCGAACTCGCAAAAGAACAATAGATTTTACAACGTCTATAACACCTACGTCTACGGAGGTGACAAAGATGGGTCTGGAAGCGGGAGTGGCGGAGGTTCGTTTGGTCTCAACATCGCCAAACAGCTGTTGTTCTGCATGGGCGCGTCGGCGTGCATGTACCTCGTCATGGGACCGTATATCGCTGCACAGTATACACCGGTGGGCGGTGCGACGTACTATGATCGTGCCGCGTGGTCGAGTTTCAACACAATGCAGGCCCCCGGGGAGGGCTTTGGATACGATGCCACGTCAGCGCTCTGGAATATCGTGGGTAGAGTGGGGTACGGGGCCGCACGGATTGCAGGTGGATGGCCGACGTAATACGCCGAGCACCCCATGAACACGATCGTCGACGCTAGTTGGTTTGGCAACCGACCTTTGACATCCCATCCCTGGTCGTCATCGTTTCAGAGATGACCCCCTTATCCGCTCCCTCCTTTTTTCGATGCTTGTGTTCATATGATGCTTCTTCAAATCATGCTATTTATCTGTTCCCTCGCTGACCTCTACGTTCGTTCGTTCCTTGCTTGCTCGGATCATTATTGTTTAGCCTCTATGCTATTCGATTCTCACTCTTTCGTGCTGTGGCATGTATATCATCCAGGACTGGATCATGTTTTGCATGTACATATCTCTTTTCCATGTTTCACTCTTTTTCTGTTTCTTTTGCGTTTCTTATCCTAATCATCACTCCGTCTCTATTTTTTTTCTCTCTGCTGTGTACTGTATCCGAATGATATCAAGTATTACAAGTAAATGTCAATGGGTGGGCCCCGGGCAACACGCAGACCGCCAATCAAAAACTTGCACAGGCATGAGCCAAACTTGCGCTCAGTGAGAGTGATCGAGTAAAACGAAAACCCCCGATAATGGATACAACTATCTGAGCTAGCTATACCATAAGACCGTTCGTCCGGATGGATTGCCTTGGGCGCACTTCACCATCCAAGAGGGTGATAGTGCAACGGATAGCGAGACCAACTTCAATACATGAATTGAAGTACTAGCCGCGGCCCGCGACAAGATAACGTTACCTAAATATTACGTAATTTACTACATTTTGTTTATTTGGCAACTCGGCTATGCACTAAAAACCTGAATTTCGAGAATGTCATATTGCCAAGTACAAGATTGCAACTTGGTCCAAGTTCTCGCCCACCGTAGGTACCCGCTGTACTTCGTTGTTCCCATGTGGTACAACACCGGAACTAGCTGGTGTGGATTTCTGTCTTCACCATCCACAGAGGGATTCGATAAAACTACACTAACACCTTTAGAACGCCAGCTTTATGTGTCATTAGTGCCAATTATCGGCATATTGAAAGTCATTGTTCCTGGTTACCCCAACATCCTGACGAAAGACCTTTATTGAATGCAAAGGTACGCATCAACGTAATGTTTTCGCACAACTCATATATTGTGCAGTATTTGACATATATACAGTATCGAACTTTCCTCTGTTCTGGAAACCAATACAAGGCTAGGTTGGTACAGAGTCGACGCTGACAACTTGAATGTATCAGGTTTCTAGTGCGATTCGATGGGTACGCTCAACAGGTGCCGATAATGCGCGCATAAATCAAGATGAGTTATTCCGCTGGTCTCCCTCGTCTCCCATTCTTCGCGATCCCCCAGGCGACAGTCACATCTGAGGAAGTTACTCCAACGTGTCAGGCCTGGGGCGTGCGGGCTGTCAGGGCGGCTCAACTGTCAGCATCGGCTACCTCAGGGTTTTGCTGGGGTTCAATTGAATGCATAGCGTAAACTCGGTTTTTGGTGGAGGGGCTGGGGGTCTGTCGCCATTAGCACGCAAGACGGTTAGGCTAGCACACTCTGCTCCGATATTGGCTCATGTCACTGATCTGACGGCATCCAAGCCCTTGTTTCTCCACTGCACAAATGAGCGCTTATTTCGCTGGAGTTTGACAGTTATGCGAGAACACGTGTGGTGAATCATAACAATCTCATTGGTAGAGGTGCAAATAACTTTATAGCATCACTACCTGAATGAATGCGTACTATACTACATAGTACCAGAAAGAAATCTGATTGTTCTCACTTGTCGACGTGAAACACCCCCTTGAAGGCTTATCGATGCGACGATGTCCCGGCACATCGGTCGAACCTACTTGTGTAAACAGCACCAGATCTATAATCGTACAACTAGAGCACAATCGAATATCTAAGGGCTCCCCTGGCCCAACGATCAGTGAACCGACGAAGGGGGACCTATCTAAGAATGACCTAATTCTATGCCAATCATATTGTCCGGCCCCTAGAGCTGGGGTCATCATGTGTGGGGGAAATCAATATAAAGGGTGAACCAACGGGGATGGAGAAAGAAATGAGGGGGCGAAAAAAAAGAGTAGGCATGACACGACCATGAGTGTATCAAAGTACAGCGAATAAGACATGATATCGGAATGATGATAGAACGGTGGCCATGAGAACAAGGCAGGGACGGCTAGCACAGAAAAGCAGAGATGTAAAGCGGGTGAGGGGAAAGGGGGAAATGGATGGAGGTGGGACGGGATGGAGAATAAAACATGTATTGGCGTCATCTATTTTAAATATCGGTATGATGTGCCAAACGTCGAAAGGGAAAGGAATGAAATCGTTTATGGGTAATTGAGTATCAGGAAACTAATCTGAGTGCACAGACGGC